>ERZ890953.181-NODE-181-length-36617-cov-5.806739_pt1 | contig 36617 bp, 34 predicted proteins | sample MGYA00521264_ERZ890953 | MGnify/ENA primary metagenome ERZ890953 (study PRJEB32303, sample SAMEA104408629) | aquatic metagenome | biome: Brackish water; feature: Chemocline; material: water | place: Baltic Sea | collected 2014-10-26T21:54:00 | depth 200 m ...
GGGACTGCTGGAAGTCGCCATCGACTAACAGGACTTTTTGTCCCATGTCGGCCAGAACGGCTCCTATACTTGCGGTTACGCTGGTTTTACCCACCCCGCCTTTTGTAGACACTATGCCTATTACTTTCGCCATTGATTTCTTCTCCTGAATCTAATTAAAAATATTTTTATAAAATAACCAGGTAAGTGGTTTTTAATTGTTTATATTTTTTAGATAAAGGAGTAACTGACTTGTAATCAGTAGGTCCCGTGTTCGATTCATGGTGCCGGCACCACTTTCTCTTTATTTTTCAAATACTTATTCATTTTACCATTTAATTGCTTTTCGAGTTATTTTGTGAAATCGCCTGTTTTTTTATTAATATCCCTCTAAGTTGTTGATAAACATGGCATGTATTAATGATTCCATAATTATTTAAATCAGCGAGTATATTTCTTATAAATATCTAAAAATTCAGTTGTGCAGGTAGAATAGTTATTGCTTTGACTATGAGCCAGCGACTAAAGAGAAATTGCATTTTATACTCTCTGCGGATAGCATTACCTATATATATGTTTATATATAGGTAATGCTATCCGTGATTAAAAGAAAATTTTCTGAATCTTCTCTATTAAAAGCCAAACGTATTATTAGTCAGGGTGGAGGAGTAATCCGTACATCCGATGCTATTCGAGCAGGTATCCACCCTCGTACACTTTACGAGCTCAGGGATAAAGGAGTTCTGGAAGTTCTTTCACGTGGAGTTTACCGCTTAACCGATCAAGAAGAAATTGTAGACCCTGATCTTATCATTGTGGCAAGCAGAATTCCTCGGTCAGTAATTTGCCTGATTTCGGCTCTGTCCTTCCATGAAATAACGACTCAGATTCCACATGCTATCGCTATAGCCCTTCCAAAAGGAGCTGAAACTCCACGTTTGCTTTATCCACCACTTAGCGTACACCGGTTTTCAAAAGAAGCGTTGAAGGAGGGTGTTGAAGAACACCGGATAAACGGGGTAACGGTGAAAGTTTTCAACTCGGAGAAAACACTGGCAGACTGTTTTAAATTCCGTAATAAAATTGGACTGGATATAGTTCTGGAAGCACTTAAACTTTACCGGTCAAAGGGGCAGTTTAATACTGAGAAGTTGTTGAAATATGCCAAAATCTGTCGCGTAGAAAAGGTCATGCGACCCTATCTGGAGGTTATGCTATGAAAGGTCAAAAAAATATAGCAGCTTCTGTTCGGCAACGCTTACTAAATCTGGCTAAAGGCGAGCATCGACCATTCAATGAATTGCTTCAGTATTACGCAATGGAACGCTTTTTATATCGTTTATCTAACTCTGCATATTCAAAGAAGTTTATTCTTAAAGGTGCGTTGATGCTCAGAGTCTGGCAAGCGCCAGAGCATCGTCCCACCATGGATATAGATATGCTCGGAAAGGTCACCAATAACCAGCAAAGTATCATTCAAAAAATCCAGCAAATACTAATTGTTGAGGTGGATCCAGATGGTCTGGACTTTGATACAGAGTCAATACAGACTCAACGAATAACTGAAGAGGCTGACTATCAGGGAGTCAGGGTTCGGTTTAAAGGAAGTTTAGGTCAGGCAAAAATAAATATGCAATTAGATATTGGTTTTGGAGATATTGTTTACCCAAAAGCTGAAAGATCAGAGCTACCAACCTTGCTTGATAATCCTGCCCCAAGATTACTCTGTTACAGTCGTGAAACTGCCATTGCTGAAAAATTTGAGGCCATGGTTAAGTTGGGGGTACTCAATAGTCGAATGAAAGACTTTTATGATATCTGGATGTTAGCCAGGCAATTCAACTTTGATGGTAGTGTGTTGGCTGAAGCTATTAATCTGACTTTCAAACAGCGTGATACTGTTTTAACAGAAGATGTCGTGGCTTTTCAAGAGGAATTTATTATCCAGAAGCAAGTTCAGTGGGGAGCCTTTTGCAAGCGATTAAAGCATGAGTATTTACCAATAGAATTTTTAGAAGTTGTATCACTTATTGAAAGATTCCTCAGCCCAATTGTTAAGTCTATCTGTACTGAAAAATCATTTTCCAGGCAATGGGTTGCTGCGGATAACTGGCATTAGAATAGTATGTCGGAGATAGATCCATTAAAACTCAATTTGCAGTTATTTAACACTGTCGAAGCCATTGATAAAAGGCTGGCTGAATTAGATCGTGATCGAGCGCTTTTAGTTAATAGAAAGCAGTTCATACTAAATCAAATTTCTGATTGTAATAGCAGCAATCCTGATAGACCTTTCATACTTTCAGTTAATCAAAAGGTGGAGATATTTAAAGGGTTGTTTAAAGGGCGATCAGATGTTTTTGCACACCGATGGGAAAACTCAAAAGGAAGAAGTGGATATTCATTTTCTTGTGAAAATGAGTGGAAGAAAGGGCTTTGTCATAAACCTAAAATAAAATGTAATCAGTGTTCTAATCGAAAGTATAATTCCCTTGATGATCAGGTTGTATATAACCACCTAAAGGGGAAACAGGTAGTGGGCTTGTATCCTCTACTCGTTGATAATACTTGCCGCCTACTAGCTGCAGATTTTGATAAGAATGACTGGATGGAGGCAGCTAAAGCAATGTCTCAGGTTTGTACACAATTTAAAGTCCCGCATGCTATTGAAATTTCACGCTCAGGAAATGGTGCTCATCTCTGGATATTTTTTTCTGAACTAGTCACGGCTAAAGATGCAAGGCAGTTGGGCTTTGGGCTGCTTGATAAAGCTATGGAAATTCACCCCAATCTATCATTTGAGTCTTATGATCGATTATTTCCTAATCAGGATCTAATGCCTGAAGGTGGTTTCGGAAACCTGATTGCTCTACCGTTGCAGTTTCATGCCAGGCAGCAGGGGAACAGTTTATTTGTTGATAATAATTTTTCTCCTTATAAAGATCAGTGGCTGTTTTTATCACAGATAACAAGTATTTCACGCCAGGTACTGAATAATTTACTGGATCAATTGACACCTCAAACCCAGCGTTTAATAGATGATCGACCACCCTGGGAGCAAGGATTAAAACTCAGAGACGATAAAATAGAAGGTTGTCCTAAACTGATTACAGTTACGTTGGCCAATCATATTTATATCAAATTTGAGAGTTTACCGTCACTGTTGATTGCAAAATTAAAAAGATTAGCCAGCTTTTCTAATCCAGTGTTTTTTAAAACTCAGGCACTGAGGTTCTCTACTCATGGGATTCCAAGGTATATCACTTGTGCCCACATTGAGCAGGGCTATTTATCATTACCCCGAGGTTGCTTTGATGAAGTGGTTGAATTGCTTGAAGAGCAGAATGTTAAACCTGTTATTGATGATAGACGACAGTCGGGTCAAACACTAACTTCATTAAAATTCCTAGGAAAGTTAAAAAATGAACAATTGAAAGCTGTTAGGGTTATTGTAAAACATAATACCGGGGTATTACATGCCCCTACTGCGTTCGGGAAAACAGTTGCTGCAATAGGCGTTATTTATAGGCGTAAAGTTAATACGTTGATTTTGACTCATAGTCGGCAGCTTCTGGAGCAGTGGCAGGAGCGATTGCAATCTTTTTTAACAGGAGTCGAAATAGGGGTTATTGGTGGTGGAAAGAGGAAACCAACGAGTCAGATAGATATTGCAACCTATCAAAGTCTCATCAATAAAAAAGACAACTCAGTTGATTTATTAATTCAGGATTATGGACAAGTAATTATAGATGAATGTCATCACATCTCTGCCCCACGATTTGAAATGGCACTTAATGAAGTACGTGCAAAGTATGTACTGGGTTTAACGGCTACTCCAGACAGACAAGATGGACACCAGAAAATAATTTTTATGCTTGCTGGTCCCGTGCGATGTAAAGTGAAACAGGATCACGCTGAAAAATTTGTACAGAAGGTGATGGTTACTCATCTAAACCATCAGCCACCAGAAGCTTTTGTCAGTGAAGATGCAAGACCTCACATATCAGATGTATATCGATGGTTAACAGAAAATATAAGTCGTGCTCAGAAAATTGTAGATGATGTGGTCGAGAGAGTTACTGAAGGTAAAACTCCTTTAGTGTTGACAGAGCGTCGGGAGCATGCTGATCTTATCCATCAATTACTGGTGGATAAAAAAATAAAGACAGTTGTATTACGAGGAGCAATGCGAGCTAATGAGCGCAAGTCTGCAAATAATTATCTAGCCGAAACTCAGGTAGTTGTTGCGACAGGTAAATATGTTGGAGAAGGATTTGATATGCCAAGACTGGATACTCTTTTTCTCGCTTTGCCCATAGCCTGGAAAGGTTCTCTGGCTCAGTATGCGGGTAGAATTCATCGTGAGCTAGAGGGTAAAAGCCTGGTCACTATCTATGATTATGTTGATACATCACTTCCAATGCTTAAAAGAATGTTTCTGAAGCGGGAGAAAGGCTATAAAGCCATGGGGTATCAAATAAGTTTCGTTAATAAATAAAACTTGATGGGAGGTATGAATTTCTAAATATTCTTGAAAACCAGACAATGGACTATTTTGTATGATCACTGGTTTTGTCGGGCTAAGATATTTTTGAAATGGCACTCTAAATTCACAAAAATACTTTCACAAAAAAGTTCTGTAAGTGACTGAAATTCATTCAAAAAAATAGTAGTTTTTCACAAAATAAATATGCCTAAGTTATTGAGAATTAAAGAATGTGTCATGGACTTGTAATCAGTAGGTCCCGTGTTCGATTCATGGTGCCTGCACCACTTTTTCCTGAAATAGAAATCTATTTACTTAAATTTAATAGTAAATACAGTTAGTTTTATTAAACAATACCATCCATATCCGTTGTCCTGATTTCTCTGGATGTCTGACTCTTACCATTGTCTGGCTTATAACAACTTTGTTCACGTGGGCAAATTGCACCTCTGGAACAGATTAATCTGGCATCACTTTCTATGCCCCTTTCTATCCAGGCGATATTTAATATTCTGGCTACGCGGGTGAGATCTGCTTTTATTTTTTTAGGAATTGCGGTAAATCCTCCCTGTTCAACACAGGTATTCTTTAATTCAGCAGCAAGAGACAGCGAATCCAGTCCCTGCGCTTCTATCGCCGGGTTTAAATCTATGCCGGCACATAAAACATGATTAGTGCCGGTTATGTCTTTAACCCTGGTGGATTCGCAACAGTAAATTCTGGGTTCATCACCGACGTTAAGTATTGATATCTGTGCGGAAGTACCTGGTGCCGGGTTATTCAATTTACGGAATACCGACCAGTGCTGGCAGGGATCCTCGACGGCTCGCATATTGCCCCAGGGTAAAGGGATGCCATTGCCACGATACACGGCTTTAAATTTTCCGGCTGCATAGGCATCAAAATAATGCCAGTGAGGGTAGGGGGAAACGGCTGTCATGCGCCGCATGGCGACGGATGTGCTGGTATCAGCATATTTGCTGACAGAAACTTCATTTCCATGGCGATCCAGTAACTGACGAAAAGGTACTTTTGGGCAGAGCAGGGCGCCGGCAAAGAAGCTGCACTCAAAGTCCCGCCAGGCATACAGAATTTCCTGCGGATTTACGTCGGAAGAACAGTTTCCATCCGGGTAACCGGCAGAGTTGTTTTCCGGCTGGTTGCTACCAGCAATCAGGACGCTTTTTAACCCATCCTTATCGTGTAATACACAATGTCCAATATGCACGGATAAGTCGTATTTAAGCCGTTTAGGATATGATTTGAGTATTTCATTGACATAGATCGTAGCGGGAGGGGTGAAGAATGAGCTGACAAGACCATCCGGGTTACAGCTGTTTGCCTGAGCTATTTCGGCAGGTATTTTATCAAACCATTTGATCTCCAGGCCATGTTGACGGGTGATTGCCATGATGTCTTCAAGGTCCAGAGGTAAGCGTTTTAACCCGACTTCTTCAGCCGCTCTTTCAAGATCCGGAAAGTGGTTCTGATGGTGCTCCTGGTGTGCTCGAATCAACAGTTGCGCAAATTGTCTGCCGGTAGTTCCGGTTTGGGTGAGCATTTCCGGGATGGCAATTTGCAATATCTCGCTGGAAAACAGGAAACCGGGTTCGAGTGGCATGCCAAAAACTCCACCGCGACTTCCTTTAGCCGGTGCTATTGCAGTTTCTTCGGGAGCATCATCCAGAAACCAGCCCGGCTGTTTTTGAAATACGCTGGCAATAACCTCAATAATTTCACGGCTGGGTACGCGCTTACCGCGTTCAATCATCGACAGGTAGGAAACCGAAGGCGCCGCCTCTGCATTAATTCGCATACAGCGTGCAGAGAGATCTTCCATCGTCAGGTGGTTGCTTTTGCGTAGGTTTCGGATTTTAGTTCCGAGAAAATAGGATTTTCTGAGCAGGTTTCCACTGGGAGTCATTTTGTAAAATTCACACTGTAAAATTTTAATTGTAAAATTATAGTGAAAAACTATTTACACTGCAATGCAACAATTTGATTCAATGGAGTCAGGCGGGTCAGAAAAAGACCTTCAGAAGTTTGATTGGATACCAGCTGAAAGGTGAAAAATCGCTGGATCATATATAACCGCTAAAGTGTATTGAGGATGAAAAAATGAATTTGCCAATTCAGAAGAGCTATCAGATTAACCAGCAGTTTTACAACTTTATTAATGATGAAGTGTTACCGCAGCTTTCTGTTAATCAAAACAGGTTCTGGAATGACCTTGAAATGCTGATTGAAGAGTTGACGCCGGTTAATCAGCATTTGTTGCAAACCCGTAACCGTTTGCAATCAGAGTTAAATGACTGGCATCAGCAACATCGGGCGGAAGATTTTGATGCACAGCTATACCAGAACTTTTTAACAGAAATTGGCTACCTGGTAGCAGAGGGAGAGGATTTTGAAATACAGACGAGTAAAGTTGATGAGGAAATCACCAGCATTGCCGGGCCGCAGTTGGTGGTGCCGCTTAAAAATGCACGTTTTGCGTTAAATGCAGCAAATGCACGCTGGGGCAGTTTGTATGATGCATTATATGGCAGCGATGTTATTCCTCAGACTGATGGTTTAAAAGTAAGTAAACAACATAACAAGGCACGTGAATCACGAGTCATTCACTACGCCAAGGATTTTCTGGATGAAGTATTTCCATTGAACTCCGGGTCTCATCATGACGTCACCAGTTACGTGGTTTATTTTAACAATTTATTGGCATTTTTTGCGGATGGCTGTTCGACCGGGATATGTGACCCTAAACAGTTTGTCGCATTATGCGGTCATAAAAGTGAACCCAGCTGCATTGTTTTAAAAAATAATGGGCTTCATGTTGAAGTTCAAATAGATCGTAGTCACTTTATTGGGGCAAATGATCTGGCCGGGGTAAGTGATATTAAGGTGGAAGCGGCAGTAAGCACGATTATGGATTTTGAAGACTCCATTGCTGCAGTTGATGCTGAAGATAAAGTTGAGGTCTATCGTAACTGGTTAGGTTTGGTAGAGGGAAATCTTGAAGCCGGTTTTCAGAAAAATGGCGACAATATAAAGCGAAAATTAGCCAAAGACCGAAAGTACACTTCAAAAGAATCCGGAGAGTACCGTTTACACGGCCGATCATTAATGCTGGTGCGCAATGTTGGTCACCTGATGGACACAGAATTAATGCAGGATACGCAGGGAAATAACGTGCCAGAAGGGATTGTCGATGCAGTGGTGACGGCGATGATCGGATCACTGGATCTGAACCCTGACAAAGACTGTCATAATAGCCGGACTGGCAGTATTTATATAGTTAAACCGAAAATGCACGGCCCTGAAGAAGTCGCTTTTAGCTGTCTGTTATTCAGCCGGGTAGAAGACATGCTGGGGCTTGAGCGAAATACCTTAAAGCTCGGCATTATGGATGAAGAACGACGAACTACGGTCAACCTGAAAGAATGTATTCGTCAGGCTAAAGATCGCATTGTATTTATTAATACTGGCTTTCTTGATCGGACCGGAGATGAAATTCATACCAGTATGCAGGCTGGCCCCTTTCTTCCAAAAGCGCAAATCAAGCAACAGCCGTGGATCCAGGCTTATGAAGATAACAATGTAGATATAGGGCTGAAATGCGGATTTCCGGGTAAGGCTCAAATTGGTAAAGGGATGTGGGCGATACCGGACGAAATGCAGGCCATGATGTCACAAAAAATTGAACATCCGATGGCGGGTGCTAGTACAGCCTGGGTTCCATCACCAACGGCAGCCACTTTACATGCACTGCATTACCATAAAGTCGATGTGTTCAGCCGCCAGCAGGAATTACAGGAAAGAGAGAATGCCAGTCTACAGGACATTCTGACCATTCCTCTGTTAACAGACCGAGCTAGTTTGAGCGCGGATGAGATAAGTAAGGAACTGGAAAATAACATTCAGGGCATTCTGGGTTACGTGGTGCGCTGGGTCGAACAGGGTGTCGGCTGCTCAAAAGTGCCAGACATCAATAACATCGGTTTGATGGAGGATCGGGCAACGTTACGTATTTCCTGTCAGCATATCAGCAACTGGTTACTGCATAAGCTGTGCGATGAAGCACAGGTAGTGGACATAATGCAGCAGATGGCCGCTAAAGTTGATAGCCAGAATCAGAATACACCCGGGTATATTCGAATGACCCCTGATACTGAAAACAGTCTCGCGTTTAACGCCGCCCGTGAACTTATTGTGAAAGGGTGTGAACAACCAAACGGTTATACCGAGCCGCTGCTGCATAAATATCGCTTATTAGCGAAGAGTCGTAAATGCTGAATTGAATAAAAATACCGCCTTCTCTGTAGAAGCCAATTATTAAAAAGTCGATTATTAAAAACGAGGATGAATATGTCTAACTATAAAACTGAAATGAGTCAAACGAGTAACTTTATCAATCAACAGGGAGAATCATGGAGAGCGATAAATCCTGAATATGTGACGCGCATGCGCTTACAGAATCGTTTTCAAACAGGTCTGGATGTGGCCAGATACACTGCAGGTATTATGCGCGAAGATATGGCTGCCTATGATGCTGACTCATCTCAGTACACCCAGTCACTGGGCTGCTGGCACGGTTTTATCGGTCAGCAAAAGATGATCTCTGTGAAGAAGCATTTCGGCACCACAAAAAAGAGCTACCTGTATCTTTCTGGCTGGATGGTGGCTGCCCTGCGTTCTGAATTCGGGCCCTTACCCGATCAGTCTATGCATGAAAAAACAACAGTTGCCGGCTTGATCGAAGAGCTTTACACCTTCCTGCGTCAGGCTGACTCTCGTGTACTGGGTGGCCTGTTCCGAGAGCTGGATGCTGCGCGTAAAGCCGGTGATAACCTTAAGGAACAGGATATCCAGAATCAAATCGATAACTTCGAAACTCATGTTGTGCCGATAATCGCTGATATTGACGCCGGCTTTGGTAACGCTGAAGCGACCTATCTGATGGCAAAGCAAATGATCGAAGCAGGTGCCTGCTGCATTCAGATCGAAAACCAGGTTTCTGATGAAAAGCAATGTGGTCACCAGGATGGAAAAGTAACTGTGCCGCACGAAGATTTTCTGGCAAAAATAAATGCTGTTCGTTATGCCTTTATGGAGCTGGGTGTAGATGATGGTGTAATTGTGGCGCGTACCGATTCACTGGGTGCCGGACTGACCAAGCAAATCGCTGTCACCAACGAGCCGGGCGATATAGGCGATCAGTACAACAGTTTCCTGGATGTTGAAGAAGTAACGCCTGAGACTATGAAAAATGGTGATGTTGTGATTAATCGTGATGGAAAACTGGTACGCCCGAAGCGTCTTGCCAGCAACCTGTTCCAGTTCCGTTCGGGTACTGGCGAAGACCGTTGTGTGCTGGACTGCATTACTTCACTGCAAAACGGTGCGGATATGATCTGGATCGAAACTGAAAAGCCGCACATCGCTCAGATCGGTGGCATGGTTAATCGTGTCCGCGAAGTAGTACCGAATGCCAAACTGGTTTATAACAATTCTCCTTCGTTTAACTGGACACTAAATTTCCGTCAGCAAATTTTTGATGCATGGAGTGAAGAGGGTAAAGATGTTTCTGCTTATGACCGTGACAGGCTGATGAGTGTTGATTACGATGATACAGAACTGTCAATCGTTGCTGATGAAAAGATTCGTACCTTCCAGGCTGATTCATCCCGTGATGCGGGTATCTTCCATCACCTAATTACACTGCCAACTTACCACACTGCTGCACTGTCTACTGACAACCTGGCCAAAGATTATTTCGGCGATCAGGGTATGCTGGGTTATGTACTGGGTGTTCAGCGTAAGGAAATTCGTGAGGGTATCGCCTGTGTTAAGCACCAGAATATGTCAGGTTCTGATATCGGTGATGATCACAAGGAATACTTTGCCGGTGATGCAGCGCTGAAAGCGGCTGGTGAAGACAACACCATGAATCAGTTTGCCAATATTTAAAATATTCATGCTGGCGATTGCAGGTCACTTTAGCTGCAATCGTCTAGTTTAGCCGAATACGCTGACAATAGTGTTATAAGACTGGCTGTCCACGATTGGCACCAATCGTAATTTTTTACATACTCTTAATCGCCAATATGGCCTGGTTCCGTAAAGTTTTAAGCAGACTAAGCTGGTTATCTGAAATGGCAATACTTTTTGCCTGTGTGCTGTCAATGTAAATAATGGCAATGGGACTGTGTTTAATGACGATAGGAAAGAGCACAAAAGATTTTGAGCTGATTTTCCGGTGATACCAGGCCGGAATTTTATCTTTTATTTTGGCATCCTGAGTATCATCAATTCTAATATCTACATTATTTTTAAACGCAATATGAAAAACATCCGGCTGATAAGCCAGTGGAATGAGAAAGTTTTGAGTGAGAGACTCTATGTCTTCCCCGTAACCGAATTTTCCCTTGATACAGTTACTGGGTTTGTCGCGCAGTCCAAGTAAAACGCGAGATCCCGGCAGCGCCCGATAAATAGTTTCCAGGATCATTTGCATCACCTGGTTAATGTTTACATCATCTCCCGTCAACGTGTTGGTAATGTCCTGGATGCCATCGGTGAGTGCTTTCTCGGAGTTATATATATTTTCCTGAGTTGTTTCCTGTTCCAGTACCTGTACGCTTTCGTCGTCACCAAATGCATTCGCGGCCTGACTTTTTTGTGCGTCAGTTTCTGTTTCATTATCTGCAGTGAGCTGTTGATAGAACTTGCTTTTATTGAGATTAAAATTTATCAGTTTGGCGAAGCTGGTGAGCTCTTTTTGTGATGTTTCAATCAGTTTGTTGATTTTCTTCTTATCAATATTTAACGCATTATCATATTGCTGGGTCACTTTTTCGATTGCTGCGGCATGCTTTTCTTTAGGTTGTTTTAAGACCGTACTCAAGTTGTTACTGAAGCTTGCTATGGTGCGTAATTTATCATCAGTTTTATCAGATTTTTTAGCCAGAAATTTTTCATCAACCGGTTTCATGCTGTTAATGATTTGTTCTGGAAACCCCCATTCTTTGGCAACAGCCATACCTAGCGTGTGATAGCTGGTGCCTAATACTTTCAGTGCCGCCGTGTTTTCTTCCTGATTGTTTTGTTCTACCTGCTTATCTATTGCCTGACTCTCTTCATGCAGGTAGAAACGCACCAGTAATTTACCAAGCTGTTGCAATAATGCGCATAAAAAGGCTTCTTCATGTTGTTTAACATTATTCGAGTTAGCCAGGTCATTCGCCATGATGGCACTAAATAATGAGGTGACCGCATCTTCCATCAACTGGTTTGCCTGCATTTTATTTTGCAGATGCTCAAATAACATGAGGGATACCGCCAGACTTTTCACAGGGTTGATGCCTAGCATCACCACCGCGCGTGAAATGGTGGAAATTTTTCCGCCGCCACGACTGTAATAAGCGGAGTTAACAATACGTAACACTTTATTGGTCAGTGAGATATCTTTCAGAATAGCATTAGAGACAGTGGATAAACTCTCTGTATCGCTGTTAGACGCCTTGTTTAAAATACTGATGGTACGCGAAAAGGCAGGGAAGTCTTTTTTATGATTCATACGTCGCAATAGAAATTGCACGGTCGAGTCGGAACTGTCGCTATGATTCAGGGCATCGTTGAGTGCCAGGTTTTGTTCCAGCGCTTTTAACATTTCACCAGCGGTCTGGTAGCGATTTTCAGGATTTTTTTCCAGCGCTTTCATGATAAACGCATCCAGATTTTCATCAATATTATTATTTTTACTGGATGGAGGAGGGATTTCCGTATTGGCAATGGCATTTAATAACTGATACACATCATCACCCTGCACAGCCCTTTGACCGGTCAGTAATTCGTAAAATATAAGGCCCAGTGAAAACACGTCGGATACAGTCTGGTGTTTATGGGTTTCAATATATTCAGGTGCCATATATTGTGGCGTGCCTGCCAGCTGCTCATTATCATCATTTTGATTTTCAGCCAGTAACGCCAGCCCGAAATCGGCAACTTTTGCCTGCCCCTGCCTGGTGATCATGATGTTGGCGGGTTTCAGGTCACAATGAATAATGCCTTCGTTATGTGCAGCGGCTACACCGGATAAAACATCGCGCATGATGTTGAATGTTTGTTGTAGCGGTATCTGGTTTTTTAATTGTGCATATAGATTTTCACCTTCGACATATTCCAGTACCAGGTAAGGTTCCAGAGGGTTATTGCCGACATCGTAAATAGTTACAATATTCGTGTGTTGCAGGCGGCTGACAGTGCGGGCTTCCTGTAATAAATTTTGTATGTTGTCCTGTTGCCGCGAGTGGTCGCGTAATATGACCGATTTGATGGCAACCTGTCGATCCAGGCTGGGATCTGTCGCCAGGTAAACAATACCCTGGGCACCTTTGCCGAGGATATCTTTAATAATGAAACGGTCTATTTTTTGGGGGAAATCGAAATCAGCCACGAGTATCTTTTTGTTGTTTTTTTTGAGTATAGTCTATACAGCCAGCAGCGTTCTGTATCCCTTAAAATATTAAGAGAGACTTTTTATCGCCAGTATGGCCTGGTTACGCAGTGTTTTCAGCAGGCTAAGTTGTTTGTCGGATATCGAGATACCTGAGGTCTGTATACTGTCGATATAAATAACGGCTATGGGGCTGTGTTTAATCATAATCGGAAAAAGAATGAAAAACTTTGAGCCAATTTTGCGGTGAAACCATGCTGGAATTTTATCTTTGATCTTTGTATCCTGTGTATCATCAATTTTTATATCCAGATTTTTTTTAAAGGCAATATGAAATACGTCATTTTCATAACTAAGCGGTATCTGAAAATGTTGAATTAATTCATCGATATTTTCACCATAACCAAACTTTCCCTTAATACTGTTAGTGGCCTTGTCGCGCAAACCGAGTAATACACGTGAACCTGACAGCCCCCGGTATATGGTTTCCAGAATCATTTCAAAAACCTGGTTTAAGTTATAATCGCTGGTTAATGTGTTGGTGATGTCGGCGATACCATCAGATAGTTTTTCTTCCGAACTTTTCTGATCCAATTCGGTGCACTCTTCATGAAAAACAAGTGCTGTGTTATCTTCATCAAAATCATCTTCGGGCTGTTGATCCTGCTCCACAGGTTCTTTGTTAGCTTCGCTGAGCTGGCGGTAAAATTGACTCTTAGATAGATTAAAATTAATTTGTTCGGCAAATTTATTCAGTTCGATAAGTGTTTTTTCAATCATCGCTGTTACATATTTCTTATCCAGCTTCAATGCTTTGCGATAATGTGTAATCAGTTTATCGATTAACAGTTCCTGAGTTCCCACAGGTTTTTTTAAAATTTGGCTTAAGTCATTACTAAAATGAGCTATGACTCTTAATTTCTCCTGTTGTGTTCCAGGGTTGCTGAGAATACGTTTATCCAGCGGTAGCATACTGTTAATTATCTGTTCCGGAAATCCCCATTCTTCAGCAACAGCCATACCTAAAAGCAGGAAAGAAGTGCCCAGCACTTTCATCGATGCCGTATTTTCTTTTAAGTTATTCTGTTCAATCTGATTGTCTATCAGCAAGCTTTCTTCATGTAGATAATATCGAACCAGCATTTTTCCAAGCTGCTGTAGCATGGCGCATAAAAAAGCTTCTTCGTGATCGGTGACCTGATTTGACTTCGCCAGATCATTCGCCATTAAAGCGCTAAATAAAGAAGTGACAGCGTCATCCATCATTTTTCCTGCCTGGTCTTTGTTCTGCAGGTTTTCAAATAACATCATGGAGACAGCCATGCTTTTTACCGTGTCCATGCCGAGCATGACAACGGCACGTGATATGGTACTTATTTTTTCACCCCGATTGTAATAGGCCGAGTTAACCACGCGTAAAATCTTATTGGTTAGTGAAATGTCTTTAAGAATAGCATTGGAAACCGTGGTTAAGCTGGTGGATTCACTGCTGGTGGCTTTGTTCAGTATACTGATGGTCTGCGAAAATGCGGGGAAATCCTTTTTATGATTCATGCGCCGTAATAAAAATTGAACAGTCGCATCGGTATTCTCAGATTGATTCGCTACATGATTAAGTGCCAGAGTATTCTCAAACGCCTTGAGCATCTCTCCAGCCGTTTCGTAACGATTGTGCGGATCTTTTTCCAGCGCTTTCATGATAAGGGCATCGAGTCCTTCATCGATACTATTGTTATGGCTTGATGGTGGTTGAATCGGCACATTGGCAATTGCATTTAACAATTGATATACATCATCCCCGTTGACCGCTTTTTGCCCGGCTAGTAGTTCGTAAAAAATTAACCCGAGAGAAAATACATCCGATACAGTCTGGTTTTTACGTGTTTCAATGTATTCAGGAGCCATGTATTGCGGCGTTCCAAGCAACTGATCGTTGTTCTGCTGTTGTTTATTTGCCAGTAAAGCCAGCCCGAAATCAGCCACCTTGGCCTGTCCCTGTTTGGTGATCATTATGTTAGCTGGCTTCAAATCGCAGTGAATAATACCTTCGCTATGCGCAGCGGCGACACCGGAAAGCACATCACGCATTATTTTATAAGCCTGCTGTAGCGGGATCTGGTTTTTTAAAAGTTTATCCAGTGTATCGCCTTCAACATATTCCAGCACCAGGTAAGGGTTAAGCTGGTCGTTGCCAACATCGAATATACTGACAATATTGGTATGTTGTAATTTACTGACGGTACGTGCTTCCTGCAATAAATTATCAACGTTTTCCTGTTGCTGGTAATTATCTCGCAGGAATACAGATTTGATGGCAACCTGACGTTCCAGGCTGGGATCGGTGGCCAGATAAACAACACCTTGCGCGCCTTTGCCAAGGATGTCATTAATAATAAAGCGATTTATTTTAGATGGAAAGTCGGGTTCGAGCACAACATTATATTTCAAGTTTTTTTGAAGTATAGTTGATGGATTTAAATGTGCTGTTGAATAAAGTGCTGAATAAATTGCGCCGGACGTGCGCTGCTAAATCTATCCAGTTCTTTTCCATCTTTAAACAGGATGATGGTCGGAAAACCTCGCACCAGATATTGACCTGCCAGTTTCATGTTATGCCCTTCATCGACTTCCAGTTTGGCCAGCACAACCTGACCTTCGAAAGACTCAACCACTCGACTTAACACCGGGGCAATGGCAATACAGGGGCTGCACCAGTCAGCCCAGAAATCGACCAGTACAGGGGTTTTAAAAGAAGCCTGTAGAACCTGATCATCGAAGTCTTCTAAATCGATGTTAAAAATATATGGATTGATTTTGGTCATTTATGTATAAGATAAAGCTAATATTGAGTGAAAAAAACTGCATAATGTACACACAAAATTTATTTTTACCAGAAATTGTATATTCAGGTTCAACTAAAATAACAGCAACAGGCAGGAGTACAGATCATGAAGCTTATCAACAAAGTTGGCGGTATTGTTATTATTGTACTGCTGGCGCTTTCAGGTAGTGCAAAAGCCGATGTGCTGCTACTGGTACATGGTTATCAGGGTAGTGTTTATTCCTGGGAGCATTCCGGTGTCTCTGCGGTATTACAACAGTTCGGCTGGAAACGTGCAGGTGTTTTGCTAGGAACATATCAGGGTTTGGTCCCGATTCCGATGCAGTGGCAGGATGCCGATAACAAGGTCATCAATCTACAGTTAAATTCAGAAGCCCCGCTCAGTGGCCAGGCCAATGTGTTTACAACCGCAGTACGATGGGTTAATGACCGCTATCCATCAGAAAAAATCATTATTGCAGGTCATTCTCTGGGCGGGGTCGTTGCGCGCTTATCGCTGGTGCGAAGTGGTGCTCCAAATGTAAAAGCGTTAATCACTATTGCCAGTCCACATCTTGGAACCGTGCTGGCTTACCGGGGACTGGATGAAATTGATGATCCTTTTCCCATTAATAAAATAAAAGAGTTCTTAGCCGGTAATGACTATGACACGTTGGTGCGTTCCAGAGGTTTGTTACATGACATTGTTCCTGCAGTGCCAGGTAAATTATTATACTGGCTGAATAATCAACAACATCCGCCGGTTAAATATTACTCTATCGTCAGGTCATCGGTGAATGGTGTGCTTGGTGATCCCATTGTTCCGGGTTTTAGTCAGGATATGGCCAATGTGCAGGCTATTGGCAAAAATTCAACGCGTATAATAGAGGGATTTACACATGATTTAAGTGTGCTGGATGGTTATGCGCTGGTGAATATTCTTGAACAACAGTAGGGTGCACTGTGTGCACCATTAAAAATCGCATGACCTGGAATTTGTGGGTGAATGCAGCGCATTCTACGGTTGCTGGATTAACACCCAGGGTTTGACCACGCTGGTCCATAAACTGGCATCGTCATTAAACCATTCACGTGCCTGATCGTTACTGACCTGTTGAATCAATTGCGAGTTTAACCAGATTTCTATCTGTTTGGCATTATCCTGTTCGAATTGAAAGGCAACCTCGATCAGATCCAGTTGCTGATCAACGAATAAGGTGTAACCACTGGCAAAATGGCGTTGTAGTTCTTTCCAGGGCATGCGCGCAGTTTCGCTATTGAGCTTGCCGCGAATGAGTTCTGCACTGGTGATTTCTGGTTTGTTCATGATGAATACAAAGGTTAAATTAGTTGTATTGTATAGAAAATCAAGTGCATAGTTAATGGCTGTTACCGACCTGGCCGCTATAGATCAGTTTAGTCAATAGTTTCAATTCCCGGTAACCCGCATTGCTGGATGTTATCAATTATCAATTGTATAGCTTCTTTGCGCGGGTAATGTTTACGCCAGGCGAGGGCAACCGTTCTACTGGGCTGAGGGGGGCTGAAGTACTTGATTTTTATTAGATCAGAGTTGTGCTGACTGTTTAGCATGCTGGTGCAGGGTAAAACGGTGATACCGGTGCCTGCTGCCACCATGTGTCGAATAGTTTCCAGAGAACTACCTTCAAGCGTACGGGTTAATTCGTTGTTTTCAGTAATACATTTGGGACAGGCCAGCAATACCTGGTCTCGAAAGCAATGACCTGCTCCTAATAGCATCAGGTCCTGACCAACAAGTTCATTAACCTTGATCTGCTTTTTTTCTACCCATTTATGGTGAGAGTAAATGGCTACTACAAATGGTTCTTTATATAAAGGGAAAGTCTCAATTCCCGGTTCATCAAAGGGATAAGAAATAATAATGGCATCAAGTTCTCCCTGTTTTAGCGATTGAGACAGGTTGGCAGTAAAATTTTCTTCGATAATTAGCGTCATCTTCGGCGCATTTTTGCGCAGCCCGGGAATCAGATCGGGTAACAGATATGGTCCGATGGTGTAAATAGCCCCCAGTTTAAAAGTGCCTGATAACGGGTCTTTGCCCTGCTGAGAGATTTCATTAATGACATGAGTTTCCTGTAACACCTTCTGCGCCTGTTGTACGATTTTCTGGCCGATGTCGGTGATACGTATTTCATTTTTCGAGCTGCGTTCGAACAGTTTTACATTGAGCTCTTCTTCAAGCTTTTTTATGGCGATACTTAACGTAGGCTGACTTACAAAGCAGGCCTGGGCTGCATGCCCAAAGTGTTTTTTCTGTGCTACGGCAACGATGTAACGAAGTTCAGTAAGTGTCATAATTCAATATAGCTTCAAAGATTATATTAGTTTGATGACTGTATTGGTAAATAGCAATGAAAAAATGGCTTTCAATCAATTTAATCTATTAAGTTTTTCTCTCAAATTGATTAGAATAGTCGAATGAATAATCTTATTAAGAAATTTTTTCAACCAGCCTTCCAACGCTTTAATGAAGTTCAGCCATCGATGGCGATAGATCTTGCTACTGCAACGTTGATGGTTGAAGTGAGTAAAGCTGATTTTTCGCAGGATGAAGCTGAATTACAGAGTATTCGGCTATTATTGCTGAAGCACCTTTCCCTGTGTGAAGAGGAAGTGGATACTTTGCTGGCAAATGCTCATGAAGAAGCGGATCGATTAGTGTCGTTGCAACATATTACCCGTTTAATGAATGAGCAGCTTGATCAGAAAGCCAAAGCGAAAGTGATTGAATTAATGTGGATGGTGGCTTTTGCCGATGGTGAGAAGCATCATTATGAAGAACATTTACTGAGGAAGGTTGCCGATTTACTGTATGTTTCTCATGAAGACTTCATAAAAGCCAGAATGCTGGCAGAAAAAACAGCCTGACCAAAAAGCATTTCACCACGAAGGCACGAAGAGCACGAAGGTTTGTGGGTATGGTTTAAATTTGCAGGTCATGCCTGGATTCAAACAGAGTGCTTACTCTTAATAATAATCCCAGCTATTTTTTCTTCGTATTCTCCGTGGCTTCGTGGTGCATATTTTCTTTAATTAGCAAAAAACTGCTGGCGTAGCTTTATGTTACCAACCTGTCCATCAGCGGTTTTTACTTTAATCGAAAAATCTAAAGTTTCGCGATTAGTCACTGAAAAAACACTGATGTAATAAATGGCTTTTTGTTCTTCAATTTTACGTAATTCGATAGCGCGTAACTGTCCGGTTAAGTTAGTTGCACTGACATCAATTTCGGCTTCTACACCTTGAAAACCTGCGCCTTTTGCGAGTACGGATATATTTAACAATCCTTTGTTTTTACTGCGCGTAATACCATACGCAGTTGCTACGGCAGGCGGTAGAGATTCTGTTGAAATGGCGTTGTAATGAACAATGTAATTTCCTACTTCCTGGGAACTTTCTGCAAATGCAATAGATTGGAAGCCGATTAAAATACTAATAAAGGCTAATGATATTATTTTTTTCATGTTTTCTCCGTTGGTATCATGTTGTGGGATCAAATTAAAATTATAATAACTGCTGATATTGAACCCTGTTATAAGTATAGAACGTATTTAATTAAAAAGATTCGATTATTGTTTTGATAAATTAATTATTTTATCTGGAATTTCAGTGATATTTTTTATAATCAGGGTTTTTCGCCGTCCACTTAACCCCCTTTGAATAGACACCTGTGATTTAGAGGTTTCACACAGTTTGGCAATAAAAGTAATCAACGCTTTATTTGCCTTACCCTCAACCGGCGGTGTTTTAAGCTGTATTTTCAGGCAGTTATCATACAGACCGCTAAGCTGCTCCTGCGCTGCCCCGGGTTGAATATGGCAGAATAAGGTAAGTTGATTATTTTTTAAAACCCAGGGCTGTCGATTCATAATTGAGCAGCGAGATACACGATAGGGGGAATCAGCAACATTTTTAGTACCATTAGTCCTAATGAAGCAAAAAGCGGGGATAAGTCGAGCCCCCCCAGTGGTGGAATAAATTTCTGAATGGGTCTCATGACCGGTTGACTGAGGGTGTTGATTAATCCAATCACGGGGTTGTAACCACCGCTATTTACCCAACTGAGAATGACCGAAACGATGATAGCAAATAAAAATATATTGATAAACATCGAAAGAATTTCAGCCAGTGCAATAATCAACATGCCGAAAATGCTTACAGAACCAATAGGTGCCAGCACATTGGCTAACTCCACAACGCCTGCTCCTAAAGCTTTGAGAATAAAATACTTAAGCATGATAATAATCAGGGCAAGCGTTAGAGCGGCTATATCCTGACCACCAAAACCGGGGATAATTCTACGTAAAGGTTTTAACGGGGGGGTGGTTGCACGAACAATAAACTGGGAAACAGGGTTGTAGAAGTCGGCGCGTAACCATTGCAGCATGAAGCGTAATAAAACCAGAAAAATATACAGGTCTAGAAGCGTGTTAATTATCAATACTAGCGGCGATGTCAGGTAGGATGAACCCATTTTAAATTCTCGATTTAAGTGTTACTAAGTTTTAATATTACCTGAATCAATAACTTGTGCCAGAAACTGTCATAAAGTTACTAATTCAGGTATTAGATAGTGTCGCCAGCCAGTTCGTCGGCCAGTTCAACAGAGCGTTTTGCGGCAGCCTGTGTTGCCTCCAGTACAAGTTGCTGTAATCCATTATGCTGGAAGCTGGCTATAGCCTGTTCGGTTGTGCCGCCTTTTGATGTAACTTGCTGACGTAGAGTGCAGACATCTTCGTCGATCGCCATAGTGGCTGCGCCCAGTGCCGTTTGGCGGGCCAGTTTTGCTGCGGTTTCATTATCCAGGCCCAGTTCTATAGCGGCATTTTGTAATGCTTCGATAAACAGGAAAAAATAAGCCGGCCCGCTGCCTGATATGGCGGTTACCGCATCTAACTGAGATTCCTGTTCCACCCAGACGGTAATCCCCGTACTTTGTAGAATTTTTTCTGCACTTTGTTTCTGGCTTAGGCTCACGGCAGAGTTAGCGAACAGGGCTGATGCACCCAGATTAACCAGAGACGGCGTGTTTGGCATGCATCTTACCACTGCATGATCTCCGCCAAGCCAGCGGTTAATATCGCTTTCACGAATGCCTGCGGCTATGCTGATAAAGAGTGGTTTACGCTGAGTTTTGCTGAGGGAAATCGCAACTGATCTGCATACCTGCTGCATAACCTGCGGTTTGACGGCCAGCACAATGATATCCGCAGAAGATATCGCAATGCCGTTGTCAGTTTCTGTGCAAATCGAAAAATCATCATGTAGTTGCTGAAGTTTCGCAGCATTTATATCATTAGCAATAAGATTTTGAGGCGGGTACTGATTGGCTATCAGGCCACCTATCAGGCTGCTGGCCATATTGCCTGCGCCAATAAAGCAGATAGTAGCTGTTGTTTTGTTGGTCATATTATTTTATTTAACAGTTAGTTTTAGGTTGTCCGGGCGCCAAAAATGGCAGTGCCTATTCTAACCAGTGTTGAACCTTCTGCAATGGCTGCTTGCATATCCTCACTCATTCCCATTGAAAGCGTATCGCAATCGGGGCAGTACTGCTGGAGTTCGGTTAATGCCTGTCTCATCTTTGCAAAAGGAATTCGCTGTTGTTGTGGATCTTTATGGATGGCAGGAATAGCCATTAAACCGCGTAGTTTTAATCGGGGAAGTGGTGCAATTTGGTGTGCTAAAGAGAGAATTTCATTTAACTGAATGCCTGATTTAGCGGGCTCATTGTCAATATTGACCTGCAGTAGTACGTTTAGTGGTGAATTATTGGCAGGACGTTCATCACTTAACCTTCGAGCAATTTTGAGCCTGTCAATGCTATGAACCCAGTCAAAAAGTTCACTGATTTTACGGGTTTTGTTGGATTGAATCGGCCCTATATAATGCCAGATGATATTTTTATCGCGTAAAGCGATAATTTTTTGTTCGGCTTCCTGTAAATAATTTTCGCCAAAATCCCGTTGGCCGCAATGGTAGGCGATTTCAATATCGGAAACAGGCTTGGTTTTACTGACGGCAAGCAGGGTTACCTTATTCGGGTCACGTTGAAAGTCGCGGGCAGTCTGCTTAATTTTGTTTTGCACCAGGGCAAGATTTTTTTCGATGTTATGCATAGCTTTTGCTATAGTCATTGCTAATAAGTGACATGCTTCTACTATAATTTAAAAAAATGAATATTACACCACTTCCGATAATAACTAATAATCAACATTAGAGAACAACATGGATATAGCTCAACTTCTTGCCTTTGGCGTGAAACAAGGCGCTTCAGATTTGCACCTTTCAGCCGGGTTACCCCCGATGATCAGGGTGGATGGTGATATTCGTAGAATTAATGTACCGGAAATGGACCATAAGCAGGTTCATGACATGCTCTACGATATCATGAGTGATAAACAGCGTAAGGATTTTGAAGAGTTTCTGGAAACAGACTTTTCATTTGAAATACCGGGGCTGGCACGTTTTCGTGTCAACGCATTTAATCATAATCGAGGTGCTGGCGGTGTTTTTAGAACCATCCCTTCCAAAATTCTGTCACTGGAAGATCTTGGTGCTCCGTCGATTTTTAAGGATATTTCTGAATATCCTCGTGGAATAGTATTAGTCACCGGCCCCACCGGTTCAGGTAAGTCGACCACGCTGGCAGCCATGGTAGACTATAAGAATGATACTGAATATGGTCATATTCTGACCGTTGAAGACCCGATAGAATTTGTACATCAGAGTAAAAAGTGCCTGGTTAACCAGCGTGAGGTACATCGTGATACATTGGGTTTTAATGAAGCGCTTCGCTCTGCATTACGTGAAGACCCGGATACTATTCTGGTGGGCGAAATGCGTGATCTTGAAACCATTCGATTAGCATTGTCTGCCGCTGAAACAGGTCACCTTGTTTTTGGTACCCTGCACACCAGTTCAGCCGCTAAAACGATCGATCGAATCGTCGATGTTTTTCCTGCCGCTGAAAAGTCGATGGTTCGTTCGATGTTATCGGAATCACTGAAAGCAGTAATTTCACAGACATTGATGAAAAAAATTGGTGGTGGTCGTGTCGCAGCTCATGAAATCATGATCGGGACACCGGCTATTCGAAACCTGATTCGTGAAGACAAGATTGCCCAGATGTACTCGGCCATACAGACCGGTCAGAGCCTGGGAATGCAGACGCTGGATCAGAACCTTAAAACGATACTGGCTCAGGGCTTAATATCAAAAGAAGAAGCCAGGAAAAAGGCAGCTAATCCTGATGCTATTTAGCATCCAGGTTTATCAGGTTAATATTTAAAGGCAAAAAATATGGATAGAAATAAAGCGATAGGTTTTATGCATGACCTGTTAAGAATGATGGTTAGCAAAGGAGGATCGGACCTGTTTATTACGACTGGTTCACCACCAGCCATGAAAATTGACGGCAAGATCGCTACGGTATCAAAGCAAATTCTGGCTCCCACGCATACCCAGATGCTGGCCCGATCTATTATGAATGACAAACAGGTGTCTGAATTTGAGGGGCATCAGGAATGTAATTTTTCAATTGCCTTACCCGGCGTTGCCCGTTTTCGTGTGAATGCGTTTGTACAACGTGGCAGTACCGGGCTGGTATTGCGTATCATTAATTCTGAAATCCCCAGTTTTGAAGAACTTAACCTGCCGAATACGTTGCAGGACATTACCATGACCAAGCGTGGACTGGTTATTTTTGTCGGTGGTACCGGTTCGGGTAAATCAACCTCTTTAGCATCAATGGTGGATTATCGAAACCGTCACAGTTATGGTCATATTATAACTATTGAAGATCCGGTAGAATTTGTGCATGAACATCGTAACTGCCTGGTGACTCAACGTGAAGTGGGCGTTGACACCGATAGCTATGAAATTGCCCTGAAAAATACCTTGCGACAGGCACCTGACGTGATTTTAATCGGCGAAATCAGAGATAGAGAGGCCATGGATCACGCCATCGCCTTTGCTGAAACCGGGCACCTTTGTCTTTCTACATTACATGCAAACAGTACTAACCAGGCACTGGATAGAATTATCAACTTTTTCCCTGAAGAGCGACGTCAACAGTTATTGATGGATTTATCGTTAAACCTGAAAGCTCTGATTTCTCAACGACTGATACCCCGTATCGATGGTGTCGGCCGTATTCCCGCCGTTGAGATTATGATTAACACACCTTTGATGCAGGATCTGATTTTTAAAGGTGAAGTGCATGAGATGAAATCTTTAATAAAAAAATCGAATGAACAGGGCATGAAAACATTTGATCAGGCTTTATACGATTTATACGAAAGTCGACAGATTACCTTTGAAGATGCTCTGAGAAATGCTGATTCAGTGAATGATTTACGACTGCGAATAAAACTGGAAAGCGATACAGCAAGAAAAAGCGGACTGGTGGATGATCATCGTGATGATTTCGAGCTGGAAGATGCTGAGGATGATAATTCACCTGGTGGAATGATATAGAAACTTTAAGGTTTAGGTATTCGTAATGAGCAAAGAACCAACCACTAATCTGCTGGAGCCTTATTTAAAAATTATGGCTGAGAAACAGGCGTCTGATCTGTTTTTTGTCACCGGTGCCCCACCTAATATGAAGCTGGATGGTAAAACTGCAGCTATAGCTAAAAATCCATTTAAACCCGGTCAGGTGCAAAAGTTGGCATATAGCCTGCTCACCGAAGAACAGGTGATGGATTTTGAAATAAACCGGGAATTAAACCTGGGTTTTACACTGCTTAATGTGGGACGTTTTCGGGTCAATATTTTCTTACAAAGATCCGAAGTTTCGATGGTTATTCGCTATATTAAGTGGATCATACCGAGTATCGATGAGCTCGGGCTACCGCAAATTCTGAAAAAAATTGTAATGGGAAAAAATGGACTGGTGCTGGTAGTGGGATCGACTGGATCCGGTAAGTCTACCAGCCTGGCCGCCATGTTAAATTATCGCAATCAACGTGAAGGTGGTCATATTTTAACCGTCGAAGACCCGATTGAATTTGTATTCAAACACTCTAAATCCGTTATTTCACAACGTGAAGTCGGTATTGATACCTTATCCTATGAAAATGCATTACGGGAGGCACTTCGTGAAGCGCCTGAAGTAATCATGATTGGTGAAGCCCGTGACCGGGAAACGATGCAGGCAGCTATAAATTTTGCAGATACCGGTCATCTCTGTTTAACCACTTTGCACGCGGTGAATTCAAATCAGGCAATGGACCGTATTATGAATATGTTTCCCACGGATATGCGCGAACAATTACTGATGGATATGTCATTAAATCTGAAAGCGGTTGTGTCACAACGACTGGTTCCAGCGATGAATGGAAAGCTGGCCTGTGTGGTGGAAGTGATGGTGAACTCGCCTTATATCTCTGAATTATTACGCGAAGGTAATTTTAATGAAATTAAGGAAGTCATGGAAAAAGGTGACACAGTTGGAATGCAGACTTTTGATCAATCCCTTTACGACTTGTATAAAGCGGATAAAATTTCAATTAAAAATGCATTAACTTACGCTGACTCCAGTACTAACCTGGAGTGGAAAATTAATTTTGGTGGAGACCAGGGCAGGGATAGAGATAAACGTCATCATTTAAACGAACAGCCATTTCCAGATGAGCTGGAATTACCCTCTGAAGAGTCATTCTGATGTTTCTTTTACTCGCTACCTTATAACATACTATTTTCCCGAGAAAATTAAATGTCTAAAAACTGGGCTTACCTGATGTTGGCCGGTTCGGCACTTTTCTGGTCTGGAAATTTTGTTATCGGCCGGGCTTTTGCTGCCGACATACAACCTTTAACCATTTCTTATTTACGTTGGTGCAGTGCCTTATTGGTGATTTTACCGTTCACTATAAAATCAATGATAAATCAGTGGTCTATAATCCGTGCAAATTTACCCCTGTTAATTTTCATGGGAGCATTTGGTGTCTCCGGGTTTAATACATTTGCCTATCTAGGGTTGAATAAAACAACTGCTACCAATGCACTGTTGATTAATAGTTTTATTCCAATTCTGATCATACTGCTGTCTACAATAAAACCGGGTATCCCGATTAACGCGGCAAAACTGATCGGTATTCTGATCTCTACCGGTGGCGTTTTAATGCTGGTGAGCCGGGGAGAAGTTGCCAACTTAATAGCCTTCAAAATTAACCAGGGTGATCTCTGGGTGTTATTGGCTGCATTTGTATGGGCCGTTTATTCTATCAGCCTGCGCTGGCGACCTGCTGAATTAACCGCACCCGCATTTCTCAGTTTCACTATGATTATAGGGGTGCTTATTCTGAGCCCGGTGTACTGGTTAAATTTTCTGAATGAACCGGCGTTTGTGGTTAATTCAGCCAATATAGTCGCTATTGCTTATGTCGCGCTGTTTGCTTCTATCGGTGCGTTTTTATTCTGGAACCAGGGAGTGAAAATTGTCGGTGCCGGTACTGCCGGGCAGTTTATCCATCTGATGCCGGTATTTGGAACGATTATGGCTGTGGTATTTCTGGACGAAAAATTATTCTGGTTTCATGTTGTCGGGGCAATAGCGATAGGGTCGGGTATTTATTTATCACTACGAAAGTCTGCGTAAGTAGTTACTATAGAACAGGTTTCTCAGTGAGAGCTTTTAAAGATTTTCAGCAAGAAGCTCACTTAAGTTTAAGAAAGAAGGCTTATTCGTTTCAGGTTTATTGAATTATTTTAAGTTATTAAGTGTGCTCATAGTTGATATATAAATGTATAATAATTTTTACGCCAGCCCTAACGATCCAGAGTGTTTCGATCCTGCTTCTTAAAATAACCAAATTAACCTGAATCTGGAAGCTTTCCTTCAAACAAGGCTTTGTTTTCATTGATGGCTTCCATCATATGGTTGCGAAACACTAATACTCTTGCCGTACGTTTAAGATCCGGGTGTAACAAAATCCACAGACCTAAATTATGTGCGGGATCGGGTTCACAGTAGCGCTCAAGCTGTGGTGCTGTATCCCCCATAAAACAGGGTAAATACGAAACGCCTAAATCCTCCCGTATTGCAGACAGCGTTAACAACGTATCATCACTGAAAAAATTATGTGATTGCTCGTCGCAGGCATGTTTGGTCCAGGATTTATGAAACGTACAGCAATCCACACCTATCCATTTAAGAGCCCCGCCTGTTTCCCGATGTTGTTGCAAATATTCACGGCTGCCATAAATGGTGGAGGCGACTGTGACCAGCTTTTTACCAATTAATGTATCGGTTGGTGTGTTGGTCAACCTGATTGCTACATCAGCTTCACGTTGCGATAAGCTGGAATCTATATTGGAGACAACTACATGTAAGTCTACCTGAGGATAAGTCTTACTAAAGCTGGCAAACATGGGCATTAATACGGTCGAAGCCATGTTATTAATAGCGGTGACCTTTAGCGGGCCTACCAGGTTTGAATCTTTACCCAGCACAGTACCATCCACATGTAGTACTTCAGTCTCCATTCTATGCGCTGCCTGGCGTATATTTTCACCTGCAGGCGTCAACTCGTAGCCTGTATTTTTACGTTCAATTAATCGAGCACCCAAATTTTCCTCTAACTTGCGCAATCGTCTTGAAACGGTGGAATGCTGGACATTAAGCTTTTTGGCGGCACCGCTAATGGACCCGGTGCGTGCGACCTCCAGAAACAGTCTCAGGTCATCCCAATTCATCGTTACTTCTCCGGTTGTGCATTTTTGCACATTATGTTTCTTTTTTTAGCGAATTGTAAGCATAAGTAATCAGCATACACTCAGTATTACTTAAACAAAACAATCAAAGGAGAACAATCATGACTCATAACCCACCACTATTCGATGCTGTAAAATACAAACAAACCACCCTGCAACAGTGGAATACGGCTGCAGAAGCCTGGCATCGCTGGGGCCCCTTACTGTCAAGATGGCTGGGGCCAGCTACTGAAACGATGCTGGATATGTGTCAGGTTAAAAGTGGCAGTCGAGTACTTGATGTAGCTGCCGGTGCCGGAGAACAGACAATAGCAGCTGCCAGACGCATTGGAGAATCAGGGCATATACTGGCAACAGATATTTCACCCGACATCCTTGAGTTTGCCCGTATATCGGCCAATCTAACGGGATTGAAAAATATTTCCACTCAGGTGATCGATGGTGAAAATCTAACGCAGCTTAACGCCGATCCATTTGATGCCATCATTTCTAGAGTAGGCCTGATTTATTTCCTGGATCAGCAAAAGGCACTGGCAGGCATGAAACATCATTTGAGAACTGATGGAAAGGTGGCCGCCATGGTTTATTCCACGGCTGAAAAAAATCCCTTCTTCTCAATTCCTGTATCTATTATACGTCGTCGGGCAAAACTACCTGCCCCTTTACCCGGTCAACCAGGGCCTTTTAGCCTGGGTGACGAAGACAGGCTTGAAAAAGCATTTTCCGATGCGGGTTTCAGAAATATAGAGATTGAAAAAATAAATGCTCCTGTTCGACTTTCCTCGGCGGCAGAGTGCCTGCAGTTTGAACAGGAATCTTTTGGTGCTCTGCATCAAATGTTATCGGGACTGTCAGATCCCCAGCAGGATGAAGCCTGGAATGAAATTGAAGAAGCTCTGGGCCAGTTTGAAATGGATGGTCAATTTGAAGGTCCCTGCGAAATGCTTGTTGCCGTAGGAACCAAATAAACCACAGGAGAGAGATAATGAGTCAAATAGCCATCGTACAGACAGCACCGGTTTTTCTGGATAAAACTAAAACCATTGAGTTAGCGGTTTCGAAGATCGAACAAGCGGCCAAAAAGGGAGCAGATCTAGTCGTATTCAGCGAAGCATTCATACCCGGTTATCCTGCCTGGGTATGGCGCCTGCGACCAGGTGGAGACTGGAACCTGTCAGAACAGTTACATGAACGCCTGTTAAACAATGCGATCAATATGCATTCAGATGACCTGGCTCCACTTTATCAAGCGGCCAAAAAACATCAGCTGACAGTTGTTTGCGGCATAGAAGAGAGAGACAGCGAACATAGTCGGTCAACCCTTTTCAATAGCGTTGTTGTCATCGGTCCAGAAGGCACCCTGTTGAATAAACACCGGAAATTAATGCCCACGAACCCTGAGCGCATGGTGTGGGGATTTGGCGATGGCTCGGGCTTAAAGGTGGTGGATACACCGGCAGGTCGCATAGGCACCTTGTTATGCTGGGAAAACTATATGCCACTGGCTCGATATGCATTGTATTCACAGGGAGTAGAACTGTATATCGCGCCCACCTATGACAGTGGAGATGGCTGGATTGGCAGTTTGCAACATATAGCAAGGGAAGGTTGTTGCTGGGTTGTAGGCTGCGGAAATTTAATGAAAGGCAGTGATATCCCGGATGACTTTCCCGAAAAAGACAACCTGTACCCGGATGCAGAGGAATGGGTGAATCCAGGTGATTCGGTAGTGATTGCCCCCGGCGGTGAAATTACTGCGGGTCCGTTGCGAAAAGAAGACGGCATCTTATATTGCGAAATTGATCCGGCAAAAGTGGGCATCGCGAGAAGAGCACTGGATGTATCAGGTCATTATTCAAGGCCTGATATTTTCCAGCTGCACATCAATACAAAACCACAGTCTTCAGTGGTGTTCGAAAACCAGAAACCCGGTTAATCATTGAATTTGATATAACCTGTTTAGGAGAGACTTATGAATAATCAAACCCGTTACCAGGCCAGTTGTTTTTGCGGTGATGTGCAACTTACCTTAACTGGAGAACCAGAAGCCATGGCTTACTGCCATTGTGACTCATGTAGGCGCTGGTCGGCAGGGCTGGTTAGTGCGTTCACGCTGTGGAAACCTGAAAACATAGAAATAACCTCGGGAAAAGAAAAGTTAGACTGCTTTACTGGAAATCCAGGTTCAGAGCATGAAACCGAAGTGAGTCATCGAAAATGGTGTAAAACCTGCGGGGGTCATATTTATACCGAGCATCCAGACATGGGCGTGAACGATATACCGGCTGCTGTAATAACCGGTTTTAGTTTTAAACCAGGGTTTCATGTGCACTATCAGGAAGCGGTGCGGCCAATTTCAGATGGATTACCGAAGTTTAAGGATCTGCCGAAAGAGGCCGGCGGTTCAGGTCAGCTGCTGAGTGAATAGCTCAATTGATGTGATGAATACAATAACTCTATATGTTGTTTATCTGCTTACCCTTGTGGCATGGTTGTGTGGCGCATCAGCTGTTCTGGCAGCTGATATGCCCTGTCACTTCGAACCATTATCGAAGCAGGTGTATGTCATTAACGGATCTAACCCAGACCAGTGCCCCATTAAAACGCTTCAACACCCGGTCACAAATCCGGTTACTATTATAGGGCAAAGCGGGGTCATTCTGGTCGACCCAGGGAGTAGCCAGCAGGTGGGTAAACTGGTTGTAGACAGGCTTCGCTTTATCACGTCAAAACCCGTCATAGCTATTATCAATACTCATATCCACGGCCTGTACTGGTTAGCCAATCATGCCGTTAAGACCGAATTCCCTGAGGCAAAAATTTACCTGATTACGTACAAAGCTCCGCTAGCTCACGTGGCGAGCTAGTAGCTGGTGCATAATACACCTGTTCATATCTTTTACAGGCCAACATCATGTCACGTAACCTCATTCAATTTCAGCCAGGGCTATCATTATCCCAGTTTATTAAACTTTACGGTACTCAAACCCAGTGTGAAGCGGCTTTAGAAACATCACGCTGGCCCAATGGTTTTTATTGTCCGCATTGAAACGATACTCGACACAGTTCGCATCAGCGTTCCGGCCGAAAACTCTTTCAATGCTACCGTTGCCGTAAACAAACCAGCTTAACAGCCGGTACAATTTTTGATTCCTCTAAACTCTTGCTAACGACCTGGTTTCTGGCCATGCACCTACTGACACAAGCCAAAAATAATGTTTCCACGCTCGAACTTTCTCGTCATCTGGGCGTGAGTTACAACACAGCCTGGCTGATTAAACACAAACTCCTCCAGGTCATGGAAGAACGTGAACAAAATCGTGAACTCATTGGACGCGTCGAGATCGATGATGCCTATTTCGGTGGCGAACATCGCGGTAAACGTGGCCGGGGCTCTCCCAATAAGGTCCCTTTTGTTGCCGCAGTGCAAACCAGTGATGAAGGTCGCCCGCACCTCGTTCGTTTTGACCGTGTCAATGGGTTCACCCATGACGAAATCGAACGCTGGGCTCAACAAGCCTTATCCGCTGATACTGTAGTCCATTCTGACGGTCTCAGTGGGTTTACTGTTCTCTCTGAAATGGTCGATGATCATTTGCCTACCATCACCGGATCTGGCCCCGCTGCTGTTCAACTTCCTCAGTTCAAATGGGTTAATACACTTCTTGCAAACCTGAAAACAGCGATCACTGGTACCTACCATGCCATCAAATTTCAGAAATATGCACAGCGTTATTTATCAGAAGCTCAATACCGCTTTAATCGACGCTTTGACCTGAGTACGATACTATCTCGTTTACTTCGTGCAGCGGTTACTACAAAACCAAAAACTCTTAACGTGACCAGACTGGCGGAGCTTTATACGTAATCAAGAAAATTTATGCCCACCAGAGCATGATCCAGCGAATAGCAGAAGGCGAAGGGGTGTTCTGGATCGACGCAATTACGGGTAAATATGATGGAGATAAAACCCAACTGGCGCTGCCTGATACGGCATTAAAAGGGGGCGAAGTATTAAACCTGAATGGTGTCGAGATAAAAATCCATTATCAGGGGCTTTCTCACACAGACCACGATCTTTTGATCGAAGTGGTTAAGGACAAAATTTTGATCCTGGGCGGTCTCGTGGTCGAGCCGGAAGTACCATCGCAAGGTGTTCCCGCAGATGCCAATTTTAAAGGCCAGATTGCAGCCACAAAATTTGCAATACAACTCCACATGAACATCTATATTCCTGGGCAGGGGTTCCCTCAGGGTGTGGTACTACCGCAAAGAGGGCTTCGATTCCTGCAAGCAATTTATTCCGGTGTTGAACATTATTACAGCGAAGGGCTGGAAGACTTCGAAATAACACAAAGGCTAAAAGTAGAGTTATCTGAATTTCAACAATGGTATCAATTTGATTTTTTGGGCAGAGTAATAGCAGAAATGTACCTGCAGGTTGAACAGGAAAATTTTTAGCGCACTGGAAATTAAGACTTGTTTTGATAAAGACCAGGTTATCCAGGACTGTATAGTTGCCAACAGCGAAAGTCAGGAAGCGTTCCCAGAAGTTATATCAAATGCGATATCAAAAAAAGCGACGTTTTTATCTGAACCTGGTGAGTCCAGACATGCGGGTGTTTCACCAATTACAGATCGCATGAAATAACCATAAAACGAGTATTAAATTTGCTGCTTGCACCCAGAAATTAACATTGGTGAAACAGGCCCTTGACTAGAACGAACGTTCGTTTTAGTATCGACAGATGCAAACTCATATTCCCAATAAAGTACTAACCACAGCATTGAACCTGTTTACGACGAAGGGCTACTTCAGCACTTCTATGCGTGATATTACTGCAGATTCAGCCGTTAGTACCGGTTCTGTATATCACTATTTCAAAGATAAGGAAGGCGTTGCAACAGCACTCTACCGGAGCATGATAGAGCGTATGCGAGTAGCGTTACTGCATATTGTCAGTACACATGATACTTCACATGATCAATGCCATGCTGTCATCAGCCTGCTGTTTAAAATAGCCGAAGAGGAACCTGAAGTGATGAGCTTCATGCTCTACACAAAGCATCGCGAGTTTTTGCCAGCCGAGCCTCCAGTCTGTTCATCTGAGCCTTTCGAAATTATGCGTTCAATGGTTCAGTCTGGCATGGATAAAGGTGAGATCGAACAGCGCGATGTATTAGTTGCCTCTACCTGCCTGTATGGCGGAGCTATAAAAATGATCACTTCTCACCTGGACGGGATTCTCGATCAACCTCTAAGTTCCTACCTGGATGATATCTGGGCCTGCTCCTGGCGCGCCGTTGCCAGCAGTAAAAGCTAACCACTTTCAGCATATTCAGCATCACGATGAATAAAACAGAAGCATTAGAAGATTACTGTATGGGCTGTGTCTACTATCCACCCAACTTGCCAGTACATGCCTATTCGGCAGAAGACTATCAGATGCTTCAGCAAAAAAGCTGTTCATTCGACCACCAACCAGCAGACAAATATTGCCAGGCAACGAGAAAGACCAGCTGTTCATTGGTTGATCTCGAACGCATGAAAAATTCAATCTAACAAACCACAGACTAAACGATGAAAAATTTAATCAAAAAAATACTGCATACTGTATTAATTATTCTAACCATCAGCAACGTGTATGCTGCTAAAAATGTTATAGATGACAGTTCATCTCTGGGCGACCTTAAAGTGGGTAAAGGCATTTTTCTGGTGGATATCGGAGATCCTAAAAAACTAAATTTTTACCTCGAAGTCATACAGGGTACATTCAAAGGAATGAAAGCACAGGGAGTTCAACCAGACTTCATCCTGGTATACATTGGACCCAGTGTAAAATACCTCAGTAATGCTCCCTCAAGTGAAACAGAACAGGAAGCCGGCGGCATATTACTGGAGATTGAATCTAATGTAGAGGCTTTAGCAGAGTTGGGCATAAAACAGGAAGTCTGTGCGGTAGCAACAAAAGTATTTGGTATCGATAATGAAACTATTTTTCCCTCCATGACTCTGGTAGGTGATGGATTTATCTCGCTGATTGGTTACCAGGCACAAGGGTATCATCTGGTACCGGTTTTCTAGTTCAGATATATGGCGGGTCAATATAAATGAAATGAGCTAATAAATAGCCGTAATGTTGTAGTGATGTTTTTGACCGGCCAGCTTGATGTTGATTTCTTCATCGACATAACAACCCATTAACTTTTTACCCAGTGGCGCTGCAGGAGTAATAAGGGTGATATTCAGTCCTGAAAAACTTATTTTGACACCACCAGAAACTGGCGCTAAAAACAAAATTTGTTGTGAGTCACTGTCATCCATTAAGTAAATTAAAGCGCCCAATGAAATGGCAGTCTGCGGAGTAAAATCAGTAATTTTGAGTTCGCCAAAAGCCGTTAAGTTAGCTTCACATATGGCAACCCGTTTAGCCTGACCCTGAGCCAGATAAGAAGCTTCCAGCCCCAGCGTGTCATACTTGTTATCCGCTACATTCTCTGCATGTGTGGCCGTGCTGTAAGCTTGCATTGCTGCGTTAATGGCGTCCTGCCGAAGAGTGTTTAACTCTGCCAGTATTGTTTGATGTAATAACTCTTTATCCATGCTTATTTTTAATGAATGTTTAAGTTGCTCGGGTAATGGATGTTAACACCCCGTTTTCAATGCTAAACCAGTGCCTGGATAGACCGCCTTAAAACGGAACAGTTACTTTGTAGCGAACTCTGCCTGGCGACACGCCAAAGACCCGCTTGAAAACCCTGCAAAATAAGTGCGCTAGAGTAGTGTTTATTCTGGCTGATGGCGTTGATGAGGGGGCGCTGTGGTGCACTTTCCTTGAGGACCTGTGTTTTGGGCCATGCCAGCTTCCTTTCCGTGGACACAGTCACTATATACTCATAATATTCTCTATTTGTATATCCAAACATCTTTGATCGTGCCGACGCCTGAATGGCTCCTTTATTATTCAATAATTGTCCCGGCCACCATGGTAGTTGTAACTCTTGCAGTAAAGTCCCAGCCATGAAACGGGGTGTTTTTCCCGGCAGAGAGAAACCTGGCCGAATCACATTGATAGTGGCACTGGTCATCAACAATGATTATGTCCGCCAGTTCTCCCGGTGCAATTTGCCCGGTGGGTAATGCAAAGATACTGGCAGGCTTTAGCGTTAATTTATTCACCGCCTGAGGCAATTTCAGAACACCCTCTTCAACTAATTTAAACAACAAGGGGAGCAGTGTATCCAGCGCACTGATGCCGGGTTCGGCTGATGGAAAAGGTTTTAACTTTGCATCGGCATCATGCGGTTGGTGGTCTGAGCAAATACAGTCTATGGTGCCATCAATTAATCCCTGGCGTAACGCAGCTTTATCCTGTTCACTGCGTAACGGTGGTATGGTTAATTTATTGGTGTCAAAGTAGTCAATGTCGCGATCAGTGAGGAATAATTGATGCATACTGACATCTGCGGTTATTGGTAGACCATCTTTTTTCGCCTGTCGGATCATATCTACTGAGCGAGCACAGGAAATCTGACCAAAATGAGTTGTGGCGCCTGTTTGCGCAACCAGCTCAATGTCTTTCGCCAGTGCAGCTGTTTCGGCGGCTTCAGGAATAGGTGGTAATCCCAGGCGAGTTGCGAGAGCTCCTTCATGTGCGCAGCCGTTAGAGTAAAGAGCATGGTCATATGGCTGGATGACCACTAACATATTTTGCCCTGCGGCATATTCCATGGCGCGTCGTTGTACCAGGTTATTAGCAAAAGGCTGGAGTGCATTGCTGAGTGCGACACATCCTGCCAGTTTTAAGGTACCCATGTTACTCAGGTGTTCACCGTTGAGTTTTCTGGTAATTGCGCCGATGGTGTAAATATGACAACGGTTGCCTGCTTTTTGATTACTATGGTGAATCTGTTCTACGATGGCAGAGTTATCGGTAATGGGTTTGGAATCCGGGGGAATGCATAGACTGGTTATGCCATTCATGGCTGCCGCCCTGGTTTCTGAGGCTATACTTGCCTTATGGGTGAAGCCGGGCTCTCTGACCCTGCACTGAATGTCGATCAGGCCGGGTAATACTAACTGGCCACTGGCATCGATAACTTTGTCTGCCGTGAATCCCTGTGGTTTATCGCCGATAGCGATGATTAACTGGTTCTCAATAAAAATATCGGTGATCTCATCCTGCTGTGTTGCCGGGTTGATCATTCGACCTTGTTGGATGTGTATTTTCATCGTCCTTACACCGGTTGAGAGGCGATCATCGACATCACCGCCATACGTACAGCGATACCGTAAGTGACCTGTTGTAATATGACCGACTGTTTGCCATCCATCACGGATGATTCTATCTCAATGCCACGGTTGGCGGGGCCGGGGTGCATTACTATTGCATCCGGTTTGGCCAGTTTTACGCGATCAGCTGTGAGACCATACTGGCGAAAATATTCCTGTTCACTGGGTAGCAGAGCTCCTGTCATGCGTTCTTTCTGCAGCCGCAGCATAATCACTACATCGACATCTTTGAGGCCTTCATCCAGATCATGGTAAACCTGTACACCAAGTGCTTCTGTCTGTTCAGGCAATAAGGTGCGTGGTGCGATGACTCTAACCTGTCCGGTATTTAATATATTTAAGGCATGAATTTGTGAGCGGGCAACACGTGAATGTTTGATGTCTCCAACAATTGCCACACACAGGTTCTCGAAGCTTCCTTTATGTCGGCGAATGGTAAACATGTCCAGCATGCCCTGTGTGGGATGAGAATGCTGACCATCTCCTGCGTTTAATACGCTGACGCCAGGGGCAACATGTTGTGCAAAAAAATGAGCGCTGCCACTATCCTGATGGCGTATCACAAACATATCAACTTGCATGGCCTGCAGGTTGTGCAGGGTATCCAGCAATGACTCACCTTTCACCGCTGATGAAGTCTTGATGTCGAGGCTGAGTATGTCGGCGGATAATCTTTGAGCGGCCAGTTCAAAAGTTGCACGGGTTCTGGTGCTGGCTTCAAAAAACAGGTTTGCGACCGTTTTACCGCGCAATATTGGTACTTTTTTGATGCTGCGATTAGTAACAGAAGTAAAGGATTCTGCGGTATCCAGAATATTGG
>ERZ890953.182-NODE-182-length-36531-cov-7.127152_pt1 | contig 36531 bp, 33 predicted proteins | sample MGYA00521264_ERZ890953 | MGnify/ENA primary metagenome ERZ890953 (study PRJEB32303, sample SAMEA104408629) | aquatic metagenome | biome: Brackish water; feature: Chemocline; material: water | place: Baltic Sea | collected 2014-10-26T21:54:00 | depth 200 m ...
CCACTGCAGGCTGTGCCACGGCGGGTTGCGGGGCTCCGCCCAGGGCTTCCATGGCAGCGGAGCCTATGCGGCGGGCGCGCTCGCCCTGGTGCGGCGTGATGGGACGACCCTGGGTGTCGAAGCTGGGATCTGGGATGGCCCGGAAGCTGGAGGCGACCCCGGACTCGCGCACACGCAAGGCCGAGCTGTCTTCGACCACAACCCGGCCGTCCAGGGGGCTGGACCCGGAGGAGCTGTGCTGCAGGGCGGTGACGATGGGAGGAAGCGCGTGCTCCGACCAGTCGATGAGCCCGACGTCGATGGAGATGCGGGAGAGCTCGCGGCAGACCTCGACCACCCGGGCCGCCGAGGGCCGCTCGGTGTGCTCGTAGTCGAGCATGGCGATGAGCAGGCTCTCGAGACCCATGGCGAGCTTGCCGCCCAGGCCGCGCATGGCCCGCAAGAAAGAGAGCCGATCCCGCACGAAGCCGGCGTGGCGATCCGGGCGCCCCTTGGCCTTGCCCAGGCGCTCCAGGGCCAGGATCTCGTAGAAGGTGGCGCCCAGGGAGTAGACGTCACTGGCTGGGGTCTCGGGCTCGAAGAACAGCCGCTCAGGCGGCATGTAGTCCACGGACCCGAACTGCAGGTCGGCGGTGCTGGACTCGCGGGACTCGAAGTCGGCGCGGGCCACACCGAAGTCCAGGACCTTGACCTGGCCGCCGTCGTCCACCATCACGTTGCTGGGCTTGATGTCCCGGTGGATCACCCGCAGAGGTTTCTCGCCGGCGTAGGGCGGGCGGTTGTAGGCGGCGTCGAGGGCGCCGGCCACACAGGCCGCGATCTGCACCGCGGACCGGATGGGGAGGGTCTCACCGGTGTCGCGGAGGTGATCGACGATGTGCTTGAGGTCCGCCGCCTCGAGATACTCCATGATGACCGCGGTGCGCCCATCGATGGCGGTGAGATCCACCACGTCGACGATGTTGCGGTGTCGGAGCCAGCCCAGCAGGCGGGCCTCGTCACGGATGCGTCGGGTGACCTCCTCGCTCTCGGACCAGCGCCGATGAAGAAGCTTGATGGCCACCAATCGTGAGAAGCCGTCGGTGTGGGTCTCCTTGGCAAGGTAGACGCTGCCGAAGGTGCCCGACGCGATCTCGCGCAGGAAGTGGAAGCGGCGGTTGCTCTCTCGCGTCAACGCTCGAAACCCCTTGTCAGGACAGATGCCAGGCTATCACGAAGGCAGAGGCGGGGGTGCCCCCAGCGCCACGCCGAGCTCGGCGCCCTCGTCGTCGCTGACCCGTAGCTCTCCCCAGCGTCCATGAAGCATCATGATGACCAGCTGGAGCAAGCCATCCGCGGCGCCCAGATCGCCGGTGAGGGACCAGTGAGGCGCTGGCTCCACGGCCCGGGATCGGCTGCGGCACGTGGGGGCGATGCTGGCCAGGGCGGAGCCGGCGGCGTGGGCTGGCTCGAGGAGCAGGAACACAGCGCCCTCGGCGGGAGGACGGGTGGGGCTGGCGCGTCCCAGCCGGTAGAGATCCCGGGCCGAGCCGAAGTCCACGCGGCTGTCGGCGCCGCCCACCAGCGCCGCGGGACAGCGACCCTCGGCCACGGCGTAGTAGCCCTCGATCAGGGCGCCCACACCAGCCGCCGCCTCGCCCGCTACGGTGCCGTTCCAGCCGCGGATCTCCAGGTTGATGGAGATGTGGGAGAGCACGAGGTTGGGCAGGGTGAGCAGGGGCAGCAGGGGGGGGTAGAGCTCGCGGCCGCGGGAGGACAGGGCCTGTGGGCAGAGCCGTCCATCGCGCTCGGAGGCCGCCAGCGCCGGCTCGGAGGCGCCGGTGTCGGGAGGCTCACGGCCGATACCCAGGAACAAGCCGAGCTCTTCGCGCTCCCCGGGCCACGCCCCAAGGGCGTCGCCGGCAGCCGGGAGCGCCAGCTGCGCAGGCCGGGAGAGCAGCTTGCGGTCCTTGCGGCGCACGAGCCAGGGCCGCAGGTCGACCCGCTCGATGCGGCCCGCCAAGGGGCTGGGCAGGCGCGCGAGTTCGTCGCTGGGACGCAGAGCGCTGCGGCGCTGCTGGATGGCCTCGGAGAGCTGCGCGGCGCTGTCGCCCAGGGGGGTGACCAGACCTACACCCGAGACCACTACGATCACGGGGCGCCCCCGACGAGGATGGAGGCGTTGTTGCCACCGAAGCCGAAGGCGTTGGAGAGGGCCACCCGCACGGGGGAGCGCACGGCGTGGTGGGCCACATGGCGCAGGGCGCAGTCGGGGTCCGGGTTGTCCAGGTTGCGGGTGGGCGGGGCGGCGTCGTCGCGCACCGCCAGCAGGCAGAACAGCAGCTCGAGGGCCCCGCAAGCGGCCACGGTGTGGCCGGTCATGCTCTTGGTGCTCGAGACCCAGGCGTGGGTCACGCTGTCGCCCAGCACAGTCTGCAGAGCGCGCGCCTCGCTGACGTCGTTCTGCGGGGTGGAGGTGCCGTGGGCGTTGATGTAGTCGATGGCCGAGGCAGGGAGCCGAGCGTCGTCCAGGGCCGCGCGCATGGCCAGGGCTGCGCCCCGACCGTCGGGCGGCGCGTCGGTGATGCGCCAGGCGTTCAAGGAGCAGCCGTAGCCGAGCAGCTCACCCAGGACCTGCGCTCCCCGGGCGCGGGCGTGGGCCAGCGACTCGATCACCAGCATGGCCGAGCCGTCGGCGAGCACGAAGCCATCCCGGTCCACATCGAAGGGTCGGCAGGCATGCTGCGGAGCGTCGTTGCGCATGGACAGGGCACCCAGGATGGCGAAGCCGGTGACCATCAGGGGGTCCACCAGCACATCGACACCGCCGGCCAGGGCCGCGTCGAGTTCACCGCGACGGATGCGCAGCATGGCCTCGCCGATGGCCTGTGCGGAGCTGGTGCAGGCGGTGGAGACCGTGCTCTGGAACCCCGTGGCACCCAGGCGCCGGGCGATGGCGAGGGTGGGGGCCCAGGGCGCGCTGGCGGCCATCTCCTCGGGAGTGGGCTTCTGTTCCTGGTGCATGCGCATGGCGACCAGGGGCAGGGGAGGGCGGTCGGCCTCGCTGCCCATGAACACGCCGACCCTGGGCCCCCCCTCGAGCCCCGACTGGCGCAGGGCCTCGGACGCGGCCCGCATGGCCAGGGTGCCCTTGAGGTCAGGCCCGGCGTGGGGCAGGTTCACCTCGGCGGCGAAGGTGACCGGGAAGCCGGTGGCGTCGAAGCGCTCGATGGCACGGATCCCGTTGGCGCCCTCGAGCAGCTTGCTCCAGGTGCTGGGCAGATCGTGGCCCAGTGAGCTGACGGCGCCCATGCCGGTGACCACGATGCGCTGGCTGTCGTCGCGGAATGAGAGGCTGCTGGTGGCGGCCATGGAAGCTCCGAGCGTCAAGTCGAGCCCTGAACCCAGGGATGGTCGGGACAGCCTGGCCAGAGCTGCTTGAGGTAGCCGAACTCGATGCGCTCGAGGCGCAGTAGCTCTCTGGGGTCGTCCAGAGGCACCGCGTTGAAGACGAAGATCTGGTCGGCCTGGGTCACCACGCGGCCGTCCACCTTGGCCCGGACCCGCACGTCGGCCATCTCGTCCCGAAGCGCCGTCAGCCTGGCCTCGAGCTGGACCTGCTCGTCCGGGCGGACGAAGCGGCGGAACTTGACCCCGTTCATCATGGTGATGATGGGGAAGGGCCAGTCGCCGCGGTCGAGCCGTACCGAGTAGCCGATGAGCTTGCCTGCGAGCTGGGCCAGCGCCTCGAGCAGGAGCACGCCGGGGACCACCGGGAAGCCCGGGAAGTGGTCCGCGAAGAAGCGCTCTTCAGGGCTGAAGCTCTTGAAACCCCGGGCGAACTCGCCCGGCTCGAGGGTCTCGATGCGGTCTACCAGGAGCCAGCGTGAGACCATTAGTGAAGGACCGCCTCGAGATCGTTGATGCCGATGAGCTCACGCTCGCCGCTGCAGCTCTTGTAGCGGTACATCTCGAAGTGGTGGTTGCCGCCGTAGGGGGCGTACCAGGCGGGCACGAACCAGTGGCGGTAGCCGCCGCTGACCTGGCCCGCGGGCAGGTTCTTGCCCGCCGCTTCGCTGGGGCTGTCCCGGCGCCCCTTGTAGGGCTTGTCGTCGAAGTACAGGTCGAAGGTGTAGCTGCAGCTGTCGGGGCCGTCGGCGCTGGCCTGGGTGAAGACACCGACCTTGATGGCTTCGCCCAGCTGGGTCTCGGGCTTGGGGTAGCCCTCGAACTCCTTCAGCTGGGACTCGGCCACGGAGCGGTTGGCGGCCGCGGCGTCCAGGAAGACGTAGCCGTCGGGGCGCTGGTAGGTGAACTCCACCTGCTTGGGGTCCTGCAGGAACTCCTCGAAGCCGGGGGTGCGGGGCTTCTCCTTCTCCTTGCCGTCTTCCTTGAGCTCCACCTGGGCGATGACCGCGCGCAGAGAGCAGGTCTTCTTGTTGGGCTCGACGTACATGCGGTACTTGGTGCGGAAGCCGGTGCGGTACTCGTCCGCGAACTTGCCCTCGAGCACCTCCTCGAAGACGTAGTCGGTGTCGCGCTTGGTGCCTTCCATGCGCATCTTGGTCCAGAACCCGGCCACCAGCACGGCGTCGTAGTCACCGGGCGTGCCGGTGATGCGGAAGCGGCTGCGATGATCGGCCTTGCTGCCCTGGACCTTGATCCAGTCGCCCTCCATGGTGTCGATTCCGATGTGGGGGCAGGGATCTTCGGGCGGGGGCGGAGGCGGCTCCTGGGCGCAGGCGCCGAGGGTGATGGCGGCCATCATCAGGGGCAGTACGCGGGTGAGGGCGCTGGGCATGGGTTTCCTCCGCAGGCAGGGGCGAGCTCGAGAGACGAAGCAGCGAATATCCCGCCGCCGCACCCACCGCAGGTGCGCGAGACCTCCCTCCGCTCCGCGGCTCGGGGGCGTCGTCTGGCGGGCGCGTGACATGAGCTTACAATCGCCAGGTTGGCCGGGGGAAATACGCCATGCACGCGCCATCCCTGGGCGATGGGGGCTGCGGCGTGGATAATGTCCTTCCACCGACGTGTCCTGCACACGGAGCTGCGTTGTCCACCACCCAAGCCATGGGCGTCAGTGTCCGCCATGCCATCAGCCGGGCGCTCGCCACCGCCAACCTCACGCCCCGCGAGGCCACCTTCCGGGTGCTCACGGCGCAGGCTCGGGTGGACGGGCGAGGCAACGTGAACCGGGGCGAGGTCTCGCTGCGCATCCAGCAGCCCTCATCCCTCGCGGCGCTGCACCCGCAGGAGTGGGTGGGGTGGGTGAACCCCGACGGCCAGCATCCCCTCATGGCCCTCGTCCCTTCAGGCCGGAGCCACGACGGGCGCCCCGAGCTGCTCTACATGGACATCTACCCGGTCACCTGGGACGCCTGGCTGCGGGTGATGACCGACGCCCTGCCCGACCGCATCGACACCCTCTGCCCCGTCACCGGCGTCACCCACGAGCTCGCGGCTGCCTACGCCGGCTGCATGGGGGGACGCCTGCCGAGCGCCACCGAGCTGTCCAGCGCGTGGGGAGACGAGCGTTTCCCCTGGGGCCACCGGCCCGACCCGCGCCTGGGTCGTGTGGGGCGTCCTCGCTTCGACCACCTGCCGCCCGTAGGAGCCCATCCCCCTGGTGCCTTCGGCATCTTCGACCTGGGCGCCTGGCTGTGGCACCTGCTCGAGGATCAGACCCTCGCCGGCGGGGCGGACGACCTGGATCCCGGCTTCGGGCTGCCCGCGCTCGAGGAGCGTGGGCCGGTGGGCTTTCGCTGTGTCCAGCCCTTCGTAGAGTGAGGGACACCCCACGGGCTGGTGCTGATCCCTGGACCCTCGCGCCGAACGGGTATACTGCTCTCTCGACCCCCGGGAGCGCGAAGATGAGAACCTCCGCCATCACGCTGATCGCCCTGCTCACGGGCTGCTGGAAGCTCGACGACACGGTCATCACCTACGACGTCGTCCCTCTGGACAACCAACACGTCGTGAACGAGCACCTCGTGGTGCAGACCTTCGAGCCCTCGCCGCCCCTCGAGTGCCCCGACGGCGAGCCCGCCACCTTCTATGCCGTCTACGACAGCAGCCTCACCACCCCGGTGCCGGCGGCTATCCTGTTCCACTCCGGGGCCTTCGACTACGTGAAGAACCCGCCAGCGGACAACTACCTGGACGGCACGCACTTCGCGCCGGAGGACCGCCTGTCGCGGGGATGGGCCCAGACCCGGGTCTTCTCCATGCTGGGCATGTGGGACGAGACGGTCGACCCCTCCGAGTCCCACACCGGCGCCATGGTCACAGCCCTGGCCCAGGACGGCGCGATGGTGCTGCTCCCGGCCAACTGCTGGGGCGACCTGTGGCACAACCACTCCGGCGGCCGGCAAGAGAACGACTACACCACCGAGCGCTTCTACCGCGACGGCTTGGCCATGGCGTCCTGGATGTATCGCGTGGCCACCGATGAGAGCTTCGCCACCGGGCACGACGTCGGGCTGCCCTTGCAGATCGACACCGACCACATCGCCCTGGTGGGCCTGGGAGACGGCGGGCGCGCCGTGTCCGAGCTGCTCTGGTTGCTCAGCGACGTCACCTATGCCGACGTCGACATCGAGTCTGTGGTGCTCGACTCCACCCCCGACGATCTCGGCTGGTACTACGAGCAGCCCTCCCAGTTCGCCGACACCATCACCGGCCTGGGCCGCATCTTCGACGACCAGGTCGATGAGATCTCCACCTTCTCCATGGACGCCTACCTGGCCGACGAGACCCTCCCCGAGCCACGCACCATGGTGGTCTGGTCCAGCTACGACCCGGTCGTGCCCAGCGGCGCCATCGAGGGGCTGGTGGGTGCGGTGGAGGAGCGCGCGGCGGGCGACGGCGACAACTTCGCGGTGGAAGAGATCGGTGCCTCGGCCCACGTGTTCGTCAACAAGGACCTGCCCCTGGCCTTCGACGTGGTGCAGTTCCTGTTCGATTAGCGGCCTGCTCTGGGCCTCCCGAACGACCTCGACCAGACCCCAGCGCCTCGCTGATCCATGATGATCTCCCTGCGGGAGGTCCCTATGCGCGGGCTGCTGTTCCTGGCTCTGCTCACCGTCGGCTGTCGCACGGACGACAGCGGCGATCCCAAGCAGGACGACACCGCCGCTGAGCGAGTCGACGCCGTCGGTGATGGCTGGGTCGAGGGTGAGGACTGCGACGACCTCGACGCCGCCGTCAATCCGGACGCCAGCGAGCGCTGCGACAGCGTGGACAGCGACTTTGATGGGGCCACCGACGACGGCGACGAGGTGGACGCGCTCACCTACTACGCCGTCGCGGATCTGGACGGCTACGGCGACGCGGCGGACCCGGTGACGGCCTGTGAGGAGCCCAGCGGCGACACCGACACCGACACCGACACCGACACCGACTGCGACGACGGCGATCCGGACATCAACCCCGCAGCCAGCGAGCCCTGCGATGGCCTCGGCAACGACTGCGACGGGGATGTGGACGAGGACAGCGCCGTGGCTGGCGACGGCGCCGCCTGTCCCGCCGCCGACTGCGCTGCCATCCTCGCTGCGCGGCCCTTGGCCGCCGACGGGACCTGTTGAGGCGATCCCGCGGCCTCAGGCAGCGCTGTGGAGGTGCTCTGTGAGATGGACATCGACGGCGGCGGCTGGACCCAGGCCCGCGACGTCTTCCTAGCAGGGCTCGGCGTCGTCAGCGGGGAGTACCTCTACAGCAAGGGGGCAGCCTGGTACATCTCCCCCGCCACGGATCTGGTCTGGGACTGGTCCAGCTACCAAGCGGTCGAGGGCACCTACTTCTACTCCACGGGTTCGGACTGGGCTGAGGGCTCTTTCGCCTGCACCCATGGGGAGTCTGGGCACTGGGGCATCGGCTGCTCGAGCGGTGGCGGCCATCAGTGGAAGGTCCTTCCCTGGGGCTCAGGTCAGGACGCCAGCGCAGCCACCTGCCCCATCGGCCAGGGTCAGCCGGACGTCTCCGGCGCTGGCGCCTGCGCGGGCGGGGTGAACATCTGGGTGCGCTGATCCCGGGCCCCGACCACCAGGCCTCGACCAGCTCTACGGGGACTCGCCGTCGCCCCGCTTTGGGGACGCCGCCACGTCCACGCTGCGCCCCTTCCACGCCACGCGCCCGCGGGTGCTGCTCCACGCCGAGTCCAGCACCAGCAGCATCACCATGGCGACGCCCAGGACCTGGGTGAGGCCGTAGGCCACGGGGTGGGAGAAGACCCGGTCGAGGTAGAAGCGCACCACCTGCATCAGCAGGATCAGCCCCACAGACCACGCCAGCCACTCGGCGCCCAGCAGACCTGCGGCGGCGAAGGGCAGCAAGACCCAGGGCAGCAGGTTGCTGATGAACAGGTACACCAACACCGCGGCCACCACGCCCCAGCGGTAGTGCATGCCCGCGAAGAGGTTCTTGCGCCAGCCGCGCCAGATCTCGCCCAGGCCGGTGTACATGCGACAGGCGAAGAGGGGGCGCATGAAGGTCATGTGGAAGGGCACACCCGCAGCCTTGACCGCTCGCGCCAGGCCGACGTCGTCCAGCACGTCGTTGCGCACAGCCCCGTGCCCGCCGATGCGCTCGTAGGCGCCGCGCTCGAAGAGGATGAACTGCCCGTTGGCCATGGCCTTGTCGGCCTTGGTGGGATCGTTGACCTCGGCGGTGTCGTTGCCCGCCACGATCAGCCCACCCACCACGGGCATCAGCACGCGCTCCCAGAAGCTCTCGGTGATCAGGGTGCCGAAGCCCGAGATCATGCCCAGCTCGTTGCGCACCGCGTAGGCCAGGGTGCGCGACACGGCGTGGGGGTGCAGGCGCACATCGGCGTCGATGAAGAGCAGCCACGGCTGGGTGGCGTGTCGCTGCGCCCGCTCCACCGCCCAGGGTTTTCCGAACCAGCCCGGAGGAGGGTCGCCGCTGCCTTGCACCACCTGGACCCGAGGGTCGTCCGCGTAGCCCTCGAGCAGCAGGCTGGTGCCGTCGGTGGAGCCATCGTCCAGCACCACCACCTGCAGCGTCGGATGATCCTGGGCCAGCACAGCGTCCAGGCACGCCGCGATGTTGCCCACCTCATCCCGGGCTGGGATGACCACGGAGACGCCCGGAGCGGGGGACGGCAGGGGCTCGTCGTCGGGGTAGAGGTGGAAGCGCCTTTCACTGCGGCCTTTCCAGGTGCGCAGCGCCAGGCCAACCCAGTTGAGCACGACCAGGACGAGCAGGCCCCTGAGCGACCATGCGAGCAGCGTGAGCACAGGACCTCCAAGCGCGGACCAAGCTTGATGCCTGCGTCTTTGCACGGTAGCTTCTAGCGTGCTTAGCAGGGGTCCGCATGGCGGCAAACCGCCACCTCTCATCATCGGCTCTGCTGGTCGTCCTGGGCTTCTTCCTGGCGGCCGTCCCGGGGTTGTACCTGTTCCAGGCCATGGTGCGGAGCGCGCGGCAGAAACGCCCGCAGCTGGTGGCCAACCTGGTGGTGCGGCTCAACGACCGCACGCCCCACCACCTGGACCTGGTCCTGAGGGCCGATCCCCAGTCGGAGCCGGCCGCGGAGCGCATCGAACTGCAGGGCGAAGGCACGCTGCGGGGGGGCAGCTATCCCTGGAAGGAGGCGCCCATCCGAGGCAGGCTCGAGATCGTTCTCAGCGCCGAACAGCTCCTGCGCCAGCCCCCCTTTCGGCTCGGCACCGGCGGCCAAGGCATGAGCGCTCGCTACCAGGAACACTACCTCGCCTCCACCGACGAACCCTGGGAGCCCGTGCCCTGCATCGGCACCATCGAAGTGAACCGCTTCGATCGGGCGGGCGACAGCCTGGCCGACTGGAGCCAGGTCAGCTTGCTGCAGGGCCTGGTGGAGCTGCAGTGCCATGGCTCCGGGCGCGACCTCCAGCCTTCCACCGACGACGACCTGCACTTCACCATCGTGGGCACCCTGGACTACGCCTACGACGTCACGCCCTGATCCCGGGCGGCGAGCATCAGGCGTTCCCAGGCGGGGGCGCTCAGGGCCATCGACGGGTGCTTGTATTGACCCTCTGGGGTTCCCGCGGCCACGGCGCGTCGCCGGAGCAGGGCGTAGCTGCCTACCGGCAGCCACCGCACCCGCAGCGGCGCCAGCCGGCCCGAGCGGCGCTTGGAGGCGTACTCCACGTTGTGAAGCCCGAGCTGCTCGTCCAGCAGAACGGCCAGCCGCGTGGGATCGAGGCCGGGCGCCTCGATGGCCAGCTCGTACCAGGGGCAGTCGTCCAGGAACAGCCGCAGGGTGAAGGGGGCCCCGTCGAGCGCCAGGGAGGAGGCGGTGGCGGCCATGGCGGCCAGCAGCTGCGTCTCGGTGAGCTTCTCGCCCGTCGCGCTGAGCTGGTTGCCGTGGCGACGCACGAAGACCATGGCCGGGGCGTCGCGGTAGCGCCCCACGATCCGCACGACGTCTCCCAGATCGTAGCGCAGCAGCCCATGGTGACCGGAGATCACCACCCGGTACTCGGCCCCCTGGTCCAGCTGCCAGAGCCCTCGGACGCTCCCGTCGTCGGCCACGAACTCCATGAACTCCCCCAGGGGCCAGGCCACGCAGGCGTCTTCCACCCCGGACAGCGGCACCGCGAGGAAGCTCTCCGAGGCGGAGATGCCCACCTCTCGCACGGGCACGTGGGCACCCAGGGCGGGCGCCAGCCGGGGCAGGAACCAGCTGGCCAGTCCGCCCTTCCAGCAGTTCACCACCCGCAGACCCCAGAGCTGGGCGGGACGCCAGTCCATGGGCGCGGGGGTGCGGCGCAGGGTGGGCAGCAGCGGTGCCCGCAGGGAAGGGGAGAGGCTCGCGGCGGGCCCGTGCTCCAAGCTGCCGCCCTCGAGGTCGGCCGCCAGCGCGGCGGCATGCTCCTGGAGCTTGCGGGCGATGAGCAGCACCGTGGTGGGGTTGGCGGTGGTGATCGAGCGCACATCGGCCTGCAGCGCGAAGCGCAGCACAGCGTACAGCCGCTGCTCGGGGTCGGGCAGGCAGTAGGCCTCGTAGGGCACAGGGTAGCGGCGACGGACCCACCATGGCTGCGCCAGGTGCATGCGGCCGGTGTTGCTCCCGTAGGGGATGCCGCTGGGGCTCCGACCCTTGACCGCCGGGGACACCAAGGTGAGGGCGGCACCTTGGGCCAGGGAGGCATGCTCGCGGACCAGCCCCAGCACCCACAGGGTCTGGGCGTCGCTGACGCCGCTGGCCCAGGCGCGGGTGACCGGGATCCACTTTGCGGGGCCCGTGGTGCCGCTGGTCTCGAGGAAGTGGATCACGGGCTGGCGGGTGAGCACCCTGCGCTCGCCGCGGGCGATCCGCTGGATGTAGGGCTCGAAGCGATCGTACCCGCCCACGGGCAGCCTGGCGCGCAGCTCCTCGACGCTGCGCACGCCGTCCAAGCCGTGGTCGCGGGAGAAGGCCGTGCCGCGGAGCCCGTTGAGGATGGAGGCCAGCAGCCGACGTTGGGCCTGCTCGGGGTCTGCCACCGCCCGCTCGAAGCGGCGGATCAACGGATCGTGGACGCCCCGCAGCAGGCGGTAGGCTGGGTTGCCATGGCGTTCGAAGGCGCGGGGATCTCGAGGCACGGCGGATGGTCCTGGGACGGGTCAAGCAAGCCACAACAGGCTATTCCGTCGGAACGGGAGGAGCCGGCGCGCCAGCCTCCCATCACCTCCGTGCGGAATGTGCCATGAAGACTGGTGACACCTTCTGCGACCCGAAGGATCGCAGCTACAAGGTTGGGCTCCTGCTGGGCCGCGGCCTCTGGGGACGGACCTGGCGCGTGCAGCGCGTCGACGACGAGGGCGACTACGTCCTCAAGTGTGCCCTCGGTCCCAGCGATCTGCGGCGGGCCGACGATCCCGAGCAGCTCGCGCAGGCTTGCCGCCGTATCCTCGAGGAGCAAGCCGAGGTCCTCAGCCAGGGAAACTACGACTTCCTCCCCCGCCTGATCGATCACTTCCAGCTCGACGACGGTCGTCCGGCGCTGATCCTCGAGCGCTTCCCCACCAACCTCGAGCTGCGCCTGCAGGGCGGCTGCACCTTCGTCGACGCCCTCGACCTGCTCATCCAGAGCGCTCGGCTCTGCCAGCAGCTCCGCGACGGGCCGGGTGTGCACGGGGCCCTGCGGCCTGGGAACATCCTGATCGACGCCTCCGGTGCCGTCAGGATCTCGGATCTGGTCACCCCCACGGCCAGGCGCTCCCTGCCCGCGCTGCTCGCGGCCTCTCCGGATCTCCAGCCCTACCTGCCGCCAGAGGTGGCTGTCGCCGGCGGCGAGCCGCCCTTCTCCATGGTCTGCGACACCTACGCCCTGGGCCTGCTGCTGTGGCGCGCCGTGTTGGGCGCCGAGACCGGGCCGGAGCTGCCCGCGGCGGGCCCCGAGAAAGCGGCCCTGGTGGCCCTCAAGGATCGCCTGCACGCCAGGGTCAAGCAGGAAGACAGCAACCCGCGCTTCCACGCCCGCCTGGCCGACCGCCTGTCCACCACCATCTCCCGAGCCATCTCAGCCAAGGCCAGCCCCTCGCCGCCCTACCGCTTCGAGCGCATCGAGGGCCTGCTGCCACGGCTGGTCGAGCTGCGCTCCCTGGTGCGCCCCGAGGTCGACACCGTCGGCCGCGTGCTGCTGGAACGGCCCGCCAACACCACCCACTTCACCACCGACGAGCGCGTGCGCTTCAGCATCTCGGTGGGCTGCGGCCCCGGCGTGGATCACCACAAGGAGATCGCCTGCGGCACCGCGGTGATCGACCGCGACACCGGCGAGCGTGTGCGCGAGCTCCCCAGCACCTTCGACGTGAACCGGCACCCCTCGGGGCGCTTCCGCTTCCAGTTCGAGCTGGGCGAGCTGCCGCCGGGCAACTACCGCTTGCGGGCTGCATTCGCCATCCGCGACTCCGGGCACGAGCCCACCACCAAGGAGTGCGAGTTCGAGATCCGCGCCGCCCACGGCTACATCCCACCCCCCGAGCAGCCGCCGACGGGGCCCCTGAGCCTCGAGTCCCACCTGCGCGAGCCCCGCACGGTCACCGAGCCCATGGCCTCCGTGCCGCTGGACATCCCAGCGCCCCGGGCCCAGGCGCCAGGTCCTGCCCACCAGCCACCGCCGCCGGCTCCCGCGCCTCCTCCTGAGCTGGCGGGTGCGCCTTCGGCCAAGCCCGCCCCTGCCAGCAAGGCGGTCCCGGTGGTGGTGCCCAAGCCTCGCCCCAGGCCCCAGTCTGTGGACAGCGGCACGGGAATCCCGGTCCAGCCCACCGACGAGAGCGCCGGCGTCACCCGCACCACTCGCGCCAGCACCATCAGCTTCAGCGGCGACACCGTGCCCGCCTCGAGCGGCGACACCGCGGTGCCCCTCGAAGAGCCACAGCCCACCGTCCAGATCCCCAAGGTGCCGCGGCCGCAGCCGGTCCCCAGGCCGGCGGTGGTGGCGCCCATGCAGCCCGTCGCTGTCCCCAAGCCCACGGCCTCGGCCGCCATCGACATCGCCAAGGAGCGGGCGCCGGCCGCGGTGCTCACACCCAAGCCTGCTCCAGCCGCCACACCCCAGCCCAGCCCCCCCAGCGCCAGCGGCTCCTGGGCCGATCTCCCGCTGGGCGGCGAGCAAGGTGACGACATCACCGAACTGGGCGACACCCCCGACGAGCTGGACGAGTTCCGTCCAAAGCCCGTCTGGCTGCAGATCGTAGAGATGATCCAGGGTGACTCCTACGCCATGATCATGGCGGGGTTCATCGTCGTGGCCATCGTCCTGCTCATCGTCATCTTCTTGCTACGGAGCTGATCCCACCATGGAACTCCACCTCCTGCGCACCCCCTCAGTCGACACCGAGTGCGATCTGCTGGCCGTGGGAGTGTCCGCCGGCAAGCCCGTCCTGCTCCCCCAGGTCTTGCTCGACCGCATGGGCTTGGGGCTGGCCGAGCTGCTCACCGCCGAGAAGTTCGAGGGCAAGGCCGAGGCCACCCTGCAGCTGCCCACCCTGGGCAAGCTCGCCGCTCCGTACCTGCTGCTGGTAGGCCTGGGCGACGCCGCACCCGACCAGATCCGGGGCGCCGCCGGTGCAGTCGGCATGGCCGCGCGCAAGCGTGGCGCCCGCAAGGTGGTGCTGGATCTGTCCGCCATCGACGGGGCCGAGGTCCCCAGCCTGGCGGTCCAGGGCTTCGCGGCAGGCAACTACCAGTTCGACCGGCACAAGGCCGAGGCTTCCCGCAAGCCCGCCTGCGTCGACCTGCTCCTGGGCGCCGGGGCCGAGATTTACAAGGCTGGCAGCCGGGATCAGGTGGTGGCTGAGGCTCAGGGCCTCGTCCGGGATCTGGTCAACGAGCCCGCCAACGTGCTCTACCCCGAGACCTTCGCCGCCTTCGCCGCGTCGCTGGCCACCGACACCATGACCGTCGAGGTGTGGGACGACGCCCGCATCGAGGCCGAGGGCATGGGCGGACTGCATGCCGTCGGACGCGGCAGCGCCCGCAAGCCCCGCTTCGTCCACATGCGCTACCGACCCGCTGGGGGTGCCATCACCAGCGTGGCCCTGGTGGGCAAGGGCGTCACCTACGACTCCGGTGGCATGTCCCTCAAGCCCAGCGACGGCCAGCAGACCATGCGCTGCGACATGGCCGGGGCGGCCACGGTGGTGGGCGCCATGGTGGCCGTCGACCGCCTGGGGCTCCCCATCGAGGTCCACGGCATCTTCGGCGCCGCCGAGAACATGAACGCTGCGGACTCCTACAAGCTGGGCGATGTGCTCACCATGTACGACGGCACTACCGTCGAGGTGAACAACACCGACGCCGAGGGTCGCCTGGTGCTGGCCGACTGCCTGGTCTACGCCAGCAAGCTCGGAGTCTCCCACTGCCTCGATCTGGCCACCCTCACGGGTGCCTGCGTCGTGGCCCTGGGCAGCCGCTATACGGGGCTGTTCACCGAGGACGATCAGCTGGCCGCCGACCTGCTCTGTGCCGCAGAGGGTGCCGGAGACGGGCTGTGGCGCCTGCCCATGGCCGACCACTTCCGCAAGACGCTCGAGGTCGAGTGGGCCGACACCAACCACATGGGCGGCCGCTGGGGCGGCGCCAGCATCGCGGCGGCGTTCCTGTCCCGCTTCGTGAAGGGCCCCCGCTGGGCCCACCTGGACATCGCCGGCCCGGCCTTCATGGACAAGCCTGAGCGCTACTACGGCAAGGGCGGCACCGGCGCCATGCTCCGCACCCTGGTGTCCTGGCTCGAGAGCCTGGAGGGGTAGCGGTCCGCCATGACCCTCCGGACCGATGACCTGGCTCCCCTGATCCCTGTGCGGACCATCGACTCCGAGCAGGCCGACGACGGCAAGGTGACCATCACCGAGTCTCGCCACAAGGACAGCTGGCTGGATCGATTGCTCTCCAAGGGCCTCGAGCCAGGCCACAACCACGTCTCCCTGGACGAGGTGGGCAGCCTGGTCTGGTCCCTGTGCGACGGTGAACACACGGTTCGCCAGATCGCCCTGGCACTCCAGGAGCGCTTCGGCGACGACTACGACCCGGGCTCCAAGCGCCTGGCGGTGTTCCTGCTCACCATGAAGAGCCGGGGCTGGCTGGTGTGGAAGCCGGGCTGCGCCGAGGAGTGATACCGTCTGACATTGATTCAGCTCGGCCCTCGCCGGCCGAGCACCCCGCTGTCGACGCTTCGGATCCTTGACGTGACTCGCCACGCCTGCGGCTCCTCATCGCCGACAGCGGGTCGCTCTTCTCGGCGATCATCCGAGCCGAATCTGCGTCAGCCGGTATGAGCAGGCACGGCCGCGCGGGTCGAGCCCTATTCGCAGGCCTGGCCCAGCGCGGGCGGCGGGACCTCCGCGCGGTAGACGGCGGGGATGCCGTAGGCGGTCGCGATGCGCTCGGTGGTGGCCTCGAGAGTGGAGGCGTCGAGCACGATCTCGTTGAGCCTGGGGTTCGGGCGGAGCCGGATCACGTGGTAGCCGTCCTGGGGGTGCTGCAGGGCCTCGCGCACGTCGCTGACCAGATCCACCGGCAGCCCGTTGACCGTGGCGATGGGGAGGTCCTCGAAGCCGTGGTAGCCGAGGTTGTAGGGGTCGGCCAGCACATGGGAGAGCACCGCGACCCGGCGCTCGTCGGCGCTCTGGGCCTGGCTCCAGAGCTGGCGCACGATGCTGAGCTCGGTGGATCGGCCGCCGTAGGTGTCGTCGAGCTCGCGGAAGACCAGGCCCCCGGCCATCAGGTAGGCGGGCGGCTCTTTGCGATCCCGGGGCACCAGCCAGCTCGAGCTGGTGTAGGAGCGCAGGGTCATGGCCAGATCCTGCTCAGTGCCGTCGCGCAGCACCCGCAGCCCCACGGTGTCGCCTTCGTGGTAGCGGGACAGCAGGTAGCCGAACCACAGCAGCCCGTAGTCCGGATCGCGCACATTGCCGCTGCCGTCCAGGGCTTGGCCCTCGAGGGCCAGCAGGACGTCGCCCCGGTGCAGGACTCCGCAGGCGGAGCTGCCTGCGGCCACGCTGGAGATCAGCATGCCTCGAGGGGAGTCCAGGCCGAGCCAGGACGCCAGGGCGTCGGATCCGATGGGCTGGAAGCTGGCGCCCATGCGACCCGGCCAGGGCCGCACCTGGCCGCTGTTGCGCACCTCGTCGAGCCATGCGCCGAAGAACTCCGAGGGCATCACGATCAGCTCGCTGTTCGAGGCGGAGGTGGCGATGCCGGCCAGGGCGCCGCCGAAGAACACCGGCTCGGCCCAGCCGCCGCCTGAGATGTCGGTCTGGATGCGGACCCCGGCGTGGCGCACCGAGCCGGTCATGCTCTCGATGCTGGTGGCACGGGCCACGCTGCCCCCCGAGGTCTCGAGCTGGTTGTCGCGCCAGCGGGCCACCACCACCTGGCCTTGCACCAAGGGCTTCTTGGCCAGCTTGACCGGCTGCAGCCCATCGAAGAAGGCGTCATCGTCCACCACCACCAGGGCCAGGTTGGCCTCCCTGTCCACGAAGAGCACCTTGGCCTGGAACTCGTTGGGTTCGCCCTGCTTGGTGACGCGCACGTGGGTGGCGTCTTCGACCATCTGGGCGGTGGTGAGCAGGGCGGGGCCTTGGCCGGGCAGGCCTTGGACCACCACGGCCTGGGAGATCCGCAGGGTGGGGCTGGTCTTGGACCAGGGCTGGAGGCGCTCCCACCGCTGCCAGGTGACCTTGAGCTGGACGACGCGATCGTCGTAGGTGGGGCCCCCTGCGAAGGCGACCTGGAACAACGCACAGAGGATCAGGAGGAGGTTCACAGGCTTCGGTCCGGGGTGACAGCGTAGAGCTGGAGGATGTCCTGGTGGGCGGCGTCGGCCGCCTCACGGTCGAGCACCACGAGGTGGTCCACGTAGGCGAACTGGAAGATCTGGTAGGGGTCCTGGTTGCCGTCCAGCGCCTCCACGAGGTCCTTCAGATCGAAGATCTCGTGGCCGTTGACCCGATCGAGCACCACGCTGGCGCTCACGCCGACGGTGGCGTTGACCGCGTGATCCAGGCGGCGCAGCAGCACCACCCGCCCGGGCACCACCTGCTCGGGGGAGTCGAGCTGCTTGTAGGCGTACTCCCAGAGGATGTCGTGGTTCTTGGAGATCCCCATGACCTCGACGTACTCGCGCTCCATGGGCACGAACACCAGGCCGGCGTAGACGACGTAAGTGGGCAGGGTCTCGTAGGCGCGACCCGGGTACACGCTGGCCGCCACAGGCAGCTGCAGGTCGATGCGCTCGCCCCCTCGGAGCACCCGCGCGGGCACCTGATCGCCCACCTGGAAGCGGTCGAGGATGGCCTCGAGCTGCAGGCGCTGGTCATGGGCGTGGAAGGTGCCGTCGTTGGCCAAGGCCTCGCCGTCCAGGGACAGCAGGATGTCTTCGGGCTTCAGCAGCTCGTGGGCGGGGCTGGCGGGGTGAACGAAGTCGATGCGCACCCCGGTCTCACCCTCCTCCATGCCCGCCCGCCGCCGGGCGGCTGGGCTGTCGAGGTTGGCGACGAACATGTCGAGCCGGGGGAAGCCGTCGTACTGCCCGTCGGAGACGTCCTCGAGGAAGTGGTTCACCACCGGCATGGGGATGAAGTAGCCCACGTTCTCGAGCCGGGCGGAGGCCTGGAAGGCCACGCCCACCACCTGGCGGTCGCGCATGACCGGGCCCCCGGAGTTGCCCGGGTTGATGGCCGCGTCGGTCTGGACGCTCAGGTGCGAGCTGCCCCCGCTGTGGACCGAGGAGATCACGTCGATGCGCGACACCGTGCCCCGGGTGGTGGACAGCCAGCGCCCACCGGCAGGGTAGCCCAGGGTGAGCACCTCATCGCCCTGGGTGGGGAAGCTGCCCAGATCCAGGGGCGTGAGGCCCTCGAGCACGCTGGGGTCGATGGGCTCGACCAGGGCCAGATCGCAGTCGTGCCCGATGGCCACGATGCGCGCTGGGTAGGGGTTGGCGTCGTCGTGGAGGTGGAGCACCAGATCCTTGGAGTCGGCCACCACGTGGGCGTTGGTCAGGATTCGACCGCCCTCGATGACGAAGCCGCTGCCCTGACCCACCCTGGGCCGGCCGGGGTTCCAGGGGATCTCCCAGTCGGCGCGTTGGGAGGTGTTGGTGAGGCGAACGACGGAGCGCTCCAAGCCCCCGAGCTGCGGAACCGGAGGTTCAGCTGCTTCGGGGACGGGGCCTGCCAGGCACCAAGCTGCGGAGAGGAGGAGGGCGAAGCTCATGGTGTCCTGTCAGACATGGGACCCGACACTGGGTTCCCCCGTTGCCATCGCCCAGAGCTGTATCGGACCCACACGCCGCGGGCCAAGGCCGCGCGCGCCTGTGGGATCAGTTCTCCACGTCGAGCACGCGCAGCTCAGCAGCCAGCTCGAAGTCGGGATCGGTCTGGCCGGACAAGCTCGTGATGCGAGCCAGCTCGCCGAAGCACTCCCGCACGTACAGGTGGCGGACGGAGAGCAGCGGGTTGTCGCCGCTGGTGACGGCGAAGGTCTGGCTGACGTCCACCCGGATGCGCAGGCTGTTCTCCATGGTGAAGCCCGGCAGCAGCACGGCGCCCTGAGTGTCTACCTCGAAGCTGTACTCCTCGGTGCCGGCGTTGGTGATGCCGTACAGGGTGGCGTCGCGGAAGCTGGCGCTGACGGTCCAGCTGGAACCCAGCTCGAGGGGGAAGCGGTAGACCTCCACCGGCTCGTCGTAGATCAGCAGGGTCTGGCCCTGGGCGGGCTGTTCCTCGCGGGAGGCGAGGCCCAGCATCTCGAAGCGATCCGCGTAGGTCGCGAAGACGGCGAGCACGTCGAGATCGTGCGCGAAGAGGGGCGCGGCGTAGCTGGCGTCGGGGAAGTGTTCGCCGAACCAGCGATCCGCGGGGTCCACCAGGTCGAGCGCCACAGCCAGGGGGCCGGGGGCCTGGGTGAAGTCCCAGGTGGTGGTCCCCTGGATCAGCTGTCCGGCGGGCTGGACAGCCACGGTCGTGTCGGCGGCGTTGGCGAGGTAGGGCACCGCGACGCCCGTGGCCCAGGGAAGCTCATCGGCCTGGATGACCCCGTCGTTGTCCCCCTGGCAGTCGTAGATCCACTCGCTGTCGTCGCCGGTCTCCACGATCTCCGGGTTGCCGGGGGAGCAGGCCATGGCCTGCGCGGAGAAGAGGGTCAGGAGTGCCGTGCGCATGGGGGCCTCAGAACTGGAAGGCCACGAGGGCCCGCACCGCGTGGGCGGGGGTGGGCTCGAGGTCGTGCTGGAGGTTGCGGAAGCCGGGGCCAGGCAGGAACAGACCATACTGCAGCTGGCCGGTCAGGCCGTGCCACACGTCCCAGCGGGCGCTGAGATCGAGCTCGTCACCCAGGTGGGCCTCGCCCCCTGGTGTGGAGCTGGCCTGCTGCGCGCGGGAGTGGATCCATGCCAGCTCCAAGGCCAGGCGCTCGTGGGGCTGGGACTTCAGTGCCGGGCGCAGGTACACCGCGTCGGTCACGGTGCCCACGATCTGGCGCCACAGGATCAGGTCTACGTGGTAGTTGGGATGGAACCGGAAGTTGTCCACCGTGCTGTCGCCGGGCAAGGAGAACTGGGGCCCGTCCAGGTCGCCAGCCTGCGCCTCGAGCTGGTCCAGGGGAGGGGCCACGCCCATGCCGGGGGCGTCGTCACCCGAGGCGAAGCCAGCCTCGGCGGCGAGGGTCAGGCGCTGCTCCTCGAGCAGGTCCACCCAGGCGCGGACCACTCCGCCGGTCTGGGTCATGGTGACCTCGTCGGCCTGCACGCCCTGGATCAGGGAGAGGTCGGCCACCGAGCCCCGCAGGTGGGCCGCCTCGAGCTGGAAGCCCCAGCGGGGCGCCAGCAGATCGAGGAACAGGTCGCCTGCCACGGCCCTGAAGCCACGCTCCACCAGATCGTCCTCGCTCAGGGAGCCGTCCTGTTCCTCGAGTCCTCCCAGCCAGTAGGACGGGACGTCCGTGTCCTGGGTGCGCCAGGTGGCGTAGGCGCCGTAGCGGAAGGCCGGGCGCCCGGCGCGCTTGCGGCGGTCCACCGCGTCTTCGTCCAGGTGCCGCAGCAAGGCCACGCTGACGGTGTGGACGTCGTCGCTGGGCTCCAGGTCGATGTCCTGGCCCCACAGGGAACCCGAGGCCGACGCCGAGCTGGGGCCCACGGCGTTCCAGTCGTAGGAGACCCCTATAAAGTGGTTGAAGGTTGTGGTGGCGAAGCCGATGCGGTCGACGTTTTCGTCGAAGTCGTCGTCCAGGTCTTCGCCGGGATCGGCCAGCATCCCCACGCCCCACATGGGCATGCCCATGCGGCCGACCATGAAGGCGCCGAAGGGGGTGATGGCCTGGCCCCAGGCGCGCTTCAGGCTGATACTGTCCTGGAAGGAGTCGACCCCTGAGCTGGGCGCCTGCTGGCTGGTGGTGGCGTAGGCGCTGGGGGCCCAGCGATCGGCGGGGAAGCCGGCTGGGGTGCCGCCCAGGGGAACATTGTCCAGCCCGTCCACCCGCAGGTGCACACTGATCTCGGGGACGATGCGGATGGCGGCGTCTACGCGCAGGCGCAGGTTGCCGCCGGTGAAGCTCTCACCGCCCGAGGGGGTGTAGGGGAAGATGGGCTCGCCGCTGCTGGGTGTGGGGCCGCGGTTGAGGTCCAGGTTGTAGAGTTGGTAGCCCCGGGTGCGCAGGTAGCCGTCCAGCTCGAAGGTCTCGACCACGGCGGGCGTGGACGGGGGCGGCAGCACCACGGGCAGCGGCTCGGGCTCCTCGGCGCGGGGGCTGGTGGTGAGCAGCAGGAGCAGGGGCAGGGGCAGGGCGATCATCGGGCTTCCTCCAGCCCGCGGCGGGCCAGGAAGGCCCCGACCTGCTCGGCGTACATGCCTGGGGCCTCGATCATGGGGAAGTGGCCGGCGAAGGGCACCACGCTGATGGTGGCCCGGGGCAGGTGTTGTGCCAGGCGCTCGCCGTAGCGGAGGGGGGTGACGGTGTCTTCCCGGCCCCAGACCACCAGCACGTGGTGGGGCAGTGAGCCGTAGCCCTGCTCGGCGGCCTCGAGCTCCAGCCCCCGCACCACCGCCAGGGCCGAGGCCCGGGTGCCCGGGCGGCGCAGGGCCTCGTAGGCCCTCATCACCATGGCGTGGCTGACCATCTCCCGGTTGTGGAAGGAAAGGGGGATGCGCCAGTCCAGCTGCTGGTCGTAGAACAGCCCGAAGAGCAGCTCGCCCAGCACGGGCGGCCGGGACCAGGCGAAGAACCAGGGCATCTGATCGGCGTAGGCGAAGCCATCGCTGATCACCAGCCGCCGCACGCGCAGGGGGTGGTCGGCGGCCAGAGCCAGGGCGACGCTGCAGCCGTAGCTGTGGGCCACCAGGTCCACCCGGTCGAGATCCAGGCTGTCCATCAGGCCGAGCACAGCCGCCACCATCGCGGGGGCGTCGTAGGGCTGCTCGTACTTGCTGGACAGGCCGAAGCCCGGCAGGTCCATGGAGACGCAGCGCCGGGTCTGGCAGAGCAGGGGGGCCACCAGCTGCCAGGTCTCGAGGCTCGAGCCGAAGCCGTGCAGGAAGAGCACGGGCACGTCGGCGGTCTCGTCCACATCGGGCCAGCCCGTGTCCTCGAAGCGAAGCTCACTGCTGGCGATGTTCAGGTAGGCCTTGCCCGGGTCCTGCAGGGGGGTCTGCTGGTACGCCATGCAGCCCGCGGTCATGGTGCCCACGAGCAGCGCCAGGAGGAGCCAAGCCAGCCGAGCGGGCCCCATCAGAAGCCCAGCCTGAGGTATTCGCTGGCCTGGTCGAAGTCCGGGTCGCGCTCGTCGGGGGTGGAGCGCACGCGGGCCACCAGGCCTGCGCACTCGGCGACGTAGAAGTAGGAGATCATGCTCTCCTCGGCGAAGCTTCCGTAGAAGGAGTTCACGGCCTCCATGCGCTGATCGGCGCGCAGGCGCAGCACCTCGAAGCCCCCCAGGGGAGCCTCGAGATCTCCTGCGCGATCCACCTCGAAGTCGTAGCTGTGGTGCAGGGTGACCGTGCCGTGCCAGCCGAAGTCGGCGGGGTAGTCCTCGCCCTCCCACTGGCCGTCCGCCTGGACCTGTTGGTTCTGCCAGCTGTCGCCCACGGCCAGCGGGAAGTCGAAGACCACCACCGGCTGCGCGTAGACGAGCACGTCTCCAGCGGCCTGATCGGCGGTGGCCAGGCCCAGCAGCTCCAGCTGCTCGGTGGCGTCGTTGACCCTGTAGACGCCCAGGATCTGCGCGGAGGCGTCCAGGGCCACGGTGTAGCTCGCGGTGGGGAAGTGCGCGGCGAACCAGGCGTCCTGGGGGAGGCCGAGCTCGATGGTCCACTGGGTGTCGCTGCCGCTGTCGATGGCGCTGAAGTCCCAGGTGAAGCTGCCGTCGCCCTGGTCCTGCCCCCCCACGGGCGGCACGCTGACGGTGCTCCCAGGCGTGTTGACGGTGTAGATGGCCCGGATGCCAAGGGCGGGGTCGGCCACGAACTCGGACCACTCGATGCGCCCGTCGCCGTTGGGCACGCAGGCGGTGGTGTCGCCGGTGTCGTGGGGCCCGGTGTCTTCGGGGCCCGTGTCCTGGGGGGCGGTGTCTCGAGGCGCGGTGTCGGATGGATCGCCGCTGTCGTCAGCGGGCGGGCAGCCCAGCAAGGCCAGCAGAGGGAGCATTGAGGCGGTGCGCATTGGGGGCTCCTCAGGACGCCGCGTGCCGTAAGGCGTGGTCGATGACGTGATCGGCGATCAGGTCCCAGGCATAGCGGGTGCGGGGGTCCATCACGATGCCCACGTGGGGGCCTGGGATGATCTCGGTGCGGGTGTGCTCCGAGCCCACCAGCGTCGCGATGCGCTCTGCAGCAGCGCGGGGGACGATCCAGTCGTCTTCGGCCACGAGGTTGAGCAGGGGCGCCTGGATGGCGGACAGGTCCACGGGGACGCCGTGGATCCGAGTCAGGCCCCGGGCCAGGCGGTCTCCCTGGTAGATCTCCTGGACGAAGCTGCGGAACACCTCGCCGGGCAGGTCCGGGTTGTCGTTGGCCCAGCGGTCGATGGGCTCGAACAGCGCCATCATCCGGTCGTCGTGCAGGTTCTCGTAGTAGGCCTTCCACTTGAGGACTTCGAGGTAGGGCTTGATGGCCATGATGCTGTGGCGCACCGTCTTGCCCGGCACCACGCCCTGGTTGGCCTCGATGATGGAGTCCATGGGGAACAGGGCCGGGTTGATCAGCAGCTCGAGCACCCCCGAGCCGCTGGAGACCAGGGGCGTGGTCAGGGTGACCAGGCTCTGGACCCGCTCGGGGTGACGCGCGGCGTAGATGCTCGCGATGGTGCCGCCGATGCAGTACCCGAAGACTCCGACCTTCTCGGTGCCCGCCAGCTCGCAGATGTGCTCCGCAGCACCCTGCAGCCAGGGATCGATGAAGTCGTCCAGGGTGTCGGTGCAGCCGGGCTCGGCGGCCTTCCACTCAGCCAGGTAGACGTCCAGGCCCCTGGACAGCAGGTGCTCGATGATGCTGAAGCCGGGGATGAGGTCCAGGATCCATGGCTGGTTGATGATGGAGTAGATCAGCAGCAGCGGGGGGCGGCCAGGAGCAGGCTGGTCGTCTGCGCTGGCGCGGTAGCGGTACAGCTGCAGGGAGCCGAGCTCGAAGACCAGCTGCCGGGGGGTGGGGCCGACGGCGACCTGGCTGGGGTCTACGTAGTGCTCGGCGCCCTGGGTGGCCTTGACCCGCATGGTCTCCACGAAGCGCTCGAGGTAGCGCCGGGCCTGGGGGCTGGGGCTGGCGCCGCTGAGCTCGCAGGCGATGCCTGTCAGCTCTTCGGCGCGCGCGGGCGCCAGCTTGGAGGGAAGGTCGGCCAGATCCCGCTGGTACTCGGCGGCCAGGCCGGACCAGATGGCGGCGAGGGCCTGGGGGTCGGCGGCCTCGAGCTGGCCGGCCATGCGCTCGGTGGCCTGGGAGAGCACCTCGAGGGCCGAGCGCAGGTTGGACGCCACGGCCTCGGCCAGGGGGGCCTGGCTGGTGGCCGGCGGAGCGCCCTGGCCGAACTTGTTCAGGGCCTCGCCCCACTGCTGCCACGCCTGCTGCTGGGCCTGGAGCCACTGCTGCATGGGCTCGGGCATGCCGCCCTGTGGTTCCATCAGGCTCTGGGACGCCTCGAGGAACTGCTGCCAGGACTTGACCTGGATGTCCCACAGGGACGCGGTCTGGGTCCAGAAGGCCTCGAGGAGCTCATCGGGTCGCTGGGAGGCGCTCATGTCAGGCTCCATGCTCGAAGGACGGGCGACGGCTAGCCGGGGCGTTCCTGACGCCGTGGGCTGGCGCGTCGTCGTCTCGGCGGACCGACGGTCGTTCCTGCTCTCCATAGGTGACGCCCACGGCGCTGACAAGCCGGGCCAGGCCGAAGGCCAGCCAGCCCGCGGCGATGCCCGTGGTGGCCAGGAACGCGGGGTTGTTGGCCATGCTGGTGAAGCCGAAGGCGCCAGCGCCGACATAGGCCGCCAGGGCGGTGAGGGCGCCCGCGGTGACCTGGCGGCCGGTGGCGCTGGGGATGAACATGCCGGCCGCCAGGGGCACGATGCTGGCCGTGATCAGCCCGTAGATGCCGTACTGGGCGAAGATGGCCACCGAGCCGCCGGTGGGGTTGGCCAGCTGCTGCAGGGAGAGCAACCCGGTGACCAGCGCGGCCACCGCGATGCTGGCCCGGCCCACGATCAGGGCCACACGGCCTCGCTGTTCGAGGGACTTGCCCGGCATGAGCCGCTGGCTCAAGGGCACCAGGAAGAGATCCACCGAGCAGATGGCGGAGATGGCCAGCACCAGCCCCTCCAGGGTGGAGATCCCGGCGCAGAGCAGCCCGATGGAGATCAGCACCTGCAGGCCCGGCCCGAAGTGGCTGGCGATGTAGAGGGGGACCACGGTGTCGATGCTGGTGGCCGCGGGCAGCTCCACGCGGGCGAAGAGCCCCACCCACATCATCATCATGAAGACCGTACCCACGGCGATGGCCACGCCCAGGTATTGGCGAACCTCCCGGTCTGACTTCACGTACAGGGCCTTGGACAGGATGTGCGGCTGGCACACCAGGGCCAAGCCCACCAGGAAGTTGCAGACCAGGACCTCGAAGAGGTTGCGGAAGTACAGGCTCGCCGGGTTGGTGACCTGGACCAGGGCGGCGTCCTGGGCCGCCAGGGCCGAGAACAGGCCCTCACCCTGCCACAGGCTGGGCAGCCCCGAGCCGATGAGCAGCAGCGCCACCACCAGCATGATGCCCGCCTGGACCGCGTTGGTGCTGGCGTGCGCGTTGGCGCCGCCGAAGGCCACGTAGCCGAAGACGAAGAGGATCAGACCCAGGGCGGGGAGCCAGGGGGGCAGCCCCAGCAGCAGGCCCAGCACGTACGCCAGGGCTACCACGATGAGCACCGCGTAGCTGACGAGCCCGAGGGAGAGGACGCCGAAGCCCACGGAGAGACCCCGGCTGCCATAGCGAGCGCCGATCCACTGAGGAACCGTCAGGGCCTTGCCCTGCTCTCCCACCCGCCGAAACGCGCTCGAGAACAGGACCAGCCCCGCGGTGATGCCCAGCGCTGCGGCCACGCCGAAGCCCAGCAGCCCCGAGAGGCCGTAGGCGAAGACCAGGCCTGGGTTGACCACGAAGGTGGCCACCGAGGTGAGCTGCGCCGCCAGGGCCAGCCCCACCACCCAGGGGGACAGCGCGCCGCCACCCGTGGCGAAGCTGGCCACGGAGGTGGTGCGCCGCCAGCCGCGCCAGGCCAGCGCCAGGGTGACCAGCACGTAGATGCCGAGGGCGCTCCAGGCGAGGATGAGCTTGTCCATGGGGTGGCTTCCAGGGGCGATGTTGCAGTACAGCAATATGCTGTATCGCAACATCTCCGTCAAGGGCCCTCTCCATGAAAATGTTGCAGGGCAGCAACGACCCCTCTGCTGCTATAGTTTCCACCGAAAGGTGAGGCTTCCACCATGCTCAGGCTGCTCCCAATTTCCGCTTTGGTGATGCTGGGGTGCCCAGGTCCCGTCCAGGACAGCGCGGAGCCCCTGCCGGTGGACAGGGACCGGGATGGCTACATCAGTGACCAGGACTGCGATGACCGTGACGCCGAGGTCCACCCAGGGGCTGTGGAGGTCTGCAACGGCGTAGACGACGACTGCGATGGCTACATGGACGACGATGATCCAGAGACCCAGGGCCGGGCGGTCTTCCACATCGACGCCGATCTCGACAGCTTCGGCAGCGCCGATCCCCACCAAGTGCGCAGCTTCTGCGTCATGCCCGAGCAGGGCTGGGTGTCCAACGACAGCGACTGCGACGACGGCGATCCCGCCGTCCACCCCGGCGCCAGCGAGGAGTGCAACGGCTACGACGACGACTGTGACGAACAGATCGACGAAGGTTCCATAGGCCAGGCCTGGTACCCCGACCTGGACGGTGACGGCTACGGCATCAGCGTGGTCAGCACCACCTCCTGCGACCAACCCTCAGGGACCGCGGCCGTCGATGGCGACTGCAACGACGACGACGCTGCGGTCAACCCTGGCGCCACGGAGTGGTGCAACACCATCGACGACGACTGCGATGGCGAGATCGACGAGGGCGTCGGTCCCGACACCTGGTACCGCGACGCCGACGGCGACGGCTTCGGCACGAGCGTGTCGTCGGTGTCCTGCGGGCAGCCAAGCGGCTTCGCGGCCTCCAGCGGCGACTGCGACGACGACAACCCGGCCATCAACCCGGGCGTCAGTGAACAGTGCAACGGCTATGACGACGACTGCGACATGGTGATCGATGGGGCGGGCCTGGTCACCTTCGTCAGCGCCTACGCCGTCGTCACCGACATGAGCGCCGCCGCAGCCTCCGGCACCGCCAGCGCGCCCTACCAGGCCGCCCTGACCACCCGCGGCACCCTCTCCCTGTGCAGCGGCAGCTACCACATGAACCTGTCCGTGGAGTCCTCCGAGCTGGAGGTCGTGGGCGTGGACGGATCGGCGCAGGTCCTGCTCACAGGCGACGGCTCGAGCTCGGTCATCGCCGCGGGCAGCGCCGCCTCCACCCTCGGCATCCGGGGGATCTCCATCGCAGGCGGCGGCGCCGTGGACGGTGGCTGCATCCACGCGGGCGACCACGGGGTCGACCTGGAGATCTTCGACGTGCAGCTGTCCGACTGCAGCGCCAGCGGCGACGGCGGCGGCCTGTACCAGCAGGGGGGCACCATCAGCGCCAGCCAGCTTGCCATCAGCTCCAGCGGCGCGGTGGGCTACGGCGGCGGGGCGTACCTCCGCGACGTCACCGGCAGCATCACCGCCTCGAGCTTCGAGGCCAACCAGGCCAGGTACGGCGGCGGGCTGTTGGTGCAGGACAGCGAACTGCTCTTCGAGGACGCCGACATCGTGGACAACCTGGCCAGCGATGCCGGCGGCGGCCTGTACGCCACCGGCGGCGCCGTCGAGCTCGACGCCAGCCTGGTCCAGGCCAACGTCGCCGCGGGCAGCTCTTCGGGCCGGGAAGCGGTCGGGGGCGGGATCTTCTTGAACGATGGCGTCGAGTTCACCTGCACCGGCGCCAGCGCCTGGTCATTCGGCTTCCTCGAGAACCAGGGCGACGTGGGCGGCGGGGCGTTCCTCTACGACAGCGCCAGTGTGCTGATCTCGTCCTTGTGTGACTGGGGCAGCGCCAGCAGCGACAACACCCCCGACGACGTCACCGTGCTCGAGGCCTACCAGGCCTACGACGACTACGAAGCCAACGAGAGCTTCACCTGCACCGGCGAGGGGTGCGGCTGAGCGTCACTGGAGCAGGCTCAGCCTGCCCTGGACCGCAGCTCGTTCCTGTACGGCGAGACCCGGAGCGCCCAGGGCCCGCTCCAGCACACTGCGCGCCTGGTCGGGGTCGGAAGCCTGCAGGCAGTCCGACAAGGTGACCAGATCAGCTGGGGTGGCGAGCTCGCCTTGGAGCCTGTCCTGGTGGGCCAGAGCCAGGCTGCATGGCTGCTCGGACAGGTCGATGGCGAGGCGCAGCACCTCATCCCTCAGCCGCGCATGGCCGGCGTCCAGGTAGCTCAGGGCCTGAGCCAGGGCCCGGTCGCGCTGGTCGAGATCGACGGCGGCCTGCATGGACAGGACGCTCAGGCGACTCCAGGCTGCGTCGCCTTGTTGGGCCCGCTCGAGGCCGCGCTCCACCACCGCCAGCACTTCGGCGGGATCCGCGCCGCGCTCGCGCAGTCGCAGGGCCCGCAGCGCGAGCTTGCTGGGGGACAGGGAGGCGCACTGGTGGCGCTGACCGGCGGTGAGCTGGACCCGCTCGCCGTCACTGCAGGTGACCTCCACCTTGCCTCGCTCGACGCCCACCACGGTCTGAGCATCCTCGCGCTCGACGGTGAAGCGGGTGCCGATGACGCGCACGGTGGCCTCTTCGGTGAGCACGGCCAGCTGGATTCCGCGGTCGGGCTCGACCTCGACCTCGAGCTTGCCCGCGATCCACTGGATGGACGGGGAACGGGTGGTGCCGCCCAGCTCTCCGTAGCCGCTGTTGTAGGCCAGGTGGACGCCGGGGAACGGGGCGAGGTCGGCAGGCTGCTCCTGCACCTCGAGGGTGGTGGCCAGCGGCTCGGGCTGATCCCACAGGGCGTGACCGAGGGCCAGCGTGAGGCCCAGAGCCGCAGAGCCGAACAGGGCGACGCGGCTGGCGGGCATCCCCAGCACGAGCCCGCTGCGGCGCGGGGCGGCTTCGGGGATGGCGGTCAGGTTGGCCACCAGGCGTTGCTCCTGGAGGTGGGACGGCGCGTCCAGCGCTGAGAGCAGGCTCCGGCTGACGCGGCCGTCAGGGATGCTCTCGAGGATGGCGCGATCGAGCCGGGCCTCGGCCTGTGGAGAGGGCTCGTGGGCACGCTCGAAGATGTGCAGGAGCCAGCGACGCTTGTTCATGGCTGCCTCTCAGACGCCAGGATGACGCCGTCGCGTGTGGCTTCTTCGATGGGATCTTCGCTGCTGGAGGCGTCCAGGCCCATGGCAGCGGCGACCTCTCCGAAGCGCAGGCGCGCGCGGATCAGCCTGCTCTTGGCGGTGTTGAGCCCGATGCCGACCATGTCGGCCGCTTCGATCATCGTGTGGCCCTGCAGGTCGCAGAGGATCAGCAGCTCCCGGTGCTTGGGCGAGAGGCGGTCGAGGGCGTCGGCCACCCGAGCGCTGAGCTCCGACTGCACCGCCTTGCGCTCGGGGCTGGGCTGGGCGTCGATCCGGTCGGGGGTGACCCCGGGGAGCCAGCGACGGGTCCAGGCGCTGCGGCGCTGGTCCGCCAGGACACGGCGAGTGATGCCGAACAACCAGGAAGGGAAGCGCCCGGGCTCCCGCAGGCTGTCCAGGCGACGCCAGACCACCACGAAGACCTGCTGAGCGGCGTCTTCGGCGTCGATCTTCGGCCCCCCCATGAAGCTGCACCAGCGCAACACCACGGGGCCCCAGGTGGAGGCCAGGCGAGTCCACGCGGCGGAGTCGCCTGCAGCGGCGCCGCTGACGTCGGCGGGGTCCCAGTGAGGAATATTGGTTGCCATGGTGCGCTTCGGTTCCGGGTTCAGTCGATCTGTGGGGGGATGAGGGCCTTTGGATCCCCAGGAGGGCTCGAGTTGTTCAGCGTGCCACGCCGTCGCAGTCGTTGTCGATGCCATCACCCACGACCTCGTCGGCACCGGGGTGCACAGAGGAGTGGCGATCATCGCAGTCGCCGACGTTCTGGACCCAGGCCCCCACACCCTGTTCGTTGGCCAGAGAGAGGCAGGTCTGGGGGTTTCCGAAGCCGTCCCGATCGAAGTCGAGCCAGTAGGTGTCGGGGCACTTCTCGGCGGTGGAGCAGCCATCGGCCATGCCGCAGCGCCTGCGATCGAAGGAGACGGCGCAGTCGGTGTAGAAGCACAGGGGGTTGAACTGGGTGGTGCCCGTAGCCTGAGCGATGGGGACCGTGGGCTGGGAGGCCTCGAGCCGATCCCCCAGCTGGGTGCCCGAAGGTCCGCCAGAGGAGCCCTCGGGCCGCTCGGCCAGGACCAGGTCCGCGGTGCCGCTCGCCACGCGGCGCCCCTGGCCGTCCACGATCTCGAAGCTCGGGGGCACGATCTGGATGCTGGGGGACTCCGCGGAGGGGACGGTCTCGCCAGCGCCGGACGGGTCCCTGAGCCTGCGCTTGCCCGCTGGGGCGTCGTCGTCGCGGGGGCCGCCGACCTGGGTGGGCAGGCTGGCCACGGAGCGCTCCCCTCGCACCATTGGCTCGAGCATCAGCACGGCCAGCGCGGCCACCTCTTCGCGATCGAAGGTGGTGGAGGGGCAGGGGACCCGTTCGCTAAGGCTGGCGCCCCACGAGGTGGCGACGTCCAGGTGGCAGCCACCATCGGGTTCGGCCACCAGGCGGGCCCACGGTGGGGTGTCGGCGCTCCCAGCCACCAGGCCCATGCTCTGGAGCACCGGCTCCCAGGTGGCGATGGGCTCTCCCGGGGGAAGCTCCAGCCGAAGCTCGGCCCCCGCTGCCGGGGCGAGCAGCATCGCACACAGGGGCAAGACGCGCTGGAGAGTGGCCATGCCACATCTATAGCCGCGAAGCACCGGCCCTCACAATGGCTGCGCGTCGGGGATCAGAGCCGCAGGCCGCCGTCCACTTCGAGCACGCGGCCGGTGAAGTACTCGCACTCGAGCACGAAGCGCACGGCCTGCCAGATCTCCTCGGGCTGGCCCAGCCGACGCAGGGGCACCGGCAGGAGCACCTTCTCGAGCACCTCGGGACGCATGGAGTTGACCATGGGGGTGGCGATGTAGCCTGGCGCCACTGCGCCCACGCGCATGCCGTAGCGGGCCAGCTCCTTGGCCCACAGGGTAGTGTCGGCAACCAGGCCCGCCTTGGCCGCGCTGTAGTTGCTCTGGCCCATGTTGCCGGCGCGGGTGACCGAGCTGATGTTCACGGCCACCGCGGGCTTCAGGTCGTGCTGTACACAGCGCATGGCGAACTCGCGCATGCACAGGAAGGGGCCGGTCAGGTTCACGGCGAGGACCTGGTCCCAGCGCTGCTTGGGCAGGGGAACCAGCTCGCCGGTGCTGCGGTCCCGCTTGATCAACAGGCCGTCTCGGATGATGCCGGCGTTGTTGACCAGCACGTTGACCTGGCCCATGGCGTCCCAGGCTTCGCCGAACATGCGGCTCACGTCCGCCTCGCTCGAGACATCGGCCACAGAGCCCGGCACGCCCAGCGCCGCGGAGGTCTCGGCCACCGCCTCGGGGTTCACGTCACAGAAGAAGACCTGGGCGCCGCTGGCTCGCAGCTGCTCCACAAAGCAGCGGCCCATGCCGTTGGCTCCGCCGGTGATGATGGCGCGGACGTCCTTCAGTTCCATCTTGGGTTCCTCGATCAGGGGGTGTCGTCGCGGCGCCGGATCAGCAGCGAGCTCAGCGCCAGCAGGGAGGGAAGCAGGGAGAGGGGGAGGGGGCCTGGTTGGCAGCCGCAGGAGACTGGATCTTGCTGGGGGTTCGAGCCGGTGTCGTCCTCGGTGTCGGGGGTATCTGTGTCGCCAGTGTCCACACGGTCCCCCGTGTCGTCTGGCTCCGGCGCGTCGGCCAGGGCGACCTCGATCCAGCCCACGCTGTCCTCGGCGGCGTAGCGCTCGCCCAGGCTGCGCATCCAGCCGCTCTCGAGGGGGTCGGCGTCGGCCTGGTCCACCATGGCCTGCCCGGTGATGGGGCTGGCGTAGAGCAGGTCCAGGTGGCCCAGGTCGGCGGTGTGCTGCTGGGCGATGAGCGCGCCGCGGGCGCTGAGGGTGCTGGCGCGCAGCGCGCTGTCGGTGAAGAGCAGCCCGTCGCTGGGGCCGCTGATCTCGCCCAGGACAAGCTTGCCCGAGGCGAGCCCCTGCAGCTCGGCCTGGCTGATGTCCACCGCCAGCAGGCCGTCACCTATGGCCTGGGCCAGCACGGCGGCCCACAGATCCGAGCTGGCGGTGCCCAGCTCGAGCCAGACCTGATCGAACCAGGTGGCCCACCAGGCCTCCCAGCCGGTGACCGCCAGCGGGTTGCTGCCTGCGAGCAGGTGCAGCTCGACCTCGGGATCCACCCCTGCGTCCTGGAGCTGATCCAGCAGGCTGCGGCCGTCGGGGCCCGCGGACGCCTGGACCGTCGCCTCGATGCCTTGGGACCAGCTCTCGAAGCCCCAGCCGCCGTACCAGCTTGTGTGCCAGTCGGGCTGCAGGGCGTAGGCACCCAGCCAGGGCAGGCTGCCGGGCAGGGGGTGATCCTGAGGCGCCATCAGCTGACGCTGGCCCGGGAAGAGGTCCCCGCCGTCGGGCGAGAGGTCCTGCCGCCCCAGATCCGTGGACACCGCGGGGAAGGCGCTGCCCATGGGGTAGTGAATGCTCCAGGAGCTGGGCGCCACGGCCGCCTCTTCTTCGAGGCTGCCCTGGTTCATCATCGGCCAGCGGAAGGGGGTGTCCAGGCCACCCAGGGGCGCGGCGACCAACACCAGGCGGCGCACGTCGCCGCGGTAGGTGGTGCCCTGCTGCTGGTAGGCGACGTTGCTCCAGCTGGCCTGGGCGTGGTTGGACGCGTAGACGGCCGCGGCGATGCCGCCCTTGGAGTGGCCCACCACGTCCACCTGCGCGGCCCCCGTGCGGTGTCGGATGCGGGCGATGGCGTCGGCCACCACCTCGGCCTGCATGGAGAGATCGCCGTGGGGGTGGGCGAAGGTGAGGGCGTAGACCGGCCGGCCCAGGCCATCCAGGTGGTGGGCCAGGGTGACGAAAGCTCGGCTGCCGTTGTCGCCGGCTCCGGGGACCAGCAGGATGGGCGTGCCCTCGGCCTGGCCCTCGCCGGGGCCCAGGTGTAGCAGGAAGCTGCCGGACGCGGGCTGAGGCGTGCCGAAGCAGGTGGCGATCCATGGTGCCCAGGCGGCCTGCTCGGGCCAGGCCAGGGCCCAGTTGAACTCCTCCTGCGAAAACAGCGCGGCGTCGGGGTCCCGGTGCCGCTCGATGGCGCTCCACAGCTGGACCTCGCCATCCTGGGTCAGGGTCTCCTCGCCAGTGAAGCGCGCCTCGGGGGCCGTCGGATCGAAGCCGACGGTCCCCAGGCAGATGCTGACGAAGAGCAGCGCGAGCATGCCGCGCTAGGCCTCGGCCTTCTCTGTGGGGAAGAGCAGATCCATCATCTTCTTGTTGAGCTCGTTGGTGGCGGCGATGGCCTGCTCGTAGTTCTTGCGGCTGGTCTCGAGGGCCTCGACCACCACCTTCTCCATCATCTTGTTCTGCTCGAGCTGACGCTCGGCCAGCTGGCTCTGCAGGGCGAACATCTCTTCGGTGAGGTTGCGGGCGTTCTTGCGGGCGGCTTCCATCATGGCGGTCTCCTTTGGGATGAGGGCTCGGCTTCCTGCCGGCCACGAAGAACATCTACCCACCATGCTGCAGTGCGGCAACGCGAAAATGCTGCAGCGCACAAATTTCTTTCGACTGTCCCTCGCACGGTCGCCGCCAGGGCGTCGCCGCCGGGGGCTGGCGTCGCTCGGGTGACGGCGCTACCATGGGGACACGGAGGACCCATGGTCACCATCAAGAAGTACGGAAACCGGCGTCTCTACGACACCAGCAGCTCGAGCTACATCAACCTCGAGCAGCTCGCGGACTTGATCCGAGCCGGCCAGCAGGTGCAGGTCGTGGACGCCAAGACGGGTGAGGATCTCACCCGCGAGGTCTTGCTGCAGGTCGTCATGGAGGTGCTTCACGGCGGCGATCTCTTCTCTACTTCCATGCTGCAACGCATGATCAAGGCCACGGGAGACAACCCCTGGGCGCGCACCATGCACCAGCAGCTGGTCACCGGGCTGCAGCTGCTGTCCAGCCAGCTCGACCAGGCAGAGCGCATGTTCTCCATGGGAGGCATGGGCGGCATGCCGGGGATGCCGGGGCTCGGCTCTCCCTTCGGCTTTCCGGGCGCTGCGCCTACGCCGCCTCAGCCCACGTCTGCAAAGCCCATGCCCACCGCCGCGCCGACGCCTCCCGAGCCGGCGCCCCCAGCCGACGTTCCGCCCCCTGCAGACGGCGCCAAGGAGCAGCTGGACGAGCTGCGCGCGCGCCTGGCGGATCTCGAAAAACTGTTGAAGGGCTAGCCGGTCGCCGTGCTGGGCGAGCTCGGCCACCTGCTGCTGGCGCCCCTCGAGGGGGGCGTGGACCTGCTGGTCATGGTGGCGCTGGTGGCCTTGTTGGCGCTTCACCGAGAGAGCCTGCGGGCGCACTGGCGACGGGGCCTGGTGGTCGGGCTGCTGGTGCTCGCGCTGGCGGTTCCGCAGCACCTCACCACCTTGATCTACCTGGAGCCCGATAGGCTCTTTGGTGGGTCGGGCCTGGGCGGCTCCGAGGAGCTGCAGCGCGTCGCGCGGGGCGCCACCTTCGCGGGGGTGACCCTGGGGGCGGTGGTGGGCACCGTGGTGCGCATGGTGTGGTACACGGCGATCTGCTGCGTGGCGGTCGAGGAGTGGCGGCGGCTACGCCCCCAGGCGCCCCTGCTGGGCTCCTCCCTGCGCTCCCGGGTCGGACCCCTGGTGGGCGCCCTGGCGGTGGGGCTGGTGGTCGGCACCCTGTCCGCACTGGTCTTCCACGTGGCAGCCGTGGACAGTGGGCCAGCCCTGAAGGCCCTCGAGGCCTACTTTCCCCGCCTGGCGGACGCCAGCCCCTGGGTGCGAACCCTGGTGGTGCTGCCCCTGGGGGTCTACGCCGCGCTGGTCGAGGAGCTTGTCTTCCGCGGGGCCCTGTTGGGCTTCCTGCTGCGGGTGGGGCGCGAGCGGCGCTGGGTGGGCGCGGCGGCCATGGTGCTCACCTCTATCACCTGGGCCCTGCTGCACCTGAGCGTCACCGATGCTCCCGGGCTCAAGCTGGCCCAGATCTTCCTGGTGGGCCTGGGCCTGGCCGCCATGACCCGTCGCTGGGGCCTCGAGGCCGCCATCCTGGCTCACCTGGGGCTGAACCTGGCGGGCCTGGCGGGGTTCTGGGCGCTGGCTGGAGGTTGACGTGAGCACCGACCCCCACATGGACCGCAGGTCCCATTGGAAGCCCTCCGCCGCGGCAAGGACCCACCTGCTCGTAGCCGCGGTCATGTGGTCGGTCGTGGGGCTGGCGCTGGCGGGCGTGGGGCTGTCCTGGACCCTGGCGAGCGATCTGCCCTGGCGGGGGTTGGCCCTGGCCGGAGCGCTGGTCGCGGGGCTGCTCAAGGCCCGCTTCGTCCTGGACCGCAGCGCCCGCAAGGCCGTGGCCCGCATCATCGAGCGCGGGGACGGTCGCTGCCTCGGGGGCTTCCAGTCTCCCGGGTCCTGGGCGCTGGTCCTGCTGATGGTGGTCGGTGGGCGGGCCTTGCGCCACTGGGTGCTCCCACAGGGCGCCGCCGGCCTGCTGTACGTGGCCATCGGCGTCGGCCTGCTGGTGGCCTCGCGGGTGCAGTGGCGGGGCTTCCTCGATGCGGGGGGCTAGTCGATTTCCCCGTCGCGGTCGTTGTCCAGGCCGTCGCCGACCACCTCTGTGGCGCCGGGGTTGACCCCTGCGTCGAGGTCGTCGCAGTCGGTGTTGTCGGCCACGAAGCCGTCGGGCTGCTCGCAAGAAGAGAACAGCAGCGCGCTACCCAACACCAGGAAACCGAAGAACACTCGATGTACGTTCATGTCGACCTCCCGATCGACACGGTAGCACGCCTATCGCCGCCCCGTGCCGTCCCGGTGTTGCTGGCCAAGCTCGGTGACCCCATCCAGCAGCGCATCATCCAACACCGGCCCTTCGACACAGCAGCGCACCCCCGTTCCATCCATGCAGCACTGGCCGCAGATGCCCAGGCCGCACTTCATGTAGCGCTCCATGGACAGCAGCACGGGGAGCTCGAGCTCCGCCGCCAGCCGGCGCACACCCAGGAGCATCACCTCGGGCCCGCAGGCGCACAGGGTGGTGTCGGCGGTCATGGGCAGGTCGCGCAGCAGGTCGGTGACGAAGCCGTGGTGGCCCATGGACCCATCATCGGTGGCGAAGAGGGCGCCCAGGCGCTCGAAGTCGTCGATGAAGACGTGCTCGTCCATGGTGCGGGCGCCCA
>ERZ890953.184-NODE-184-length-36480-cov-7.192423_pt1 | contig 36480 bp, 35 predicted proteins | sample MGYA00521264_ERZ890953 | MGnify/ENA primary metagenome ERZ890953 (study PRJEB32303, sample SAMEA104408629) | aquatic metagenome | biome: Brackish water; feature: Chemocline; material: water | place: Baltic Sea | collected 2014-10-26T21:54:00 | depth 200 m ...
AAGCCAACGCCCGAGTACGCTTTCGAGGAGGTCAAGCCATGTTCGGTTCCCATGCGCGACGCGCGCTCACTCTCGGACTCGCCGTGGCCCTGCTGGCACCGGCCGCCTCCGCCTTCCCGACCATCGATGACGACGAGTTCTACGTCGGCAACTACAGCATCACCGGCAAGACGCTCAGCCCCGGCACCATCGAGCTGGATCTGACCGCCGACCTTTCGAACCTGGCCAGCGGCACCTTCTCGAGCATCACCGCGGAGCTGGTCGGCGGCTTGCCGCGCCGCGTGCGCGCCTCCGGCTCCCTCTCGTACAGCAGCATCGACCCCTACGAGACCACGAGCACTGCCAAGGGCAGCGGCTTCACCCTCACCATCCCCCGCAGCCAGCTGCGCGCGACCCTGCGCGCCCTGTCCACCGACGCCCTGGTCTGGGACCTCGATGGGCGCGAGACCACCATCTACCAAGACGGTGTGTTCCTCATGGACGACGACACACGAGATGTGTACGTCCCCGGAGGCGATCCCGAGGTCGCCCTGTTCGACGCCTGGACCGACCTGCTGCTGGATCTGGACGTAGGCGACTTCGTCATCTTCCTCGACGGCGACCAGGACGAGCCGCTCTCGGCACCCAAGGACCCCTGGGAGGTCCTGGACATCTACGAAGACGACATCGGCATCTGGATGGCCTACGAGAACCGAGGGGATCTGGTGCCCGAGGACCTGGTGATCTCCGGCACCCTCACCGGCCAGGTCAGGGCCGGCGGCAGCGGGATGCACCAGAGCGTCTTCGAGTACAACCAGCTCGACCAGACCTGCGAGCTCGACGAGCTCACCGGCGATCTGAACTGCGACTTCCAGGGACTGTACCTGGCCGAAGACGCCATCGCGCTGGACAGCGACACCTTCCTCGATGGTGGGGTCAACGTGCAAGGCCTGGCTGCTGGCGTCGGCGTTCGGATGCGCGAAGGCGTCGTGGACGACGTCGGGGTGGACTTCACCTTCGACTACGTGCTCGCCGTGGCCATGCAGGCCGCCTTCACAGGGTTCATCCCCACGGCCGAGACGGTCCTGTTCTCCATCCACATCCCCGTGGCCGAGACCAGCATCGCCGGGGTGCCCCTCGAGATCGGGATCGACACGGACGTCATCCTGGGCGCAGAGGCCAACTTCTCCGGCGCCTCTGCGCTGGGCCTGGCCCAGACGGGCACCGTCGGTGTGTGCTTCGAGGCGGACATCGCCGGCGACGACATGGGCTACTCCGCCACCCCCGTGTTCGACGTGGAGCCCCTGCTGACCAGCCCGCCGACCCTGGCCAGCGACGCTGTGGCCAGCGCCAAGGTGTGGGCCGCCATCGAAGCCCAGGTCGAGCTCAACGGCGGCCTGGCCGGCGGCCCCAGCGCACGGCTGGCGGCCTTCGCCCAGCTCGACGTGGACCCCGCCGCCACCCCCTGGTGGGAACTCAGCGCCGGAGGCGAGGTCGAGGGCACCCTGGAGCTCGACCTGCTGGGGTTCGAGGTCGCGGCCCACACTTTTGGCCTGGACAGCGAGATCTTCGACGCCGCGAGCTCGAGCGGAGCGGCCTACGCTGGCGTCACCGGCCTGGCCTCGGGCGAAGAGGTGCGCTGGGCCGAGGACTACCACTACGGCGGGACCTACGGTGACTACGGCACCGGGCTGGTGCCCCTCGACGACGGCAGCATGCTGTTCTCGACCTGGAACCCAGCGGTGGTGGCCAAGGTGGACGCCGCCGGCCAGCTGCAGTGGGACAGCTATCTCTACGGTACCCAGCTGGGCGGGCTGGTGGGCTTCGACGGCGGCGTGCTCGCCATCGGCGACGTGGGGGACAGCCTCTGGATCGGTGAGCTCGATCTCGCGGGCAACGAGGTCCAGGCCCACCAGTGGAACATCGGCACCTACTTCGGCATCGGCGGCGTGTTGGTGCTCGATGCGGGCCCCATCCCCAGCTTCCTGATCCGCGGCGAGATCTACACCGACAGCTACTGGCATCGGCCCTGGCTGGCCTACGTGACCTACGATCCGAGCGACACGGTGGATCCCCTCACCTTCCATTGGTCGCGCACCTACGACAGCCAGAGCACCTACGGGCCCTACCCTGACACCTTCAACACCCTGCTGTACGACGACGGCGACATCTACGTCGGAGGCGTCACCACGGCGGGCCAGCCCGAAGGGACCATCTCCTACAACGCCCTGCTGATGCGCTTGGACGCAGCCGGAGACCAGGTCTGGGCCAAGGCTGTCCGCGACGGTGGCGACAGCATCCACGCGGTGGCCATGGGCGAGGACGGGATGCTCCTCACCGCGGGGGCCGTGTCCGTGGGGGTCGCGGCCATCCACTACTCCCACTCGTTCTGGTTCGGCCGTTGGTTTGCCGACGGCAGCTACTACAACGGCACCACGCTGTCCGAGGACCTCTGGTGGGAGTCCTACCCCGACACATCAGGCTACCCCAGCTACACCACCGCAGGCGCCAGCATCTACGACACCCCCACCGCGCTCATGTCCCTGGCCGACGGCGGCTTCGCGGCCATCGGCTACAGCGGCCTGTCCAACCCCGTGGGCTGGATCATGTCGCTGGACTCCTCCATGAACGTCCGGTGGCTCTCCACCCTCGAGGGCAACGGCCACACCACTCCTGTCTACCTCGCCGACACCGGCGACGGGCTCGCCGTGCTGGCCAACACCACGGCGCCAGCGGCCTCAGGCTACGGTGGCTGGGCTTGGGACACCATGCTGCTCAAGTTCCCCTACGACGGCATCCTGGCCTTCGACCCCGCCACGGGCATGAACACGCGCTACACCAAGCCCGACATGGTCCCGCCCCCCTCGGATGGAACCCTGGTGGACCTGACCTACCTGATCAGCGACACGGTGCCGGTCCACGGGGCCAGCACGGTCACCTTCTCCCCAGCGGGCCTGTCCAGCTGGACCCTGGATCCCTGGTAGCAGGGGTCCCGCCGCCACAGGCTCGTGGGCTATGACCCACGTCTCGGCCAGATACCGGAGCTGCGAGCTTGATCGGTGATTCGATCTCCGGCCATGCGAGGTCAGTCCTTCCCACCACACCCGATGCAGACGGACGGCACGACCTTCTGTTGTTGTCACCCCGAGGTGACGCTACCCTCCGTGCATGCGTTTCCACCGACACCCCCAATTCGCCGCCGTCATCCCCATCATCGTTCTCGGCGTCGCCTGCGTTCTCGAGGCTCGGGACACCGAACTGCCCGCTGACACCGAGCCGCCCGCCGACACCGAGAGCCCCACGGATTCGACCGATCTCCCGGCACTGGCCGAGCAGATCTACATGGCGATCAACATGCCGCAGCAGCTGCCGCTGCTGACCTACGGCCTCAGCCACTACGCGGCAGAGGGATGTCCCGTGGTCACCCAGAGCGATGACGTGGTGCTCCTCACCGGGGATTGCAGCTGGTCCCAGGGCGAGCTGCAGGGCAGCGTGAGCTTCACCGCGACCAGCGTCACCTGGAATGACTGGTCGATGTCCTTCGGTGACGGAACGGTCGTCGCGGTGAGCGGCGAGCAGCAGCTGGGAGAAACGGGGAGCCTGACCAGCGACATGGTCGTCGTCGCGAATGTGTTGGCCGTGCCCATCCTACCCAGCGGCAGCGGCACCTACACCTACGCGGACTACGTCGTCACGGACTGGATGGCGTACCTGGGGGATCCGGAGTCGGAGGGAGACGCCTCCGACCTGCTGGGAACGATGGAGATCGAAGGCCTCGACAGCTTCAACGTGAACGGCACCTTCACCGAGGCCGGGCAGTGCGACGCATACCTGGACTCGTTGAACCTGAACGTCGATGGGCTGAAGCTGATGCTCGGCTACACCGTGACCCCAGATCCGTGCGATGCGTGCGTGGACTGGGACAACAACGGGTCCGAAGCCGGCAGCTTCTGCCTGGGCGGGCCATAGGGCCTGGTCCGGGACAGGCCTCGAAGACCAGGACGGACAGCGCGCCGGCCACCGCCGGAGCCTCAGCCACGCTCTCCAGGATCCTCGACGGCCCGGCCCTCGTGCCCGCGGCGAGGGGGCCGCTCGAAGCTCAGAGGTCCCAGCAGGCCCTGGCGGATCTCACGGATCAGCAGCTCGGAGGCCTTCTGGTAGTCCACAAGCCCCCCCGTGCGCACACAGGCGCGGCGGGCTGCGATGGCGTCGATGATGCCCTGGGGGGTCGGCGGAAGCTCGGCCAGCTTGTAGCGGGCGGCCAAGGCCTTGGGGTAGTCCTCCGCCAACCACTGGGCTGCGTACATGGCCAGGTCCTGGTAGTTCACCGCGGTGTCGGGGATGGCCCCGCTGATGGCGAGTCGGAAGCCGCAGGCGGGCGGGGAGAGCTTGGGCCACAGGATGCCGGGGGTGTCCAACAGGGCGAAGCCGCCCCCCAGCTTGACCCGCTGCTGGATGCGGGTGACCGCCGGCTTGTTGGCCGTGCGCGCGATGCTGCGGCCGGCCAGGCTGTTGATCAGGGTGGACTTGCCGGCGTTGGGCACGCCCACGATCATGGCGGTGAAGGTGCGGCTGGGATCGTTGGCCTTGGGCAGCACAGCCCGCGCCTCGATGAGCAGCTTGTGTACCGGGCCGGCCTGGGACCTGTCATGCCCCAAGGCCCGGACGCCAGGCTTCTCGCGCAGGTAGTCCAGCCAAGCAGCGGTGATCCGGGGGTCGGCCAGATCCTGCTTGTTGAGGATCTTGACGCAGGGGATGTCGCCCCGCAGGCTGGCGACCAGCGGGTTCTCACTGCTGTCGGGCAGGCGAGCGTCCAGGACCTCGAAGATCAGGTCGGCCTTTCGCATGGCCTTGCGGATCTCGCGGATCGCGGAGTTCATGTGCCCGGGAAACCAGTTGATGGCCATCTCACCCTCGCTGCGCGGGGGCTCGCCGTAACGCGCTTCCACCCAAGGATGCCGACTTCGCGCGGGATCGGTGGAGACTCCCGGCTCTGCTGCAGGTAGGATGACGCCATGCACTGGCCCTACGAAACCGTCGTCGCACTGGAACAACCCGGCATCTACGAGAGCCACTACCTCAAGGCCAACAGCCCTGATGGGCAGCGGGCGTTCTGGATCAAGCACACGCTCTTTCGACCGCTGCAGGGCCCTAGCTGCGCCGAGCTGTGGTTCGTGTGGTTCGCCCGCGGTACCCCCCCACGGGTCTGCCGCACGGACGTCCCCTGGGAGCGGCTGACGCTGGGCAAAGGACCCAACATCGACGCCGGCGCCGCCTTCATGGACCCACACCAGGCGCGAGGGGAGCTGGGGGGCGCCCGCTGGCAGCTCCGGTTGACCGGCCACGGTCCTCCCCTGCGCCACCTGGGCTGGGGGCCCTTGTACACCCTGGGCTTCCCCAAGAAGAAGATCCTCACCCCCGCCCCCGGCCTAAGCTTCGAGGGCGTGGTGCACCTGGACGGTCAGGCCCACGCCGTCTGCGACTGGACGGGCCTGCGGGGCCACAACTGGGGCACGGAGCACGCCCACAGCTACGCCTACGGCAACTGCAACCTCTGGGACGACGGCGTACCCCGCGCCCTGGACGGCTTCACGGTGCGCATCAAGCTGGGCGGGCGGCCCTCCCCTCCCTTGAGCGCCCTCTGCGTGCGGGCGCCCGAAGGGGACCGGGAGCTGACCCGACCGTGGCAGTGGCTGAGGCACGGCCGCATCGAGCCCACGGCCTGGCACCTGCGCCGACCGACCACCCACCTGGCCATGGGCTGCAGCGCCCAGGACATGGTGGGCCTGCGCTACAACCAGCCCAAGGGCGGTGAGCAGTACTGCTACAATACCAAGTTCGCCCAGGTCTCCCTGCGGCTGGGCGAGCGCCTGCTGAGCTCTCGCTGCGGTGAGCTGGAGACCTTCTTCCCCGCGCCCCTGCCCGATATCCCTCTGCACCCGCCGGCGAACTGGAGCGCGCGGGACGGGGTGTACGACAGCGGGGCCTGACTGAGCCTACTGCACCTTGATGGGGATGCGGGGCAGCATGGGCTCGAGCTGATCCTTCACGGTCCAGGTGCAGCGGCCCTCGTGGCAGCCGCAGGCCTCGACCGCACCGAAGCAGGGCAGGATCTCGCAGGTGGTCATCACATCGCCCTTCTTGGCCGCAGGCAGGCAGACCTCCTGAGAACACCCGGCCCGGCCGCAGTCGGCATCGACGCTGCACTCGCCATCGACCTCGGCACCCTCGAGGCGATCGTGGCAGTGGTCGTAGAGCATCTGGGGCGTGGGGCCATCCACAGGCAGATCAGCTGGCGGGGCCTCAGATGGCTGGAGCTCCCCATCCTGGGCCTCGGCAACGACAGGGGCATCGACGGGCTCGGCGGCCACCGCTTGCTCGGCGGCGGCGTGGACGGTGGCCTGCCCCTCGAACGCCGCCTCGGGGGCGTTGGTGACGTCCTGGTGGGCGTTGCAGGCGGACAGGAGGATCAGCGCGGCGGCAAAGACAGCGGGGCGGCTCATGGGAGCTCCGAGAAGAAGGGATGTGCCAAGGGAGATGAAGTCACATGCCCCGCGAGCGGTTGTAGCCGTCGCGGTAGGCGCCGTTGTTCGGCTGCAGCTCGACGGCCTTGCCCCAGCAGTCCTGGGCAGCGCGAGCGTCGTTCTTGAGGACGGCCATCTCGCCCTTCTTGGCGAGGATCTCGGCCGAGGCGTTGATCATGTCCTTCTCGATCAACTCCTGGCGCAGGGTGCGGCGCTGGCGCTCGTCGGAGAGGACCTCGTAGGCCTCTTGGACCTTGGCCAGGATGACCTCGACCTGCTGGACCATCTCGGGCGGCAGGTGCTCGTAGTCGCGCCCGGAGAACTCGGCCTTGACGCGGGCGAGGGCCTTGTCGATCTCGGGCTGGATGCAGATCCAGTGGACCTCGAGGATGTCGAAGAGGCTGCCCTTGGTGAGCTGCTTGGTCTTCTGGTTGATGCGATTCCCCACCCGGGTGATGTAGCGATCAGCGGTCTCCATGGTGCGGAATTCCAGGAAGCCCATCTCGTTGAGCGCCCAGACCACCGCCGAGGTGTCCGTGCGGCTGAGGTTCGAGACGGAGAACAGCTCCCGCAGGCGCCAGGAGTTGCTGGCCATGATCTCGAGGAACTTGCGCTCGGTAGCCTTGAAGTTGATCTCGGCGGCCGCGTCGGCCACGCCGTCGGTGAAGTAGACATAGCGGTCCATGTTGGGCCGATGGGCGTCGGCGATGATCTCCATGGAGAGCTGGCGGCTGTAGTTGAGCAGGGCGCGGAACAGGATGGAGGGCACGTTCAGCGGCGGCGTGACGAAGCGCTCAGGTAGGCTGTCGAGGGGGAAGAAGGCCCACACGCCCTGGTCGATGCGCATGATCTTCTGCAGGTGCAGTTCGACCTGCTTCTGCAGCGCCATGACCAGCTGGGGGAAGTTGAGGCAGCCCAGCTGGATCAGCGCTTCGCCCTGCCGAATGCTCTGCTTCTCCATGATCACGAGGCTCTGCTTGAGCTGGGCCTTGTCGACCTTACCAGCGCGGTACAGCAGCACGCCCAACACAGAGCGCTGGTCGATGGGCTCGAGGCGGAAGCCAACGGGGCCGCCACGTTCCCAGAGCCCGAAGCGCCGGACGCCGTCTTCTCCGAACACCACCAACAAGCCGGTGGAGCGATGCAAGGCCAGCTGGACCAACGCGTCGCGCAGCGAGCGATCGCCCAGCGCCCCATCGAACACAGGCTCGAGCTCGGAGACCTCGGGGATGACGAAGCCTCGCTCCCCGGGCTTGACGCTGGTGACCACCGCGGCTTCGGCATGGCCCGCGCCGGCGGTGGGGCGCTCGGCCAGCTCACGGCGCAGGGCCCGCAGCTCATCCTGAGCCTGCTGCTGAGCGGCGCTCACCGCCTGCAGGACCGCCTGTTCCATGAGATCGCGGGGTACGTGCTGACCCGAGTCCAGCAGGTACTGGCTGACCTGCTCGACGATCGCCAAGAGCTGATCGACGCCCTTGGTCACCTCGTCGGGCATAGCGGGGATCTTGAGGTAGGTGGAGCCGTCGGCGCCGCGGCTGACGACCTGGGTGGGGATAGGCCCCAGGCGCCCGACGATGGGCAGCACCAGATCGACGCGCAGGTTTGGGGCTGCCTCGCCTTCGAGATCCTCTGGTCGCAGCGCCATGGCGCCGGACTTCAGCTCACGCCGCCACACCCCCAAAAACTCGGGGATGCTCTCGAAGCGCCTGGTCGCTTGCCGTACCGCCATGTCACTCGCCTCCGACGAGACAGGATAACTGATCCCGAGCGGGAAATGGCACCCTCCCCCGGAGCCGTGATACTCGGGCCTCCACTCGCAACCCTCCCCTAGTGAGATTCCCGTGGCTACCTACGACACCTCCGACTTCCGCAACGGCCTCAAGGTCGAGATCGACGGCGATCCCTACGCCATCACCTGGTTCCAGTTCGTGAAGCCCGGCAAGGGCAACGCCTTCACCCGCACCAAGCTCAAGAACATGCTCACAGGCAGCGTCATCGAACGCACCTACCGCACCGGCGAGAAGCTCACGATCGCCGAGGTGGAAGAGCAGAACATGCAGTACATGTACAACGACGGTGAAGACTACTTCTTCATGAACACCGAGACCTACGAGCAGCTGGGAATCGCCGCCGGGGGCATCGCTGACGAGGCCAAGTACCTCACCGAGAACCTCGAGATCATGGTCTTGTTCTTCAAGGGGCGTCCGGTCAGCATCACGCTGCCCAACTTCATCGAGAGCGAGATCGTGTACTGCGAGCCCGGCGTCAAGGGCAACACCGCCACCGGCGCCACCAAGCCCGCCGAGCTGGCCTGCGGCGCCAACGTGAACGTGCCCCTGTTCGTCGAGCAAGGCGAGATCATCAGGGTCGATACGCGCACCGGCGACTACGTCTCCCGCATCAAGGTCTAGCCGCGCGCAGCGAAGCATGGCCCGCTCCTCGGGCCTGCGCCCCAGCCTCGCACCATCCGGACCCGGCCAGCGCTGTCAGCCGGCGCTGGTCATGATCCGTGCGATGCGGGCGCGGATGTCATCGCCCATGCGGTACTCGATGCCCATGCCCTCTTCCTGGCCGGCGCTCAAGGTGGCCAGCGTGGCGCTGGACCAGGTGACCACGCCAGGGAAGACCAGCGGATCGTCCACACCGGGGATGCGCACCTCGAACACGCAGTCGCGGCCCACGGGCAGCGGCTTGGGTGTCCGGATGAACGCGCCCCCGCGCTCGAGGTTGCGGCGGTATTCGATGACGAAGGCATCGACGCTGCGGTAGTTCATCTTGAGCCGAGCGGGCTTCTTGCGGGGCGTCGGGGCCGGCGCGGGCGCCTGCACAGGGGGCGTCGGAGCGACGGGAGCCACATCATCGGCCCACAGCGGCGCATCCTCGGTGCCGTCGTCGGACAGGCCGATCAGATCGTCCGCGCCCAAGTTGCCCAAGGGCAGCTCCGCCAGGTCGTCGTCGTCACCCCAAGCATCAGCGCTGGGCACGGCGGGGGCCAGAGACTCGCCGGCCATGCCCAGGGTGGCCTTGCCCACTGGCTCGTCCACCAGCGACTCGAAGGCGCTCGGCTCGTCGATCTCCTCGAAGGGAAGATCGTCGGAGGGCGCGATCTGGGTGAGATCGATGCCGATGTCGCTGTATGAGTCGGCATCCTGGGCCGCAGGCGGGGGGGCCTTCTGCTGCAGCGGCTGGGCCTCGGCCTGGGGTGGGCCCACGGCCGCATCGCCCACCAGCCGGACATCCTTGACCTCGCCTGACTGCTCGGATTCCTTGCCGGCGGCGCCCTTGTCAGCGCCCTTGCGGCGGCCGCCGAAGACCCTGCCCAGGAGGCCCGAGAAGCGTGAGGAGCCGGCGGGGCTGGCCGCCGCTGCCGGCTCGGAGCTGACGGGAGCCAGGGCTTCGCCGACCGCGGCCGCGCTGGCGGCCTGCTCGCGGGGAGCGGGGGCGCCGTGATCGCCTTCGATCTCGGGACGCACCGTGCCGCCCTCACCGCCCACCAGCTGAGCGTAGTTGCGGATGGTGATCTGCTTGCGCTCGCCGGTGGCGACCTCGGAGGCCTGGACGTGGAGCATGCCGTTGGCGTCGAGGCGGAAGGTGACGTTGACCTTGGCCTCCATGGCCGGCATGGGGGTGACCCCCTCCATCACGAACTCACTCAAGAACTCGTTCTGGTCGGCCTGGATGTTCTCGCCCTGGCGCACCACCACCCGCACACGATCCTGGTTGTCGTGGACGGTGGCGAAGGTGCGAGTGCGGCTGGTGGGGATCTTGGAGTTGCGCGGGATGATGGGCGCGAACATGCCGCCCACCGAGTCGATGCCCAGGTCGAAGGGGGTGACGTCCAGCAACACGGTGGCGGCGATGCTGGAGTCGGCCAGGGTGTTGGCATGCACCGCAGCGCCCACGGCGACGACTTCTTCAGGATGCACGGAGCGGTTGGGCTCCCGCCCGAAGAGGCCCGTGATGGACTCGCGGATCTTGGGCATCCGGGTCTGGCCACCCACCAGGATGACGTCGTCGATGTCGGAAGCTGACAGTCCAGCGTCGTCCAGGGTGCGCCGGGTGACCTCGACGGTGCGGGCCACCAGATCTTCCACCAGCGCCTCGAGGGTCTGGCGGGAGACGACCATCTCGAGGTTGACGTCCTCGAAGATCCTGGGGATGAGCACGGTGGTGCGGTCAGTGAAGGACAGCTCGCACTTGGCCCGCTCGGCGGCGTCCTTGAGCCGCTGGAGGCTGGTCTTGTCCTCGCGGAGGTCGACGCCGTGCTTGGACTGGAAGTGGTCGGCCAGGTGGTCCACCAGCCGGAAGTCGAAGTCCTCACCGCCCAGGAAGCTGTCTCCGCGGGAGGCCATGATCTCGTAGACGCCGCTGGACATGCGCAGCACACACACGTCGAAGGTGCCTCCGCCGAGATCGAAGATGGCCAGCTGCCGCTCGAGATCCTTGCGGTAGCCATAGGCCAGTGCTGCCGCGGTGGGCTCGTTGATCAGGCGATCGCAGCGCAGGCCCGCCAGGCGAGCGGCCTCGAGGGTGGCCTCACGCTGGGTGTGCGTGAAGTAGGCGGGGACCGTGATGACGGCTTCGTCCACCTCGTCGCCCAAGGCGCGCTCCGCGATCTGGCGGGCCACCTGGAGGATGACCGAGCAGACCTCAGAGGGGGTGAGATCCTCGCCCCCGAGGGACACCAACACGCCGCCATCTGGTCCAGCCTTGAGGCCAAAGCCCACACGCTCCGCGGTGCGTTGGACCTCTACGGAGTCGTAGCGACGTCCGATCAGGCGCTTGACCGCGTAGACGGTTCGCTCCGGCGCACTGAGGATCAGGTTCTTGGCGGCCTGGCCGATGACGTAGCGACCCTCGCCCTTCCAGGACACGCAGGAGGGCAGGACTTTATAGCCTTTTTCGTCTTCGAGGACCTTGGGACGGCCATCCAGGATGACGGCCACAGCCGTGTTGGTCGTTCCGAGGTCGATGCCGATGCTCTTGCCCATGCTGCTCCCTGGACGGCTCGGTTGGCTTGGAGTCGGAATCGCGCTTCGGGCGCTCGGGAAATCATACCAGCCTGGCGGCTTACGCGCCCGACCCGTCCCCCCCGAAGAGGGGCAACTGGGGCGTCGCGACAGCGTCGCGGGCCAGCAAGGGAGCATGCCCGCCGAGGCAGAGCATACAGCTGCCAGTGCTCTCGCGCCCCAGGGCAGTGGTCAGCTGCTCCAGGCTCGCTGCCTCGAGGGAGTCGGCCTGCAGCCAGCCCTGCAGCGCCAGGGGCTCAGCGCCAACGCCAGCGGCGATGGCGGGGGTGGGCAGAGACATGCCATAGAGACACTCGGAGGCCTGGAGAGGCCCGAAGCAACGCAGGTGCACCATGCGAGCGCCCGCGTCACGCAGCCCGCGCACTGCACCCCTGAGCAAGTCCATCGGCGTGTCCGGGGCGAAGACCAGGGTGCAGCGCTCGCCGCGCACTACAGCGGGCATGGCCCGGAGCTCGTGAGGACCACAGCCTCCTTGGGAGTGCTGGCTGGGGTCGAAGGCGATCTCGAAGGGCTGTCCAGCCTGCTGGGCGAAGGCCAACGCAGCGGTCGCGCAGGCACCGGGCAGCGCCAGCACGAGATCCGTCTGGGCTGGGCTGGAGGCCGCCAGCGCGCGCCCAAGCCGGTGGCGCACGGGGTGGACCGAGAGGCCCTCGAAGCTGGCGCCCACGGGCGCGAAGCTCAGCCACTCGAGGGCGCAGGCGGCGCGTGGAAAGACGCCCCAGGGGCGCAGGGAGCGCGCCGGGGCGCCCGGCTCGAGCAACACCACCTCGCCCGCAGCGAGCTCGCGAACTTCGTCGGCCCCCAGCGACCGCAGCGCAGACGCATCGCTGGCGGCGACATGCCCGTCGACACGAGCGCCGATCCACAGCGGCCTGAAGCCCCTGGGGTCCCGCGCCACGACGGCCAGCTCGTCCGTGATCAAGGCCAGGGAGAAGCCACCGACAATGCGCTCGATGCCTTCCACCAGCCGGTTCACCAGGGTGCGCTGGCGGCTCTGGGCCATCAGGTGGAGCAGCAGCTCGGCCTGCCCGCCGTCACCCACCAGCGCGCCGCGCTCCACCAGCGCCTGGCGCAGGGCCGGGCCGTTGTGCACACAGCCGGTGAGGCAGACGGCGACCGCTTGCTCGGCCACCAGGCCCCGGGCGATGGGGCTGCGGCCACGGACGGGCACACCAGGACTACCCACCGCGAGCAGCCCACGCGCGGCCTGCATGGTGGGCGAGCCCATGGCGCCGCGGGCGTCGCAGACACAGCCCTGGTGGCAGCGGTACTCGATCTCCCTACCCGCGATGACGGCGGTGGCCAGCTGACCGCCGTAGCGGTGGGCGAGCCCAGCGAGCGCGTCGGGGAGGGCCGCGGTGCAGCCCAGGCCTCCGGCGATGGCGGCGAAGCCGCTCGTCTCAGCCAACGGGGACCTCTCCATGGGTGAACGCTCCTGCACCGATGGGCGTTAGTCGCCGGACTTGTGCCCGCGTTGACGTCGAGAGGACACCTCTATCTGCAGAGAGATGCCCGGCTCGACCAGGAAGGTGGTGCCTGAGAGGGTGTACTCGCCAGCGGGCAAGCGGCCCTCGAAGGCACCCTCTGCGGCCAGAACCTGCACCGCGTACTCCACCGCCGCGCGCCGGTCCGGGGCGAAGGGAAGCGCCTTGGCCTCGAGCATCGCTGAGCGCACCGGGCTGGTGGACAACACGACCTGGCCGTACTCGCTCTCGATGGCCCGCAACCAGTCCAGCAGCTGGTCGTCGCGCTGGATTAGGCTGGCCGCTTGGAGCCGCTCCCAGGTGGCCTGGACGTCACCGCGGGCCCTGGCGGCATGGGCACCGTGGATGAGATTGTCGTAGCGGAGCTCGACCCCCAGCTCCTCGAGCTCGAGGAACTTGTCTTCGAGTCCAGCCCAGATCTGGCGCCTGGCCAGCTGCTCCATCTCTCCCTCGAGGCGCTCATGCTCCGCGCCCAGCAGCGCGGGGTCGAGGGGGGTCGGTTCGTCCTCGCCCGCCACGGCGCTGCACAGCGCTAGGGTGAGCCAGGAGATGGTGAGGATGCTGGACAACTTCGAGACCTCGAGGGCTTGCGCGCGCTCCGGGGATGGCCCTCCGGAAAGGCGTACCCGATAGCCTCTTGGGCCGCCCAGGGCGAGCCCCCGCGGCGGGCCGTGCTACGTTGCTCTCTCCTCGAGCACCCCCGAATTGCCCCGCCCATGTCGAGCCCGCCACCACCGGCCGTGACCGCCGATCCCGAGCCGACCCACGGCGTGTGGAGCCGAGCCTTCCAGCTGGCGATCCCCCACGGAATCGTCGTGGGCATCCAGCTGCCCACCGAGCCCGGCCCCATCCCCCACGAGGTCTCACAGCGCCTGCACCCCAAAGAGCGGGCAGCTGGCCTCGAGCTGAGCGGGGCTCGTCAGATCCAGTGGACCGGCGGGCGTCTGGCGCTCCAGCTGGCCCTCAAGCGCCTGCGTTCCCGCCGGCAGCCTTTCCTGAGCCAGCCTTCAGGCGCCGTCCAGGCACCACAGGGCCTGTTCGCCTCGGTCAGCCACAAGCGCGACCTGGCGGTGGGCCTGGTGGGGCAGGAGACCGCGGGAAGCCTGGGCGTCGACGTCGAGACCGTCATCCCAGAGCGCAACCACCTGGCACCGCGCATCCTCACCCCCGGCGAGCTGCAGCGCTGGCAGGCCTTGCCCGAGGATCGGCGCTGGCCCGTGCTGCTCACCCACTTCTCCATCAAGGAGTCCATCTACAAGGCCCTTCACCCCATGGTGGACCGCTACGTGGGCTTCCACGAAGCCGAGCTGGATCTCGGGCCCAATGGCAGCGCGCAGGTCACCCTGCACCTCACCCAGGGCGAAGGCCCGTTCGAGGTCCAGGCTCGCTACCTCTGGCTCGACCAGCACCTGCTCACCACCGCGCGTATTCGAAAGGTCCAGCCCCCGCCCTCAAGGTGAGCGCAGCGCCCAGACCTCGAGAGGCAAGGCCAGCACCGCCCGGGCGGGCTGATCCGAGGACGCGGTCACGGGCAAGCTCCACAGGGCGCTGACCCCCTCGTGGACAGCGGCCACCAGCACCTGATCGCCCACCACCACGGCAGCGGCGATGGCCGTGAGCTCGGGGGCGAGTGCCACCGGTTCCTCGTCCAGCTGAGCCCGCATCAGCCGGGTGCCGGAGGCATCGACCCGCAGGAAGAAGACGGCACCGTCCGCCCCGGACACGGGGAGGAGATCCTGCGCGCCAGCCGGAGCGCGGGTGATGCGCACGGGCGTCTGGCCAGGCCGCCAGCGGAACAAGCCTGGCGCGTCGGGCTCGGGGTCCATGGGCTCACGGCCAGCCGCGTAGAGCACCCGTTCCCCTTGCACCGATGGACTGTGACGGATGCCCGGTTGGGGGAGCAAGGGAGCGCCCGTAGCGGTGCACAGGTCCGGCCCGGCGCACTCGAGCAAGGGGTCCTGGGGGGACGGTACGGCCAGCGCCAGCCCGCCGTGGGCTGGCAGCCTCCACCACCCGCCCAGGGACGCCAGCAGCAGCGGAGCGGGCAGCTCCACGCCCTCCGCCAGGGGCAGCGCCAGGCAGGCGCCGAGCTCGGGCAGCGCCGCGCGCAGCTCGAGGGGGGGCTCCGGAGCCCCCCGGAGTTCGAGCAGAGAGGCCAGCGCACCCGAGTGGTCTCCGCTGCGCACCGCCAGTCCTGCGGCGACCCAGCGTGCCTGATCGAGCAAGCTGTCCCGCACAGCGCCAGTCGGCGCCGCCAGGATGGCCTCGCGCGCCCTGGAAGCGGCGCGCTCCTCCTGGCCCAGGAACAGCGCTGCCTGCGCCTCGAGCGCTGGGAAGCGCCAGGAAGGAATATTCTCGCCGGCGCGCCCCTCCAGCAGCAGCAGAGCGGGCTCCGGCTGGCCCAGGTCCAGATAGCAGCGGGCCAGCCACCACGCGGCGTCGTCCCGCCCGGGGAGTCGCTCCGTGATCGCGAGAAGCTGCTTGGAAGCAACCTCAGCCCCGTCGTCATAGTAGCCGCGGACCGCCTGGGCGAGGTCCTGGGCGTCCCCAGCCTGCGCAGGGGCAGCCAGGAGAGAGAGCGCGAGCAGGAGGAGGCTTCTTCGCCAGGTCACGCGACGGCCTAGCTGAAAGGCGTCGGCACCGCAACGGCTCATCTTGCACAACCGGTCTTGTGTTCGTAGAATGCGCCATTCGAGCATGACGGGAGCATCCGATGTCGACTCAAGGGCAAACCTCGCTGCCCAATCTCTTCAAGCAGTGGCGCGGCGGTGACGCCGTGGCCGGGCAGGAGATGGCGCGGCGCTTCAGTGACTGGTACTACGCCATCACGGTCTCTCGCCTGGGCGAGATCGACGGTCGCGAGCCCCTCAAGCGTTCCTGCGACCGCTTCGCCTCCGAGATCGTCACCCTCAACAGCGCCTCCAAGCTGATGGACTGGGCGCAGTCCATCATCCAGGACGAGCTGACCGCCGCAGGCGGACGCATCCCGGGTGGCGACTTCCCCAACGCCCTCACCGATCGCCGCTCGCCCGCCGAGCTGCTGCAGGCGGCGTGGGCCGATCTTCCCTACGGCCAGCTCCAGCTGCTGGCCCACGCCTACGACGCCAGCTACCCCCTCGACAAGCTCCAGGCGGAGGCCGAAGAGGCCGGTGGCTACCCCATCGCGGTGCTGCGGGCACGGCTGGACCTCAAGCGCTGGCTGCGCGACTCCCGCGGCGTCCCCCTGGCCGTGGTCCCCGACGAACCGGACCTCGACTGCGCCCCCATGCCCATCTACGAGGCCGGGCGCATGACCACCCCCACCGAAGAGGCACGCTTCGAGCGCTGGATGTTGTCCCGCTTCGATCTGTGCCGCGACGTGGCCGAGTTCGCCGTCTTCTCGCTCTCCATCCGGGCGGGCGCTCTCCAGCGCGGTGCTCCAGCTCGTCCCAGCCAAGCAGCGCCCGCCTCCAAGGCCGCTGTGGCCCCTGGGCCCGACGCGCCCGCCCAGGCTCCCGCGCCCGACGGCGCGGCGCCCGTCGCCAAGCGCAGCGGCCTGAACCCAGCGCTGATCATCGGCGGCGTCGTGGCGCTGGTGGTGTTGGTGCTGCTGGCGCTCGTCTTGCTCTTCTTCGTGATCTAGCCTTGGCGCCCCCCCGACGAGAGCGCAAGGCTGGCGCAGCCTTCGCGTCCATGGATCCCGGTGCGGTGGCCGCCCTGCGCTTGGACCGCACCCGCGAGGCCTACCACAACCACGATCTTGTCACGGCGTTGCTCGAGGCCGAAGAGCTGCTCGAGGACGATCCCGACAATGTCGAGGCCCTCGAGGTCCTCGGGGACACCGAGCTCGAGCTCGGGCACGGCCGCGAAGCGGATCTGATCTTCAGCCACCTGCTGGACCTGCAGCCTGGCGAGCCGGTGTACCTCACCGGCCAGGCCATCGCCCGCTTCCTCCATACGGACTTCGAAGGCGCCGTCGAGGCGGGCATGGAAGCCCTGGCCGCGCTCCCGGATCTCACCGAGGCCCACGCCTATGTGGGCCTGTCCCTCGAGCGCATGGGACGCCTGGACGAGGCGGCGGAGCACCTGGCTCGCTCGGCCGAGCTCGACCCCGACGGCTGGGCTCCGCCCCCGCAGGTCGAGGAGATCCCCTGGCTGGCGCTGCTCGAGGCGGCCTTGGCCATGGTTCCTCCCGATCTGCATTCCTTCTACGAGCAGGTGCCCATCGTCTGGCAGAACCTGCCAGACCCAGGTGTGCTGCGCGGGGTGGACCCTCCCATCTCACCCCTGGTGCTCGCCCTGTACGAGGGCACCCCCACGGGCCCGGGCGCCGAGACAGGCCTGCGGCCTCGCTCCATGCGCATCTACCAGGGCAACGCCCAGCGCTTCGCCCGCGACATGCGCCGCCTCACCGAGGACCTCGCCCACGCGCTGGCGGCCGAAGCCGCCGACTGGATGGGGGTCCCCCTGCCGGAGCCGGAGCCCGAGTGAAGCTCACCGTGCTCGGGAGTGGGACCTACCTGCCCGATCCGCAGCGGGGGGCACCTGGATACCTGCTCCAGCACGGCGACACCGCGCTCCTCATCGACAGCGGCAGCGGCACCCTGCAGCGCCTTGGACGGGCCGGTGTGAACCCGGTGGACCTCGATGCCATGGTCTATACCCACCGACACGTAGACCACTGTGGTGACCTGGCGGCGCTTGTCTTCCACATCCAGCACTACCCCAGCCCGGCGCGGCTACGGGACCTGCCCATCTACGCCGGGCTGGGCTTCGCCGAGCACCTCGAGCTGCTGCAGCAGGCCTTCGACGGAGCCCTCGAGCCAGCCCACTTCGAGCTGGTCGTCCACGAGCTCTCCCTGGACCGGCCCGATCAGGCCGTCCTGCCGGGCCGGCTGACGCTGGACACCGCACCCGCCAACCACGCCGCGGGCGCCCTACACCTTCGCTTCACCTCGACCGCGGGCATCACCGTGGCATTCTCCGGCGACACGGGCCCTTCCGAGGCCCTCGAGCAGCTGGCAGCCGGCGCGGACATCTTCGTCTGCGAGTGCGGCCTTCCGCCCCACGACGACTACCCGCACCACCTCAACGCCAAGCAGGTGGCCCAGGTCGTGGCCGCTGCCCGGCCGCGGCGGGTGGTGCTCACCCACCTCTACCCGCGGCACGACCCCCAGGCCGACCTGGACGCGGTGGCGGCCACGGGAGTGCCCACCATCCTGGCCAGCGATGGCATGGAGCTGGTAGCCAGCCGACCCCTCTGACGCGAACCTGCGGTCAGCGCACGTGGGCGCCCAGGCCCAGGGAGAGCTGGACTGTCCAGAGGTCTTCGAGCGCCTCGCTGGGGTTGCGCAGCTGCGCCCAGCCCGCCCGCAGGCCCATGTCCAGAAACGCCTTGGACGGCGCGGCCCCCAGGTGTCGGCGCACCCCCCCCTCGAAGAGCATGACGGGCAGTGGATAGGCTCCGCCGTAGTAGGGATCGAGGTCGATCCGCGAGAAGCCCAGCCCAGCCGTGCCGCCCCAGGGGAGCGTGGGCTCGGACCGCAGCACGCACAGGGCGCCGAAGTGAGTGTACTGGAAAGGAAACTCCACCACCTGCTCGCTCTGGTCTTCCTCCGCGCGGGGCAGCAGCCCCAGAGACCTCTCGCCGAAGATGGACAAGCCCAAGCGCGGCCCCGCAGCCGATACGCCCACGGCGAAGGCGTCGAAGCGCAGGCCGACGCTGGTGTGGGCGCCGGGCACGGTCCACTCCCCCAGCAGGGCGCCCACGGCCCCGGTCACCGAGACGTCGGTGCCAAAGGCGGCGTCGGAGTGCTCTTCGGGGTCGGCCAGCTCGGTGGATGGAGGACCCGGGATCTCGTCCTGGGCCCCGACGATGCCGGGCAACACCAGCGCTGCGAGCGTGACTGCGATTCCCATTGGTTCTCCGACCTGAAGGCTCACACCACTAGCCCACTCACGGGGATCAGCCGACGCCGAAGCGCACAAAAACACCGGACTCCACGCCCGCCTCCCCCGTGCCAGAGCCCTACCAGTCCTCGGCGAACAGCGGCTTGGCGTAGGCGCAGTCGGACTCGCTGCCCACGGGCTCGAGCAGGCCCCAGCTGTCCTCCTGGAACACCAGGGCTCCCTGGTCGTCCCAGCACTGGGAGATGGTGAGCTCCTGGCTGCCCATGTCGCCGCCGAACATGCGCGAGTCCGCGCGCATGGCGGTGCTGGCCTTCCAGCGTGTGCGGACGGCCACCCGCTCCTGCAGGTCCTCGCCCGACACGTCGGCCTCGATGCCGTACTGGAAGTCCGCCCCGCCCGTGCTGGTTTCCTGGTACAGGTAGTGGGCGTTGAGGGGCTGGTCTTCCGCGCTCTCGCGGAACTCGCGCAGATCCAGCTGCAGGCGAGTGCCCTCGCGCAGATCGTACTGTGCGCTCACCCACCCCTCGCGCTCCTCGCCCAGGGCCTGGGCCAGCGCCCCGATGTCGGCCTCGAACTCGCCGTCGCCCTGAGCGACCGTGGCCCCGCTGTAGTGGGTGCCCTGGTAGAATGGCTCCCAGGGCCCCGCGCTGGACTCCGACGCCATGAAGGCCCAGTCGTACTGCCCTACACCGCTGCGGACGATGTCCACCAGCAGCAGGGCGCGGGTGCCGTTCTCGAGGGAGCTGGGCCCCCAGCTGCGCAGATCATCCTCGCGGACGGAGGGCTCGTCGACTCGAACGTAGTCCCCCAACACCATCAACTGGGTGAGGGATGCGTTGAGGTTCGCCGCGACCCCCGCGCTCTGGGCACGCAGATCCGCCGCGTGGCCCGGGAGGGGCAGCAAAGCCAGCAGGGACGCCGGGTCGCCGTCGGGGGAGTCGGGGAAGATCAGGCTGTGGTTCTCGGCGCTGGGGATGGCCGCCAGGAACTCCGCGTCCTCGAGGAAGAGGGCGTTGCTCAGTGGGTTGCCACAGGCCGTCAGGAACGCGAGCGCAGGGAGAAGACGATGGCTCATCGAGGGCGCCTCAGAAGCGGTAGCCGAAGCTGAAGTGCAGATCGTTGAAGCGGAGCCACTGGTCCACGTCGTCGAGCTGGTAGGGCACGAGGTAGCTGCGCAGCTCGAGGTCGAGCTCGAAGCGCCCAGGGTGCCAGCCCACCCAGGCGGTGGCTCCGGGCGCCACGGACCAGAGCTGCTGGGCCTGCAGGGTGGTCTCGGGGAAGCTGCGGCGCATGTAGACCGCCGAGACGCCCCCACCAAAGCCGGCCTGGAAGCGCCGAGGGCGGGTAGCCCAGCCGCCCCAGCCGCCCACCAGCACCGTGGTGACGGCCATGGGCATCTCGTACTGGAGCTCGGGGATGGTCAGCAGGGAGCTGCCGGTGCCCGTGGTGAAGTCCGCCGCCACCCAGGAACCGCTGCGCCAGCCGAAGCGTGCCCCGGCGCCCGCCACGGGCAGGATTGGCAGGTAGGCTTGCTCCACGGCGATGTCGGCCGCCCGCAGCACGCCCGCGTTCAACCGCATGGCCAGCCGGGGCAGGTTGGCCTGGCGGATCTTCTTGTCGATGGCACCCCGCGCGACGTCCTCCTCGTACTCCACGGCCTCGAAGCCCGCGTCACTCATGCGGAACTCGTGCCCCTCGTCCAGCCGGACCTGAGCCACCTCGAGGTGGGTGGGGTAGCGGCGCTGGACCAGGAAGGTCCCCGGGTGCAGCGAGAGCTTCTGCTCGTCGCCGGTCATGTCCACCTCGGCCACGAACATGCGCTGGCCACGATCGAAGATGGCGTAGCTGCCGTGCATTCCTGCGGGGAAGATCAGGGTGGTGCGGGCGGCGCTCAGATCCGTCAGTACTACGTCGCCTTTGCCCGCCAGGTCCCACTCGTAGGTGGGATGCTGGGTGCCGGTGCGGGAGCCCGCCGTGCGGTAGACGGTCTCGTGGTAGACGTACTGGTAGGCCTCCTCGAGGGTGACCCGCTGATCGGCGTTGTCGTCGGCCGCCCCCAGCAGGCCGCTGGTGAGGAAGTGGGTGAAGTAGGAGCCACCGATCTCGTCGCTCTCCTGGCTGGCTTCATCGCTCGAGCTCGAGGTGATGACCACCTGGCCCGAAGCGCCTAGGCGCTCGGTCACATCGAAGACGAAGCTGGGAGCCCGGGTGCCGCCCTTGGTGCCCGTCATGGCCCCGGACTGACAGGCGTCGAGGAAGGCCAGCCGCACGTCGGCCCCGGAGCGCTCGATGAGCCCGTCGAGGAGCTCGTAGAGCAGGTAGGTGGAGCCGAGCTGCAGGCGCGTGTCGTCGGCGTGGCCAGAGTAGTAGAACAGGAAGAGGGTCTCGTCGCCGTTGGCCTCCGCCACCGCGATGTCGTCGCGCACCGCGACCATGGCCGCCGTCAGATCGTTCCGGCGCTGGTTGAGCAGCAGCGTGATGTCCTCCGCCCGGTAGCCCCCCGAGTGGGTGAGCACCTGCTGCATCTTGAGGGCGTCGTCCTCGGCGAAGTACAGGGAGTGCATCCCCGGCGAGCCCTCGTTGTTGCCAACCAGCACCGCGAAGCGACGCACCGCCCCTGAGGCCGGAGCGGCCGAGAGCGCCACCAGCGCGAGCAAGACGACGAGGATCAGGCTGGAGGTGCGCGCGCGACCCACGACGGCCTCCTATGGTCCGCCTGCGCCTGGGCTGGTCTCGCCCTTGCGCAGGAGGATGGAGTCCACGTCGGTGTAGTCATGGGCCAGCAGCAGCAGACCCTCGCGGCCTTCCTCGTCATGAATGGCCTGGACCTCTTCCATGACCTCGGCCACGCTGCTGTGCCCGAAGTAGGCCAGGATGAGCTCGAAGTCCGGGGCGTCGTCCAGCTCGATGCTGCCCTCGAGCATCCGCCGCTCACCGGGCACCACGGGCACGGGCTCGTCGCCGCTGGCCGGGTAGTAGAGGTTGAGGTCGCCGCGACCGTCCAGGGACAGCAGGACCAGGGTGGACTCACCGTCCGTGCGGTAGCTGAACTGCACCCGATCGCCGTCCCAGTGCAGCTCGTCCTCGCTGCCCGGATGCACCTGGTCTCCACGCAACATGTAGAACTCGATGCCGCCATTGCCCTTGACGCCGGGGGCCGTGTAGGGCGTCTGGTGGCGGTCGCGGGTGTTGGGCTGGTGAGCTGGGGGCACCAGCACCACGATGGCGACGGCGGCAGCGGCCACCGCGCCGACGACGGGGAAGACCTGGCTCCACCAGGCCACCCGGGGCTTAGGAGCGGCAGCCTGACGGGCGCGCTCGACCTCTCGCTGCTCGTCGTCCTGGATGCGGAAGGCGCGCTTGCGCAGGATCTCGGCGTCAAAGGCGGGCGCCTGGTCCCGGGCCTCTTCGAGGCTCTCCAGCCAGGCCTGGGCAGCGGGCTGGGCCTGCGCTCGCTCGCCTAGGACCTTGGCCTGTTCGGGGTCCAGCTCGCCGGACCACAGCTGGCCCAGCTCGAGGCGGGACGGACGGTCGCCCGGGTTGATGAGCTTGTCGAGGTCCTTCATGGCGACCCCCCGAGGGAGAGCAAGAGCGGCAGGAACGAGAGCAGCACCACCACGGCGCCGGCGGCCAGCGCCACGCCGTCACTCTCCATGGCCTTGCGGGCGCGGGCGAGGAAGGTGTTGAGGCGCTTTCGCAGGGTGGGCACGCTCACCCCCACCTGCTGCGCCGCCTGCTCGCGGGTCATGTCATCGAAGAAGAGGTGGATGACGATCTCCCGCTCCTGGTCGTCCGCCAGATCCAGCAGGCGCCGCGCCGTGTCCTCTTGCTCCCACAGCTGTCCGCCCCGCTCGAAGCTGGTGCTGACGATGTCGTCCCGGTGCACATGGCGCTTGTCGGCGCGGGATCGGCGGTTGCGGATGCGGTTGAGGCAGTAGTTGGTGCTGATGCGGTACATCCAGGTGAGCGGCGAGGCCTCGCCACGGAAGCTCTCCCAGTGGATGATGACGCGGGAGAAGGTCTCTTGCACGGCGTCGCTGGCGTCCTCCTCGTTGCCCAGGATCGAGCGGCAGCGCCTGTGGATCACAGGCGCGTACTGCGCGTAGAGGACCTGGAGCTCGGTATCCGTGGGGGGCATCACCACCTCGTCGACCTGTTGGACCCGCCACCGGCCAGGAGTGGAAAGGAAAAGCTCAGGCGCCGGAGCGGCGACTGCGCGTTCTGCCCTGGATGCTAATAGGCAACGGCCTAAGGCATCAATACCCGATCTCGAGGCTGAGCCCGTCGAACCAGGCGGTGCCGCTGATGGTGCTGGCGACCACAACCTTGACGTAGTCGGCCTCGGCGGGGGCGTGGGCCTTGATCACGAACTGGCGCCAGTCCATGTCGCCGGTCTGCAGCGGGGCCTCGATGGGCTCACCCACTGGGTTCCCGGCGATGTCCTCGAACACCAGGGCCAGACGGAAGATCCGCTCCTGGTCACGCTCGCGGCGCAGGTAGTGACCCTTGACGTGGCCGCGGAGCACCAGGGAGGTGCCAGGCGCGATGGAGATCTTCTGCTCGAGCTGAGGCCAGTAGCGGGTGTCGACGTCGCTGTGGAAGCGTATGGAGGCCCGACCGTCCAGACGCTCGGTGGTGTCCAGCGCGATCTGCGCCTCGGGGATGGTGCCACCGCGGGTGACACAGGGCTGCAGCTGCCAGACTCCACCGATGCTGGCCTCGTTCTCGAAGGACGAGTCTTCGAGGGGCAGGCGCGTGCCAGGGCCCCGGGAGATCTGCTCGGGGCGTGCGCCGAAGTGCTTGGTGAGCATGTCGCGCGCCCGCTCTTCGCGGACGGGCGTAGGGGCGATGGCGAAGATGACCGCGAGGTTGCCCTTGGCGCCGAACAGCTCGAAGCGCATGTTGCTGCCGGTGATCACGCCGATGCGCACGGACTCGAGCTTCTTGGCCTTGGGGATCTCGGCCAGAGTGGCCAGCTCGATGAGGTGCTGCCACTCGAGCTTGCCCCAGCCCTCGGCGCGCCGGACCACGGTGTTGCCGGCCCGGAGATCGGCCAGCTCGGTGGCGGGCAGGTCGGTGATGTACGCGACCACACCCCGGGTCCTCTCGTCCACCAGCTGCTCGACCAGGATGGGATCGTAGCCGGCGAGCACGAACAGGGACTCGCGCTCGAGCTCCGCCGCCTTCATCAGCTTGACCACCCGGTCCGTGGGGCTGGCGTCGTTCATGCGCGCCACGGACTCGGCCAGCGCCCTGTGCTGGGCGGTGGGAACGGGCGCGGTGGCCACGGCCCCGGCCAGGGACGGGATCAGCAGACCCACCAGACAAGCCAACAGGAGCAACGGGCGCACGCGACACCTCCAGTGCAGGGCGACGGGAATCATAGCTCGAACCCCAGGCAGGTCAGGCCCCATCCGCGAGGTTGTCGCTCGAGTCAGGCTCATTGCCCCTGTCCTCGCGGGCCGCCTGTGCCTCGAAGTAGCGCGCCAGGTGCCCGCGAACTTCGTCCATGCCGTTGCTGTGGAACACGGCCTGGCGCAGCGGCCCGCCATGGGGCAGGCCGTGGGTGTAGTAGCCACAGAACTTCTTGGTGCGTCCCAAGGCACCCTTCTCGGTGTGGCACCCGGCCTCGAGCACCTGCATGTAGTCGAGCACCAGCGCGTGGCGCTCCTCCATCGTGGGCGTTGCCACGGGGGCGCCCTCGAGCCAGCAGGCCAGCTGCTTCAGAAGCCAAGGGTTGCGCACGGCGCCCCGCCCCAGCATCAAGCCGTGACAGCCCGAGCTGTCGAGCATGCGCTCCGCCGAGGGGATGTCCACCACGTCGCCGTTGCCCACCACCGGGATGGCCACAGCCTGGACGATCTCCCCGATGCGCTCGGGCTGCATGGCGCCCTTGAAGGCCTCCATGCGGGTGCGCCAGTGGACGGTCAGGGCGTCGGCGCCTTCACCCTCGCAGATGCGGGCGATCTCCACGCCGTTGCGCTCGTCGAGGGACCAGCCGGTGCGGATCTTGACGGTCAGGGGCCCAGCCACAGCGGCGCGCACCGCGGCCACGATCTCCCTCACCAGCTGAGGCTCCCGGAGCAGGGCGGCGCCCCCGGAGTGGGCGCAGACCTTGCGGGATGGGCAGCCCATGTTGATGTCCACGACGTCTGCCCCCAGGTCGACCGCGGCGCGGGCGGCCTGGGCCATGGACTCTGGACGCCGGCCGTAGATCTGGATGGCGCCTGGGCGCTCGTCGGGATCCAAGCGAGCCATGGCGATGATCCGAGGCACGTCCCGGATCAGACCTTCGGAGGCAACGAACTCGGTGCAAGGCAGGCCGACGCCGCCGAGGCCGCGCACCACACGCCGGAACGGCCGGTCGGTCAGCCCCTCCATAGGCGCCAGCAACAGCGCGGGCTGGATGTTCAGGCCTGCGACGCGGAGCTGGGTGGGGCGGTTGGACTGTCTCATGGCTCTGATCGTGCGCTGCGCGGGGCCGCAGAGGTATCGCGCTCGGCAACCCGGGGCGAGCCGCGTGGAGGTCCACCGGGTATGTCCCCACCGTGCTGTCCGACCGCCACCGCATCGTGAAGCTGCTGCTGCTGTGCGCCGCCATGGCGGCGTTGTGCCTGTGGTACACGTGGCAGGCCGCCAGCCACACGGTGGGCTTCGCCCGCTGCATGAGCGACCCCGCAGCCTACGACGGCCAGCGGGTCGAGCTGGCCTTGTGGCTGGTAGAGAGCGTCCAGCCCGGTGGGTACCACATCGGCGGCTTGACCCGGGGCGTGCCGGTGCTGGGGTCCAGCGAAGGGCTCGAGCCCGGCCAGACCGTCAGCGTAGTGGGGCGCTTCGACGCGGAGCGGCTGGTGCTGGTGGAGGAGTGGCGCGAGCTCCACCACGCCCGGCCCCACAAGGCCGCCCTGGGGCTGCTGGGCCTGCTGGGCTTCGCCGCCTATGCGGCCTCGAGCTTCCGGTGGCGCGGGCACCGCCTGGTGCTCCGTGCCTGACGCGGTGACCCACCTGTGCAGCGGCCTGCTGGTCCACGTCCTGGGACCACCAGGGCCGGTGCGCCGCTGGGCTCCGGTCATGGTCGCGGGCGCCGTGCTCCCAGACCTGGTCTCCCGCGCTCCGTCCACCGTCCTGGGCCTGGTTCACAGCCACCTGCAGCCCGTGCCCGCGGTGTTGCTGTACTGCTGGCACCCCCTGCACCTGCCCGCGGGCATCCTGTTGTACAGCTTGTTGTTGGCCCTGCTCTTTCCCTGTGACCAGCGCCGAGCGGCTCTGACGGCGTTGCTCGCCGGTGGCGCCCTGCATGTGTTCCTGGACCTCTGTCAGCGGCATGTGGGCCTCGGCTACCCGCTGCTCGTGCCCTTCTCGAGTCGCGACTTCGAGCTCGGCCTGATGGGCAGCGAGGCCACCGTACCCTGGGCTCCGCTGCTGGCCACACTGACCGGGACGCTGTGGCTGCTGATGCGCTGCTGGAGGCGCAGGCCGCAGGGGGGCGGCGCCTGAAGACGAACCCCCGACCCGTGCAGGGATGCAGCGGGCCGAGGGCTGGTGAGGGCGCACTCGATCAGAACGGCTCGCTCGGCATGGCGGCCTCGGACCGGGCCTGCGCCGCAGCATCCGGCACCTGCGCCTGCTCCTCACGCCGGCGACGGTTGCTGTAGACCAGATCGAAGCGGTTGGCCACCACCTCGACCACCCGGCGGCGCTGGCCCTTGGCGTCGTCCCAGCTGCGCGGCGAGAGGCGGCCTTCGACGGAGCACAGATCGCCACGGCCCAGCACCCGGCCCGCGCGCTCGGCCTGCTCCTCCCACAGCACCACGTCGTGCCAGTCGGTGTCCTCCACCCACTGGTCGCCCTGGCGCCGGTTGCGGCCCGTGGCGATGCTGAAGCGGCACATCGCCCGGCCCTGTGCGGTCTGGCGCAGCTCGGGGTCCTTGCCCAGCCGGCCCATGATGATCACCTTGTTGATGCCCTGCATGGAGTACCTCCTGTTGGTCGCAGAGTCCCCCCCTCCCCTTCCACAGAGCGTGCCAGGCTGACATCTGACGATAGTCGGCTTTCGCGCGTGGCGAAGGTGTCGAAGATCGTCGAACTCAGACGAAAACTCGACGCCCGGATCCGACACTTGCAGCTGAAGCCCCGTCCTTCACGTTATCTTGAGGGCGAGCGAGACCGCGCCCGGATGTCGCCAGGCCGGCCCGTTCAACCGATCCTCTGCGACCCCTGGACCCGCTCGCGGGCTGGGAGGCACCCAAAGCAGAGGTTCCCAGGAGCACAACAACATGACCCGAAAGACGGTACCGGACCTTCTCCGCATGAAGGCCGACAGCCAGAAGATCGTGATGGTCACCGCCTACGACTACGCCATGGCCCGGCTGGTGGACACCGCCGGCGTCGACATGGTGCTGGTGGGCGACAGCGTGGGCATGGTGGTCCAAGGCCACCAGGACACCCTAAGCGTCAGCGTGGAGGACATGATCTACCATGGCCGCTGCGTGTCCCGGGGCTTGCAGCAAGCCCACCTGACCGTCGACATGCCCTTCATGTCCTACCAGGTCTCGCCAGCCCAAGCCCTGGAGAATGCTGGGCGGCTGGTGCGCGAAGGCCGCGCCCAGAGCGTCAAGCTCGAGGGTGGCAGGCGCTCCGCGGCCGCCATCTCCATGATCGTCGAGGCGGGGATCCCCGTGGTGGGCCACGTGGGGCTCACGCCCCAGTCGGTCCACGCCATGGGGGGCTTCAAGGTGCAGGGTCGCGGCCAGGAGGCCGCCGATCGCATCATGCAGGACGCCCTGGCGGTGCAGGACGCAGGCGCGTTCTGCGTCGTGCTCGAGATGGTGCCCGAGGACGTGGCGGCCGGGATCACCGAGGCCCTCGAGGTGCCCACCATCGGCATCGGCGCCGGTGTCGGCTGCGACGGCCAGGTGCTGGTGTGCAACGATCTGCTGGGCATGGACCTCTCCTTCCACCCACGCTTCGTCAAGCGCTATGCCCAGCTCGAAGAGACCATCCTCGAGGCCATGCGCGACTACGCCCGCGAGGTCCGGAGCAGCGCCTTCCCCGCACCCGAGCACAGCTTCCGCCGCAAGTCAGCGGCGCAGCTCCGCCGGGTCTACTGACCCGTCAGGGGAGTGCACATGCAGGTCATCACCAGCCCGCAGGCCATGACGGCCTGGAGCCTGGAGCAGTGGGCCGCCGGACGCCGCGTCGGCTTCGTGCCCACCATGGGCTACCTCCACCAGGGGCATGCGTCGCTGGTGGATCTGGCCGGGAACCACGCCGACCAGGTGGTGGTCTCCATCTACGTCAACCCCCTCCAGTTCGGGCCCGACGAAGACCTCGACCGCTACCCCCGAGACACCCAGGGTGATCTCGCCACCTGCGAGCGCCACGGCGCGGCAGTCGTGTTCATGCCATCCACCCTCTACCCCCCAGGCTTCGGCACCTCGGTCTCGGTCCCCGGGCTCAGCCAGGGTCTCTGCGGGGCAAACCGCCCTGGGCACTTCGAGGGGGTCGCCACGGTGGTCGCGCGGCTGTTCGGCATCGTGCGTCCCCACATGGCCGTGTTCGGCGAAAAGGACTTCCAACAGCTCGCCATCATCCAGCGCATGACCGAAGATCTGGCGCTGGGCGTCGAGATCGTGCCCGGCCCCCTGGTGCGCGACGCCGATGGCCTGGCCCTGTCCAGCCGCAACCGCTACCTCGGCCCCGATCAGCGGCGCCGGGCCCTGTCCTTGTCCCGCGCCCTCCGGGCCATGCGCGCATCCAAGCTCCCGCAGGTGGCCGCGCTCCGACAGCTCGGCCTGGATCTGCTCGAGGTCGACGAGCTCGACTACCTCGAGGTCGTCTGCGCTCGCAGCCTCGAGCCCCTCGAGCACCTGGATCGCCCCGCCCGCGCCGTCCTGGCTGCCCGGGTGGGCAGCACCAGGCTCATCGATGGTATGGCGCTGGAGCCTCGCCCATGAACGACGGAACCCTGGGATTTGTCGCGCTCATCGCACTGCTGGCCGTGAACCGTCTGGTCCTCAGCGTGGCTGGCTACGGCACATGGCGCTTCATGTTCTGGGGCATCCAGGCGCTCAACCTGGTGGCGGCCATCGTCCTGATCCTGTGGGGACTCCCTGGCCTGCCCCCTGGGTTCTGGATGATCAACTGGTTCATCGCCCTGCTGTTCATGTGGCACATCGTCGAAAACAACGCCAAGCGCGTCAAGCACATCCGCGAGAGGCTCGCCACGGAGCAGCCCGAGCCCCGGGACGACGAGCGCCGCCGCGCGCTGCGGGAGCGAATCCGTAGCGCAACCCACGATGACAGCGGCGACCCTCCCCCGCCTCAGGCTTGACGCCTATACCCAGCAGCTGTCACCTTCAGCTGTCGACTCTTCCCTCGAGCCCCCCATGAGCCACTACCGCATCCGACGCGAAGGCATGGAGTTTCCAGTCGCTGGGCTCGAGGCCTTGGTACGGCTGCTGCAGGAAGGCACCCTGGGGCCTACGGACCGCGTCTATGATCCGTCCTCCCGAGCCTGGGTGCCGGCGGCCGAGCTGGGGCTGCTTCAGGGTGCCTTCGCCGACCGTGCACGGGAGCAGGCCGCCCGCCGCAACCGCGCCAGCCGCAGCAAGGGGCCCCGCGCTCCCCTGCTCCCCAGCGTCGGCATGGGGCCCATGGCGCCCCCCACGTCCTCCTCCCCGGGTCCTGACACCGCAGGCACCGACCCCGTCTTCGAGATCCCCGCCGACCTCGAGGCGCACTCTCAGGAGCACTCGTCCGAGCCTGACCGAGCGGTGATCAGCGGTGGAAACCTGCGCGGCTCCGACAGCGCTGGCTCCGACAGCGCTGGCCACGACGACCAAGGCCGCAGCACCGATCCCGGCTTGCGCCCTCGAGTCCCGAAGGCGCACGTCAACGCCGTGGGCGAGCTGATCGCCTTCCCTGACGAGGACCCCCAGCGTTCGCGCCTGGCCAGCCTTCCCCCCTTCGGCGCCAGCCTCGATCCCGACCAGGCCCGTGCCGCACTGGACAACCCCGCCGCCTTCCTGCGCAGCGCAGACACACCGCCCGCCGCCCAGGCCAAGCCCGCCGTCCGACCGACGCTGCTGCTGATGACCGTGATCGTGGCGCTGGTGGGCGCGTTCCTGCTGGTCTCCTACATCCAGCACAGCGCCAACATGTACAACGCCCGGCTCACCTCACCATCGGGGGCATCCGCCACGGCCCAGCCCCAGCCCCGGCGCACGCCGGAGCCGGGCGAGGCCACGCTGGTGGGCGAGGTCCCCTCCACAGCGACGACCGTCCCTCGCAGCTCCGACGCCTTCTACGACGACATGGAGCTGCAGCTGCGCAACCGCATGGTCCCCGGCTGCAGCACCATCGCCCGCGAGGATGACCTCGACACCGCCCTGCTCCTCGAGCTGTCACGCCTGGGAGTCCAGCCCTACTCCGTGCACGCGCCGGTGCTCACCTGGGGTGGACGCAAGGGCGACGTGCCCCATGGGGTCGAGATCAAGATCTTCTACGAAGGCCAGCAAGGCGAGCTGGATCGCGAGCTGGGCGCCATCGGCCTTGTGGTGGGCAAGTACGCCCAGCAGTACGGCCTCGACGTGCGCGCCTTCGAGGTCTTCGTCAAGGCCCGGGACGGCAGCACCCGCGAGCGCGCCCTGGACGCCAACGCGTCGAAGCAGCTCTACCTACGCCACCTCTCCCTGCTGCAGTTCCTCACGGGCGAGACGCCCTGAACGCCCGCGCCGCCGCGCAGAGATCAGGGTAGAGCGCCGCGCCGATGGCCTCGGGGTGCCACTGCACGCCGACGCACCAGGGATGGCCCGGCAGCTCAGCGGCCTCCACCACACCGTCGGGAGCGCGCCCGGTGACACGCAGGCTGCCTGGGTCGTCTACGGCCTGACGATGGGTGGAGTTGACCTGGATCCGATCGCAGCCGTAGGCGAGACGCAGCAGCCCGGGGTCCAGATCCACCGGGTGCCAGGGCTCACTGGGCGAGGTGAGCTGCTGGTGCTCCTGGGCCCCCGGAAACTCGGCATCGAGATCCTGTACCAGGCTGCCTCCGGCGGCCACCGCCATGACCTGCAGGCCACCGCAGACGCCCAGCAGAGGGATGCCACGCTCCATACAGCCACGGGCCAGGGCCAGCTCGAGCAGCGCGCGGGGCTCGTCGGTGCTGTCGAAGGGCACCCTGGCCTGCTGGCCGTAGTGGTAGGGCAACAGGTCTACCGGACCGCCGCTGATCACCACGCCGTCGGCGTTGTCCAGGGCCCATGCGGCCAGATCGAGGTGCAGTCCATGGGCCGGAGCGAGGGGCAGCGGCAGGCCGCCTCCGGCCGCGATGGCCTCGAGGTAGCTGCGCATCAGGAAGACCTCGGCCCGAGGCGGGCGCTGGCGCAGCGGGTTGCCAGACCCCGGCCCTCGCTCGCGCTGGGAGCAGGTGACGACGATGCGTGGGCGAAGGGTCACGGCGCGACCTGGCTACATCCCGGCGCGGGTGGCCTGCTTGAGGGCCTCGATGGACCGCACCATGGCCTCGATGGAGGGGAAGCCGCGGTTGGAGGCGCGGATCTTGCGCTGGGGATTGACAAGATAGAGGGTGGGGATCATCACGGATCGCAGCGGGAGCTGGACGGCGGCCTGGAAGCGCCGGGACACCGAGGCCCCGCGATCCGTGAGCAGCAGGAAGCTCAGGTCATAGCGCTGCACGAGCTCCTGGAGGTAGTCCTCCTCGGCTGGCATCACCGCGAACACACGGGCGTCCAGCTCCTTGAGCCGCGCGCTGTGCTTCTGAAGATCGAGCAGCTGCTTCACCACCCGGTCGTCTTCGGTGTTGGCGGGCAGAAACTGCATCACGGACCAGAACACACCCTGGCGGTGCCAGCTGCGATCGTGGGCCTGCAGGTGCCACTCGGGCACGACCTCACCCTCGGGCAGGGGCGTCGGGAGCAGGGCGTCCTTGAGGGGGCGCTTGACGGGATCGGGGAGCTTCGAGAGCGCGGCGCGCAGACCCATGGTGACCTCCGATGCGGAGCCCTCGACTATGGCATTCGGCCCAGAGAGTCCAGCGGGCCGCGGTGCCCCCGTGGGCCCGAGCACGCACTAGAAGGGGCCGGCATCCACCGAGCGCACGATGCGCGGAAGGAAGCTCTCGCGGAGCTGCAGGTCGTAGTCCTCGTCGAGGTTTTGGCGGGTGATGACCACCATCACCAGGGGCTTGGGCCGCGGGACCTCGTAGACCTCGACCTCGAGCTCGATGCGGTTGACCGGGTTGGTCTGGGCGGCTGCCGGCGCCGCGAGCATCAGAAACAGAGCGACAGTGGAGAGGAGGATGCGCATTGTGAACTCCCACGGGCCCCGCTGGACCTCGAGATCAGCGTACCCGCGGGCCGGTGCAACCCGCTCGCGCTCCACGTTTTCTTCACGAACACGCCAGCTCTGCGCCCAGGGCCTCGATGGCCGCCAGGAACGCCTCCAGCGTAGGTTCCCCCGCCTGCACGATGGCATCGGGGCCCAGCGGCGCAGGGGGCGACCAGCGCGCCTGCCCCACCAGGGCCAGCACCCGGGGCACACCGTGCTGCCGGGCCTCCCGGAGGACCACCTGGGCCACCTTGCCCTCGAAGCTGGTGCGGTCCAGCCGCCCCTCGCCGATCACGACGGCATCGGCACCCTTCAGCCGCGCGGCCAGGCCCGTCAGGCGGCCGACGCGGCGCGCTCCAGGAGCGGGCCGGGCTCCGACGCAGGCCAGGGCGAAGCCCAGGCCACCAGCAGCACCACCACCGGGCAGATCCAGGGGAAGAGGGTCGAGGCCCTGCTCCTGGCGCCAGTGACCCAACACCGCCGCCCAGCCCGCAAAGACCTTGCCCTGCCGGGCGACCTCGAGCTCTGACATCCCCTTCTGGGGGCCGTAGAGCTCAGGCGCCCGCAGCAGGGGGCTGGAGACGTCGCAGAGCAGCTCCACCAACCTGCCGCGCAAGGGCATGGGCCCCTGAACGCGCGCGACCTGCGCAAGCTCGCCCCCCCGGAGGCCCGCCGGAAGCGCGCGACCTCGCTCACTCCGCAGGATCAATCCCAGGGCCTGCAGCGCGCCGGCGCCGCCGTCCATGGTGGCCGTGCCCCCCAGGCCCACCACCAAGGGGCCGCCCCCCGGCTGGGCCAAGCGTCGCCCCAGGGCTTGGCTGCTACGCTGCTGCCAAGGCCCCTCCATGTCCGCACAGACGGGGCCGAGCAGGCTGGCCGTCTCCACGACCTCGAGGGCCTCGGCGACCCCGTGGTGACGGAGCACCTGGGTGGTCCCCTCCCCTCCGTCGGCCATGGGGTGCAGCTCGATGGCCAGGCCCCGCAACCCCAGCACCCGCCTCACCAACCGACAGGCGGCCGGGGCCGACAGGAAGCCACCGTAGCTGTCGGGCGCGTAGACGATGCGCACGGACGCCTATCCCTGCACTCGTGCGCGCAGCGGAGCGTGGGCGGGTACCCAGCGGATCAGCTCGGGACCCAAGAACAAAGGCTGACGTCGCAGCGCCTCGAGATCGCGGCTGCCCGTGAGCAACAGGCCCATGCGCAGCTCGGCGATCACGCGCCGCAGGTAGGCCTCGGCGCCGTCACGCCCGCCATCGTTCCAGGCCTGGAGCACCGGCCTGGCGATACCGCAGGCGGCCGCTCCCAGGGCGAGAGCCCGCAGAACATCCAGGCCGTTCCGCAATCCACCGGTCGCGATGGTCTGCAGACCGAGCCCGTCGCACTGAGCCACGCTGGCCGCCGTGGGGATACCCCAGTCCCAGAACGTCTCGCCACGCTGGGCGTCATCACCGTGGGCACGCAGGGTCTCGACCCCCACCCAGCTGGTGCCGCCGGCGCCTGATACATCCACGACACACACCCCGACAGCGACCAGGCGCTCAGCCACCGAGCGGGAGACTCCGCAGCCGGTCTCCTTGGCCACGATGGGAACCGTCAGCTCGTCCACCAGCCGCCGCAGGGTGGCCTCCCCCTGCCGGAAGTCCAGGTCGCCCTCGGGCTGCACCAGCTCCATGGCCGGGTTGAGGTGGACACACAGGGCGTCGCAGCCCGCCTGGCGCACCATGTCCTCGAGCGCGGCGGTGGAGGCCTCGCGAGCCTGCACCACGCCGATGTTTCCGAGCAGCAGCGCCGAGGGCGCCAGGTCTCGGACCTCGAAGCCCAGGGGGGAGCCGCGCACGATCTGTCGACGCTGGGAGCCGAAGGCCAGGCCGATGCCCAGGGTCTGAGCCACCGCCGCCAGGTCGCGGTTGACGGCCGCCGCACGCTCGGTGCCACCTGTCATGGCGGCGATGATGATCGGCGCCTCGAGGCGCCGTCCCAGCAGGGTGCAGGAGCAATCCACCTCGGCCAGGGCGAGCTCGGGCAGGGCGTCGTGGATCAGCTCCACCTGCTCGAGCAGGGTGCTGCGCTGGCGGAACCCCACGGGGCCGCTGATGCAGAGGTCCAGGTGCTGGTCCTTGCGGCTCTGGATGACTTCAGGCACGGACATCTCCAGGCTGGGTGAGCGGGCCCACGGTAGCACCCTGAGCCGGACGGACGGCGATCACCACCAAGCCCGCAGCGCGGCAGGCGGCCTCGAAGGCCTGGGTGGCGTCGGGTTCGGGCAGCAGAGCCACGGCGCAGTCCCCTCCCCCAGCGCCGCTGGGCTTGGCGGCGCCGCCGTGGTCGGCGGCGATGGACGCGATGCGCTCGAGGGCCGGTGTGAGGTAGGCGATACCCGCCGCCTGGGCCATGGACGACAACAGCGCCGCTGCTCGAGCCATGGCGGGAATGGGCTCGACCGCGAAGTGGTCCACGAGGGCAGAGGACTCGGCCAAGAAGGCCTGGCGATCGCCGCCCCAGGTGCGGTAGGCGGCCACCCTGGGGCCAGTCTGGGCGGGCTGACCGCTGAAGACCACCACGGGCCGCACCACAGGCAACGCCTGGGCTTCTCCTGCCTGGAAGCGGATCAGGCCGCCGTGGAGGCTGGCCGCCACGTCGACCCCCGAGCCGCCGCCCTGCACGCGGTGGTGGACGGCGAAGGCCTCGGGGCCCCGGCCTCCCCCCGCGAGCACAGCCGCCACGGTGGCCGCAGCCGACCCACCGAAGCCAGGCTTGCCGGGGAGGTCGAGCGGGTCGAGGTCGAAGAAGCGGTACCGGCCGCTGGGCGCGCGCACCGCGGCCAGGGCCGCACGCACGAAGCGATCGTCGCCACCAGGGGTCTCGACACTCAGCGCGTCGCCCCCGGGCAGCATCCGGCACCCCACCCCCCGGTGTACGGCCAACACCAGGGCCGGCGCACCGTCAAGCACGGCGTACTCGCCCATCAAGACGAGCTTTCCTGGGGCGGTGGCGAGGAGTGGGCGCATCATTCAGGTCTATCCCGACACAGAGCGGGCGAGGGTGAGGGGCTGCACCAGAGGCTTCGCACGAGGGCCCCAGCCGACCAAAAGGACGAAGAGCGTGCGCACACCTCTCATCCAGTTCCCTCCAGTCGGGTGACCTCGACCAGCGCCTCGCGGTGGAAAGACAGCGCACCTATCCTATGGCGAGAGGCCGGCAGTTCTAGCGCTCCCGCTCCCAGGCGATCCGCTCCAGCCGCAGCTCGAGCCGATGCCGGTTCAACGGCTTCTCGGCCAGCGCCAGGGCCTGCGTGGCCAGCTGCTCGGCCAGCTCGAGGTCCCGACCCCGCACCGCCTTGTCGATGAGGTCCAGCAGCTCGTCGACCAGGGTGTCCACGGCTCCTGGGGCCATGCTGGCGTAGGCCAGCGCCTCGAGGCCACGCTCGCGCTCCTCGAGGCGCACACCCAGGCCCCAGCGGCTGCCGATCTGCTCGAAGACCCGGGTGGTGTAGAGGTAGGTCAGCTCGGGATGCTCGGGGTGAGCGCGCCTGAGGTCCTCCATCAGCGTCCGCATTCGACCGGGGCTCTGGGCCAGCACAGCCTCGGCCACACCGTCGCGCAGGGCCGGATCTCGCAACACCACCGTGAGCGCCTGCCGGTCGCGGCTTGGCTCGGGGTCGAGGGCATCCCGTTGCAGCAGCGCCGCCGAGAGATCATCCCAGCGCTCGAGCTGCATCAACAGAGCGATGCGCGCCTGCAGCAAGCGATAGCGCTCGGGCTCGGCCATCTCCGGCTGCTCGAGAGCTCGGTCCACCAGCGCGAGGCCCGCCAGAGGCTGCCCCAGCCGCCACTGGCACTGGGCCGCCTGAAAAGCCTGACGGGGCTGCGCCTCGGCCTGCCACAGAGAGGTGTAGGCCTCGAGCGCTCCGCGCCAGGACTCGGCCTCCCACAGCTGCTCGGCGAGCTCGACCGGGGTGGGGGTGATCCGCCCCAGCTTGGGGCAGCACTGATCGGCGTAGCTGGGCCACAGATCGGGGTCGAAACGATCCCTGGCCTTGACCTGCTCGTCCAGATCCACCGGGACCGTGGCCAAGAAGGCGCGCCAGTCGGCGTCGAGCTCGTCCAGATCGCGGTCGTAGACGCCCTCGAAGTCCAGGGTGTGGCTGCGCTGCAGGGCCAACAGCTTGTCGAAGCCGTGCTCGAGCACCAGGAACCCCAGGAACGACCCGGATGCGGCGTA
>ERZ890953.189-NODE-189-length-36109-cov-5.983774_pt1 | contig 36109 bp, 61 predicted proteins | sample MGYA00521264_ERZ890953 | MGnify/ENA primary metagenome ERZ890953 (study PRJEB32303, sample SAMEA104408629) | aquatic metagenome | biome: Brackish water; feature: Chemocline; material: water | place: Baltic Sea | collected 2014-10-26T21:54:00 | depth 200 m ...
CATCTAAAGGCCAAGTGCTTTCATTATCAGCATCAAACTCAACCCACTTAACAACTGAATATCCTTGTCGTTCTAGGAAATCAATTGTAGCTTTCGTTGCATCCTCTTTTAATGGCAACTCTTTCATTTCACACCCCTATAAATAGCACGTTCATTAGCATTGTCAGCTTCTTTGTGAGTACTAAACGTGCCGTTTGATTTTCCATTTGTTGATGCGTGATACTTTGAACCGTCGAAGTGAATTCTCATCCCAACTTCTCCAATCGCTCAACTTCTGCCTGAGCATAAAACCTAATCTTCTTTGCATCTCGTAGCATGTCGCTATGTGATACCAAGCCGTAACGATAGCAAGCCCTAAACACTTCACCAATTTGGCTATTCATATTACGGTGGCTAATAAGGTGCTGTAACTCGGTTGGATTGGCCGGCAACTCGTAATAACTTGCCGTGCTTCCATCAGACTTAGAAAGACTTTCCTCATTCGCCTTAAGTGCTTTCTCTACTGCTTTAAAGGCGCGTTCTTCTTCTGGTGATGAGGTGGATTGCTTGTGTTGCTCATCAAGTGATGCAAGTATAGCCACTTCTTCCTGGATCTGTTTAGCGGTAATGATTGAGCTATATGAAACCGTGTTTCTCACCGATCCTTCGTAAATCTTTTCTGGCTTGTGTGTTCGGTATAGGATGGTTTCAAAATCGTAAACAATGCTTCGGTCAACATCATAAACTATTTCATTACCTGCAAATATATCGTAATAACCACTTGTAATAGGCTGTCCATGATAGACATACCATCCAGCATCCTCACCAAGCACTATATCAACCAGTTTGCGTACTGTTGGGGTTATTTCTAGTGGCTTATCCCAATCAGATGAGAAGCTTGCTGTAATACCAAGTGATTTAATTGCCCCGCGTGAAGAGCAATACATTTCTCTTGATCCATTGTCATTAGGCTTCTCGTCATCAAATACTAATAGTTCATTAGATGGATGATTATGAGCAACCCACTTTGCATTATCTGGCAATGGCTCTTTAATATGGTTTAACAAAACCTGCAATAAGTTCATGCTACTTTCCTTGTTTTAATTCCTGCCATTTCTTGCCAGGTTAATCCCATTGTTTTGCGCTTAAAGTCAAAGCCGTGATTCTCGATTACTTTATCCATTATTTGCCCTGCATTATCTGCATCGTTATCAATAGCATTAACATCAGCAGTCCAGGCTTTAAACCACTCGCCAATCCCGACATATCCGATATCGTCATACCACTGAACTAAAAGCACATTGTCTGCTTTAATCTCAGCGATTGCTTCGGCTGTATGATTCATTGTTCTAGCCATCTCAAATTTAGTGATGCCCATTCTAAGCGACTCAATAATAATTCTTCCGTGTCGCTCATTACCTTTAATCTGGTCGGTTACAGCTGCAAACATTTGCACAATCATATCGAACTTGTTTTGCCAGTTATTGTTCAGCCTGGTCATTGCCATATCAAAAACCTTGTACTCAGACTTGTTTAATTTAGCTTGTAGTATTGCGACACGCTTCTCAGCATCAAGAGCGCGTTTGCGCCATTCGTTAGGTGTAGCCATTATGCAACCTCCAGCCAGTCATTAAGTTTACTCATCTCAATCTTATCCAAAGTAGAGTGCATCCGCTTTCTAGTCGCGCAACGTGCCTTGCTAACGCTAACTCCGCGAGGATTATTTAGATTCTTGTAGTCGTCAAGCGTGATATTCGGAGCGCCATTTTTATGCACTTTCTGCTCAGGCTTGATAGGTGTACTTTTAAACTTCTTAACTTTTACTTTTACTTTTGCTTGGCCTGGCTTGCTTATTTTTCTACCGCCAATTGCAACCGCTTCTGCAAGTGTTAATCCTTTCGTTGTCATCCTGCCCTCAAGCCCTTTGAAGGATAAATCAAGCTTATCAGCCCACCACTTAACGTCCTTTCCTTCGTGAATTCTTCTATCTTCCGGAGTGGTTTTTGTTTGCTTACCACCCATTAGGACCGCTTCTTTAAATGAGATATTTTTTGATTTCATCCTAATACTGATGGATGCTCTGCTAATGCCAAGTTCACTCGCCCACCAAGCAACGTCCTTGCCCTTGTAAAAATACTTTCTTCTATCAGTTTTCATTACGATTCCTTTACAAACAGTCCATTAACCATCTTTCCGTTACGCTTCGATATAACGTCATAAGCTTGCTGTAAACACACTTCTAAAGTCGTGCCTTGCATTTCAGCTTGAAGAATAAGCGTTACAACGATGTCACCGATTGCATCTTTAATTTCATGTTCATCACCGTCTGCTATGGCCTCTAATAACTCAGTTACTTCTTCTTGAGTTTTAACGTGTTGCTTAAGCGGGGTAGAGTGCTCAAAAATTCCTTTGTCGCTTCCCCATTGTTTTACTTGCTCGATTAATTCGTTCATGTTTATTCCTTATTTTCGGTACAAAAAAACCTCGGTTAAGAGGCTGTTGGTTTATTCAGAAACGCCCTTGATTAAAGGCGCTTGAAAATACTATTCTTCTATATCAAATCTGTCGGACAGTTGACCAGCTAATAATAATGAAAATATAATCTGCATTGCTGTCGATACTTCAATATCAAAAGGAGCTGTATAGCTAATGCACGGATTACCTAAAATATCCTCGCTTGTAAAAACTGATACTCCAGTCTTTTTATCTTTAATTAATTTCATTAGTCATTCCTTTTATTAAATTAAGTAACTGCTTAAGCCAGTCAATCTAAAGTCACTCAATCTATTTTTGTCGAGAGGTGCGATTAAGCCTTTTTGACAGTGTTAAAGCACCGCTGCCTGGCTGACAAACACTAATTAAAACGGCACATCCATATCTTCGCCATTAAAGTTATTTTGCGGTTGTTGCTGGCTTTGTTGTGGTCTTCCTTGCTGGCCGCCAATAGGCTGATTTGAAGGTTGGTTATTTTGGTATGCAGCTTGTCCATTTTGCTGTCCACCTTGAAAGCCTTGTTGTGGTTGACTTTGCGGTTGTTGCTGTGGCGAAGAATGTCCACTGTTTTGTCCAGTTGATTGACCACCGCCTAGCATTTGCATTTGACCATCGAAACCACTGATAACAACCTCAGTTGTATATCGGTCTTGTCCGTTCTGATCCTGCCATTTTCTGGTCTGCAATTTACCTTCTAAATAGACCTGTGAGCCTTTTTTAAGAAACTGCCCTGCAATCTCAGCAATTTTTCCAAACATAGACACTTTATGCCACTCAGTTTTTTGCTGTTTCGCTCCCGTTGCTTTATCGCTCCATTCTTCTGATGTGGCAACGCTTAGATTTGCAATTGCATTTCCGTTACCAGCATACTTAACTTCTGGGTCTGCACCCAAAGTCCCAACAATTATGACTTTATTCACTCCGCGCATTTTCTACTTCCTTTTATTAGCCTGTTACCAGGCCTGGTTATTAAGCTGATTTGATTTGGTAAGAACTTGAACCCTTGCCAACAAAATCATCTAAGTTGATATTATGAGAAGTTATAGCTTCCATTACGATAGGCGAGTTGGCTACGTCCTTCCATGAGATTGAACCTTTACGCTCAGATAAAACCACTTTAAAATGTGATCCGATAATTGACTTAGCGCCTAACTGTTTAGCTTCGGCCTTGATTGCATCTTCAAGTGCTTTGAGCTTGGCTGTTGCAATATCTGCTTCGGCCTTTACTTGCTCATAAGCCGTTAGCATTTCTTCAAACTTCGTGTCTGCTTCAACTTCAAGCGGTGGCTCATATAAAGCTAAGTCGTTTTGAAACTCAACCCATCCGGCAAGCAATTCATCTTTCCAGTTATCACCTAGACCACCTAACCCTTTCATTACGTATATAGGAAGGATACCTTTGCCAAATTCACCGTTAATAGTTATCCAACACCAGGCCTGGTTATCTTCTGTACCGTCCGAAGTCATAAATAGGCACTTGTCTGCGTTACTCACTAGCAGTTGTTGTCCAATCTGCCACAGGTAATGCTGGTCAATTTTTCCATCTCGGATAGAGTCAGCAAGCTTTTCATTCCAAAGCTTATGCTCAAAAATTATTGACTCATCCATTGTGATGCCATCGAATGAAGCTAGCAGGGGAATTCCATCAATATCAATCGAGCCGGTTGTTGTATAAAGCTCCTGCCCTACAATCTTCTCTGCGAAAGGTCGCGCCATTTCCTCAGTTTCATGGCCTTTATCAAATATGCGCTGAGTAAATTCATTAACCGCTTTCGCTTCACCAGTTACTTTTAAGTGAAGCAACTCTGAGCGCTTCTGATACTTTGACTTATTCAGCATTGCCGGTGCTTCTGATGCCGTGAAGTGAGTAAGGCGTGTATCTAGCCATTCCTGGCTACCTTGTTTTAGGGATAGTGTCTTCAAAATTGAACTCCTTTGGTTAGAGCATCTTCTATGCTCCATCCGTATTGTGATATTCTCATGGCTATAGTTGAGGGCTTTAAGCCAGTCCTTTTGCTCCAACCGGCAAATGTATCTGTAATGCCGTTAAATGAAACTGTTCCTTTATTCTTTCCTGGATAGAGAAGCTCTTCTCCATGTATGCCATTTTTATATCTTGAATAGACCATGGTGTATGGCAGATTAGTTAGTTCGCACCATTCAGCAATTGATCTAGTCTTGCCGTTTATATCAGCGCTTACCGTTGTCCTTCTATTTCTTATTTGCTCTAGTTTTGTAGCCCACTTACAGTTAGATGGTTCATAATTGCCGTTAGTGTCAATTCTCTCTATAGATGACCCTTTGCTAGGCCTATCTCCCATATCGGCATTGAATTCCTCAAAGGAGTTTTTCCAACTATCGCAAACAGTTATTCCTCGACCTCCATAGTTAATGTATGCTTTGCAGTTTTTGTTAAAGCACCTAGTTAGCATTCCGGTCCATATGGAAAATTCAGTTGTATAGGATTTCCCATGAGTTTTTAACCCTTCTATCTGGTTATGCTTTGAGCAGGATAAGCATTCTTTAGTTTTCCCTGATCTAGCAATATATCCATCAACCACGCGATCATTTCCGCAATCGCATATGAAGTTCCATATCATATTTCTTGCAGGGCTAAGTATGCCGGTAGGGCTTATAGCCAAAAGCCTTCCATATTTTTTACCGGCCATGTCAATCATGCTGATTCCTCCATATATTCCGCTTCAACTAATTCCCAAGACGCTATCTCAAGCTTTTGCTCATCGGTTAAGCGTGTTTTAGTTTTGAGTGTTGCGATCAATCCGTTTACATCCTTTTTGCCAGACACGATTAACGCCTTCCATGTTGCTGAATTCTCTTTGAACTTATCATCAGAACAGGTTTCTAATAGCTTCTCAGATGGCTCAGGCGCTTTGTTTAAATCTAAGTCAAGTGAATGCTCAAGCCCTTGAACAATCTCAGGGTTAGACACTGGTAAGCGTTTTAGAATGCGGTGGATAATCGTTTTAATACCCATCTCCGAATACCAAGCTTTCCAGATATAAGGCTGTTTAGCGCAAGCCATGTGCTTATCAACCTGGGCGCGAGTCATCACTTCAATAATTACCGTTCCATTAGCTAATACGGCTGATGCGTAAAATAAGGTAATGCTCTTATCGCTACGGTCAACTCCAAAGGCAGGGTTAAGCTTGAAGTGATCGCCAGTTTCATCAGACCACATTTGAAAGTCATCGCCTTCATATACCGCTTTAACATGAAAGCTTTTAATCTCAGGTGATTTATTAATGACTCTCACAACACCCTTAACCATAGGCTGAAAGGTCGCGACAATAGTGTTTGTCTTGTTATCCTTGCGAGTGACAATCGTTGCTTCCTGACCGTCTGGCATAAGACCGATATTCGCACAATCAATAAATGCTCTAGTGATTGATGCGTGGGTTGCATTGTTTAGCTCTGGATTGTCCAGGCTTGCACTTGCAATGAATGTTCTAAATTTATTAAACGATTCAACGGGTATTAACGCTGTAATCGCTTCCTTTGCTTGCATCAGCGTGTTTTCCGCTGGCATTAATTGCGTATTCATATCTCATCCTCTAATCTAGTTGTGTGTTCTTCATGGTCGTAAGCATCTTGCATATCAGCCATTTCAGCTTCACACTCGTCATCGTCACTCATATAATCGAAAATATAATCATCGCTGTACATGTCATATCACCCCAAATCCCCAAGCCATAAATAAGCCTGATGCAGTTAAAATTGAGCCGATAAGTAAAATGTTATCGTCATTTACTGTTAGCCACATACAGCACTTTTCAAAGCCAGTCATATACTGTTTCATGCTGCGTTCTCCAATTCGTTATCTAACCACCACTCAAAAGCATCAGCGCGTAACTGGTCTTTCGCTTGAGTAGTAAGCCAATTAAGGGCAAGCTCGTTTCCGTCTTGCGCTTGACCTGCTAGACAATCTATTTCAACGTCAGTCCAGTCGTAACCGTGCTCAGGGTGCATTTCTGTATAGATGTTTAAGTTGAACGTAAGTCCGTTCCATTCAAAATCGAAGTTTTCCATGATTGTTCTCCTTGTTTGTTTTACTGTATTAAAAAGCAATCTCACCAGGCCTGGTCACGCTCATATTGGGGTGAGTCGTATAAGATTGCTTATTGATAAAGTAAATACGTAAACCCGTTGTCCATCTCGATTTCGACTTCTGAGGGTGTCCACTACTAGAGCTAATCTTGAATTCCGCTTGATATGTAATCCGCTTCATCTCGACTTGGTTCTATTACACACTATGTTTAAAACATTGTCAAACTAAAATAAACACTTTGTTTAATTATTTTACACAGGTATAAAAAAACCAGCGGCTAGGCTGGCTTAATTGATGTTGCTTGCTGTTATCTGAATTTTATAATTGCATCCCTTAATACACCTATGATTTGATAATCATCAATTGGTATTATTGGATACTGTGGATTAAGTGGTTTTAAAAAGAACTTGCCAGAATCTTGCTCGTATTGTTTAAAGGTCACCTCGCCATTGGAATTCTTTGCAATAACAAAATCACCACTATTGGCGCTAATATCTGGCTCAATTATTAATATCATGCCCTCATTAAATAAAGGCGTCATAGATTGACCAACAACCCTTAATGCGTATGTGTGGTCACTAACAGGACACGATGCATCAACCCAATCATCTGCCATACCTGGCTCGTGTAGATCAATAGCTTCTGATGCCATTCCAGCTTGAACCCAACTAATCACAGCAACCTTCCTTTTAGACTTAAATGCAGGACTAGTATTATGCATGTTTGACACCGAGTTAATACGTATATTATCGATATTTCCTATCAACTCATCAACAGACACTCCAAGCGAGTCTGCTATTTGCTTATATAGTGATGGTGGGATTCCCCTGCTTTTCCAGTTCGTTAGCTTCTGAGAGTTAGCGCCAATCATGGCTGCAACGTCCATTTTCTTTGTCACGCCTTTACTGGCGGCTATGCGCATTACATTGTTAAAAACATCGTTGTTCATAAGTCACCTCTATTAAACAAAAAGTTTAAAGCAGTTCATTAATTAAGTCATTAACCGCTTTGTGTAAAAATAGTTGCCATACTTAAACAAAGTGTGTAAAATCAATTCAGAAATAAGGAGAATGAAAATGAAATTTGATGAGTTCATCGTCCGTTTAGGGTTCAAACCCTCGGAAACAACGGCAGTTGGTGACTTATTTAACCAGTCACCGCAGACAGTACAGAACTGGAAGGCTAGAGATAGTGTTCCTGCAAAGTATGTTTTGCAGGCAAGAGATCGAAAGTTGTTCAAACGAATCAAGGCGGCATAAATGGAAAAGAAAACAGAAGCAATGACAGTCCACATTAGTGACACACGTAAGCAGCAGGTGCTAAAGCTTGCGGATGCTTCTGGAATGACTGGTAGTGAATTTATTGGTTCTCTCATTGAAGGATGTCTCGTTTCTGAACTTAGTAAGTACAGATTACTGCAAGAGGTGTTTGAGGTCGAGAGAGCTGATAGAAGTGGTGAGAACCTAACCCGAACGGGTGACAGGGTTTAGACAATAAAAAAGCACCATCAATGAGCGCGAACTCTAGGTGCTTAACGTAACTAATTACAAGGATGATTATAAATGAATTTACCAAAGCATTTAGACAATATTGAATTTAAGCACTGTTTAAGGATAGCTTCTGCAATTTCTATGAACTTTGGGTCTATTGGAATCACATCTTTCCCAGGCAATAGTGAAGACAGTAGCTTTAATAATTTTGAGATAGCACTAGCCTCTCTTATTTACAAGGCAAGCATAGAAGATGTTGCCGACCTTTTGAGCGAAAGCATTTTGGCAGCTGATTGTGGAGATGACTGGCATATAGCATTCGATTACGTGGAAAAGGTAACCTCTTCTGGAGCAAGAAGATTTATTGATCTTGTTGTTGGTGAGGTCGCGTAATGACTCATAAGCAATTAGCCGCTAAAGCTGCAAAGCGCATGGCAACCACTACACGCAAGAAACAAACTGTACATACATTGTGCATACACCTTATCGCAATCATTCGAGGAGAGAAGTAATGCTCTGGTTTAAACATGATTCAACAGCAAATCAAGATGCCAAATTAAAGAAGTTAAAAATCCGTTATGGCATGGAAGGTTATGGCCTTTACTGGTACTTGGTTGAGCTTATCGTAAGTGACATTGATGAAGGCAATCTAACGTTCAGTCTTGAGCATGATTCTGAACTAATCTCTCATGATACTGGAATCAACCAACATCAAGTAGAAGAGATGATGCGCTATATGGTTGAGCTTAATTTGTTTGAAGTTAATAGCGGTCTTATTACGTGCATGAAATTACTTAAAAGGCTTGATTTATCAATGACTTCAAACGCTAAAATGCGTGGATTAATCTCTAAGGCTAAAGCTAATAATCATGATGCAGTCATGACTCAATCATGTGTTAGTCATGACTCAGTCATGCAAGAAGAGAAGAGAAGAGAAGAGAAGAGAATAGAAAAGAGTAAATATCCTGACTTCGTCATTTCTGACAATGAAAAGAAATTATTTGATTATCGTAAAGAAATTAAGAAGCCAGTTAAAACAAAAGCTGGATTAACTGGATTAAAGAATTCAATCATCCAAACAGCAGAAGCTTGGAGTGTAGATATCGACACAGTTATGGATTACATGATGCAAGAAGAATGGCAAAGCATTAAACCTGATTACTCTAATCCATTCTCTAATCAGCAGAAAGCAACAACTCACCAAACAGCATACAAAGAGAAGCCGTTAAACCTACGCGGTTCAGGTGCTAAAGCTGCTGGGATGATTCAATGATTAACAATAACCCACACTCACTAGAAGCAGAGCAAGCCGTAATCGGTGCATTCTTATCAGAAGGTTTAAAGAAGGATTCAATCCTAACTATCTTTGAATCGCTTAAAGCAGAGTCTTTTTACAACCAGCTTAATGCTGACACGTTTGAAGCAATAACAGAGCTTTACGAGGCGCACACGGCCGTTGATTTGGTATCCGTAGTAGGCAAGCTTCCAGGTGCTAAGTCTTACCTAATCGAATTAGTTAAACATAACTCACGCTCATCAAACCTATCTTACTGGTCGCAGACGGTTATTGAGAAATCCAAAGAACGCATGATGCGTGATGCTTTGTTAATGGCTTACAACACGCTTGCAGAGAATGACACGCACAGCAACAAGATTGATCGCGTTGAAGACTTGCTTAAAACGCTATCTGATTCTGAGAACGTATCAAACATGCAATCTCTAAACGACATTATTGTTGAACAGATGGACGTACTCGACAAGCGATTCAACTCAAGCGAACCAATCGGATTACAAACTGGCTATACAGACCTTGATGAACACATTGGTGGATTACGACCAGGCCAGCTAATTACATTGGGCGCTCGTACCTCAGTTGGTAAGTCGGCATTAGGCTTCAATATCGCAGAGCATATTTCATCTAAAAACATTAATACTTTGTATATCACCATGGAGATGACAAAGGGAGAGCTTGCAGAGCGTTCAATTTGTAGCCAAGGCCGCGTTAATAATAGAAAGATACGTGATATGCAAGGGTTGACAGAGAACGACTGGACAAGCATATCTCACGGAGCGCAAAGAAGTGCTAAGTTAAGTATCAATATTATCGAAATGACACGCCCATCCGTTAATCAAATCAAAGCATTCGCCAGAGCGGTTAAGCGTAAAGGCAAGCTAGACTTTTTGGTTATCGACCACCTTCACCTGATGAACCACATGAACCCTCAGAGCGAAGTGAGTGGCATTGCGAATACAACCGCAGACTTAAAAGCTTTGGCGCTTGAGTTACAGGTTCCTATCTTATTAATGGCTCAGTTAAACCGTGGTAATGCAAAAGAGAACCGCAGACCAACGCTAACAGACCTTCGCGGCTCAGGTTCAATCGAGCAAGATTCTGACGGTGTTTATCTAATCCACCGTGATGATGAAGACGATGAAATGCGTGGCAAGGCTTTAATTCTGATTGAAAAAAACCGAGCTGGTGAGAAAGATGTTGCTGTTGTGTTATCGCAAAACCTTCAATTCTACCGATTCGACAACTTCGCAAACATTGAAGGGAGATATTGATATGAACACACAAACAGCAAGACTAAAAGCACACCTTGAAGCTGGAAACGTAATAACTCCCCTGGATGCTTGGAAAGAGCTTGGCATTTATAACTTTTCAGCACGTTTAGCAGAAATTAGAGATTGCTTACCAGGCCTGGTCGGAAATTGGGTGGTTGTTAATAACCAGTTTGGCGAAGAATTGAAAGTTAAAGCTTACAGAATTGAAGGGGTAGCGGCATGACTGCAAGAGAAAAGCGGTATTACTTAGACGTTTATAAAACGCTGACAAGTAAGAAAGGCTCTCACAAATTAAGTGATGAGCAAGCAATTGATGCAATGAGCTTAACCGAAGCTGAGTACGACATGATTTTAGAGAGGATTTATCAATGATTCAAATATCAGTAACACCAAATCTAATTGATTTAGACAAGAAAGAAAGAGAGCTGTTCGTAGGCAGTGAAGATGGCGTTGATTGTTCGTTCTTTGAGTTACCGCAACACGCTCAGATGATTGCTAATGAATTCATGGCTATGTACACAACTTACAACGACTTGAAGCGTGAGGTTGATCGTTCTGTTGCATTCCGTGATGCAGTTAGAAGCAAAAAGATCTACATGCAAGAAACTGATTCTGTGATGCGTTATTGGTTGTGGAAGCAGAGCGGCGAGGTGATGGCATGAAAAATAAGCTATTAGTTTCATTCTCTGGTGGCAGGACTAGTGGGTTCATGGCTCGCTGGTGTCAGCTTAATCTTTCAGATAAGTACGAAATAATATATGTATTCGCAAATACAGGCGAAGAGCATGAGGCAACGCTTGAGTTTGTCAATAAGTGTGATAAAGAGTTTGGATTAAATGTTGTGTGGATCGAAGCTGAAATAACCAAGGACAAGGGTAAAGGAACTCGGCATAAGGTTGTTACTTTTGAAACAGCATCACGTAATGGCGAGCCATTAGAAGCGATTATTGAAAAGTACGGAATATTCAACAAGGCTTACCCACACTGTAATAGAGAGTCTAAATTGCAGCCGATCATGTCATACAGAAAATCTATTGGTTGGCGTGATTGTTATTCAGCCGTTGGAATTAGAGCGGATGAGATTGACAGAATAAGCAAAGACCAAGAAAAGAACCAATTGATATACCCCTTGATTGAGTTATATCCGGTTGACAAATATCAGATATTTGATTGGTGGAGTGAGCAAAGTTTTGATCTTGAAATCCCAGAGCATTATGGAAACTGCAAGACATGCTGGAAAAAGTCAGACAGAAAGCTAAAAACCATTGCTATCGAGAATCCTGAGTGGTTTGACTTCTATGCCCGCATGGAGGCACGTTTTAAGAATGCATTCCCTGAGCGAGTAGAAGAAGGCGCAAACAAGTTCTTTAGGCAAAAGAGAACGGTACGCGACATGCTGAAAGCATCAGAAAAACCGTTTGATACATTCATAGAATCAAGTGCAAAAAAGCAAACTACATTCTTTAAAGTAATCAGTGCTGAAGATCAATCTGATGGTTGCGAAGAGTCTTGTGAAGCTTATGGAGAGGTAGCGTAATGCAAATAGAACGCACTGGAATAGAAGATATAGCGCACATACATAACCGCCAGCCTGGACAGAAAAACGCGACTAAAAAGATGGTTGAGTTACGTAAGCGCAGGAACGCGGCTGATGTTGAACTAGAAGAACATGCAGACCGTGACTTTATTGAGATGATGGAGCGTGAAGCGTGAAAAAGAAACAGCATTTAAAAGAAATAGATGAGCTTATGGAATACATATATGAGCTTACTAACGAATTAATGGCTACTCGTAAAGAGGTTGTTATTGCTGAACGCTCTTTAGTTATTGCAGAAAGCGCACTGATTTACAAAGAGTCACTTATTGATAAAGCTCATGCAAAAATTGGCGAGTTGGTGATGGAGCGTGATGCGTGAAGCTAACCTTTAGCAAACAATCTGGCGGTGTTCTTATCCCAGCTTCTGATATTGAAGCCGACAAGATGCAGAGATTCAAAAGTGGTGAGCTGTACACGGTTGAAATAAAGCTACCTAGAAACCCCGCATTCCACGGCAAAGTATTTGCATTCCTTAACTTTTGTTTCGGATATTGGAAGTGTGACAGAGAGTTTCTTAATGAGTCAGGTCAGTTTGATTTGTTTAGAGAGAATCTGACAGTGCTGGCAGGGTTTAAAGATGTTTTCTATACGATTGATGGGCGTTTAAAAGTTGTGGCTAAGTCGCTCTCATTTAGCGCAATGACCCAAGACGAATTTGAGGGTTTTTATCACGCGATTATACAGGCTGCAATGACACACTTGTTTGATCCAAATGACACGAAAACTCAGAACAAACTTTATAGCTTTTTTTAGGGTGGTTTAAATGATTATTCATATTTCACATGCAAAGTTTTATTCATTTAACGGATGGACGTTTGAGTACGATAGAAATAAACCGTTTGTGCCATGGCCTTGCAAGAAGGATTTAGAGCCAAGAGAAAGGGCTGGAATGGTTTTCTACAAAATGTTTGGCGAGTTTAATAGCCTTTCTATTGATGAACAAGAAAAATTAAGAGTTCTTTAATGGCTAAGAAAAGGATGAATAAAAGTGATCGAGAATATCTTTCAAGAGTCGCGAATGTCGGGTGCATTGTTTGTAGAAATAATGGATTCCATGACACTCCAGCAGAAATCCACCATTTACGGTCAGGTGTTGGCGCAGGTCAGAGAAGCAATCATGTACGGTCAATCCCCTTATGCCCGATTCATCATCGAAGTGGAGGGCATGGCGAGATTGGCTATCATCAATTACCCAAATCTTTTGAGGCACGATATGGCACAGAAGAAGAGTTGCTTGAAGAAGTTCTCACAATTCTCGGTAGAGATTCCTAGTAGCAACATAAGGGTTAATTAAATGCTTGAATACGATGAGCAAAAAGCACTTGTGCAATGGATGACGATTAAAAGCCTAACTTTTGCCAGTGTGCCGAATGAAAACAATATGTCTTCACTAAACAAGAAGACCGCCATGATTCAAGGGGCTAAGGCTAAGGCAAGCGGTAAGCGTAAAGGCTTTCCAGATATGCTAATTTTTTTACCAGGCCTGGTCATTGCGATCGAGATGAAGCGAGCGATTCAAAAAGGAAAAGCAAAGCCAGTTGCAAGTCCTGAGCAGAAAACTTGGATTGAGAACTTAAACAATCTAGGTCATCCAGCAAAAATATGCTTTGGTTGGATAGAAGCGAAAGAGTTTATTGAAAGCATTTTAGCAAGCGAACTTAAAAAGGCGAGGTTATAAGATGGTGATTAATTGGTGGTTGATTGGTGTGCTTGCAATATTCGGAATGCTAATGGCGTTGGCATTGGTGAAAAACTGGAATGACGATGATGACAACTCTGGCGAGTGGGGCGTATAAATGAATGCATTAGCAACTGATTGTAATTGGCTTAGTGAAGAAGATGCTAACCGTGAAATTCTAACGCTACTAAAAACCTGGGGTATTCGCAATGCTATTGCTGAGTCAAGTGAGATAAGCAACACTGGTGCAGTTGCTGAGATTGGACGCATTGGCATATTGCCAGAAAGAGGGTTTAAGGCTGACCACTCTATCCACATGCTAGAACTACCTGAGTACCTAAAGCCTATTGATGAAGCCATTGGCAAGCTACCAAGGGATTACCGTTTGTTTTGTAATGTTTGGTATGTGCAGAAGCTGAAACAGAAGGATGCAGTGATTGCTTTGCAGTTTAGCTGTGCAAGAAAAGTGTACGACAAAGAGAAAACCTTACTTGCAATGTTGAGAGTTTTTCTAAATATTTGATTTATGTACCGAAATCAATTGACAAGTGTGCCATAGAAATATACACTTCTATCTAAGTTGCGAGAAGTAACTAAAGCAAAACAAAATTATAAGCTCTGACGCGTTAATTCGGTCGGGGCTTTTTTTATGCCTGGAGAAAAGCAATGTTCAAACTGTCACGCAGAAGCTTAGGGCAGTTGGAAGGCGTTCATCCTGATTTGGTTAGAGTTGTTGTTCGTGCGATTGAATTGACTGATATTGACTTTGGCGTATCAGAAGGCGTAAGGATTGAATATCGTCAGAAGCAATTAAAAGCGCAGGGTAAAAGCACAACTCTCAAGAGCAAGCATTTAGTACAGCATGATGGATTTGGTCATGCGGTTGATTTGTATTGTTTGGTTGGTGGTAAAGCTAGTTGGGAGCATAAGGATTTCCGCAAGGTGATTCAAGCAATGTTTACAGCAGCGATTGAGTTAGACGTGCAGATTCAAGCAGGTGGGTTGTGGAGAAGCTTTATTGATTCGCCACACTTTCAACTTAACCAAAACTTCTACGGGGTTTAAGCATGGCTGATTACGATAACTTGCTCGAATATTGCAACAGTGATTCACAAACAGCAACCGTTCAAGCGTGTATCGACACTGGATCAACTAATAAAGCAGCTAAGAAGCTTGGTAAGTCAGCAGGAACAATTGGCAATACGTTAGAGCGGATTAGAAAGAATGCTTCTAGGCGTGGATGGTCACCAAGCCATGACATGAATAAGCCTACCGCACCAGGTTATGCCATTAAAGGCACATCAACTCTTTACGATGAAGATGGCAAGGTAAAAATACAGTGGGTTAAGACTAATGCAGATGCTCAGGCTCAGTTAGAGCAGATGCAAGATGCTATTGAGGCCATGAAAGAAGACCTTCCGGTTTATAAATTAGCCCGAAGTAACACTAAAGGTTTAACAAACAAAGAATTATTAAACTGTTATGTATTAAGTGACTATCACTTAGGCATGATTGCATGGCAGATGCAGACTGGCGATGAGGATTGGAATACGGCAAAGGCAGAGCAATTCCTTTATGACTGGTTTAGCTTGGCAATTGAACGCGCTCCAAAAGCAGATAAGTGTTTGTTTATTCAGCTTGGTGACTTTACTCATGCAGACAATCAGACTGGAACTACTCCGAGATCAGGCCACGTATTAGATATTGATGTTCCTATGAACATGATTATCAATGTAGCGGTAAGGGCTATGCACAACGTAATCCACTTGCTTGCAGCTAAATACTCGCAAGTTAGCGTAATTGTTGCAGACGGAAACCATGACGAAACAGGTGCTAAGTGGTTAAGTTCAACGCTTGCTTATCAATATAAAGACTGTGAGCATATCAGCATAGACAATACAGCTCAAAGCTATTACTGCTATGAGTTCGGTGACGTATCAGTATTTGCTCATCATGGTCATTGTCGCAAGATGGGTAATGTATCAGAAGCTTTTGTTGCTAAGTTTAGACCAGTGTTTGGAAGAACTTCAAAGAGCTACGCACATATGGGGCATTACCATCATTCAGAAGTAAAAGAAAACTCACTGATGATAGTAGAGCAGCATAGAACATTAGCAGCTAAAGACAACTACGCAAGCCAAGGCGGTTACGCCAGTGGACGTTCAGCAAGTGTCATAACGTATCATAAGAGTCATGGTGAAGTCGGTAGGATTACGATTAGCCGAGATATGGTGGCTTAATGAACTGCACAGACAGCATAATCCCCTGCCTAGTCCTAATGATTGGCTTATGGGCTATAACAATGATTGCACTTTTTAGAAATAAATAAATTCCGTCACATAAACATACAGCTTTTTGTGACAAATACCAGGCTCACCTACCATTGGGTAGAAAGAGGTTTCCGTATCGCTCGGAATATAATTAGCGACCAAAGCAATCGAACTCACGCAAGATAGCGATGCTCTTCACCAGGATTAAGTTCCTGCCTTCGGGCTGTGGAGGTTTTATGCTTTTAAAGTCTTGCATTTAAGTCCTGTAACAAGGCCAGCGGGTTTATAACCGTTGCTTAAACAATGAAAAGGGATAGTAATGATCGGAATTGACAGCTTGCTAAAAGTCGGTACAGATTTAATCACGTCTTACTTTCCGCCAGACATGACAGCTTCACAGAAAGCTGATGCTCAAGCGAAACTAGCAGAAATGCAAGGTAAGCTACAAAGCGAAGTATTAGCGTTTGAGTCAAGTATGGAGCAACAGCTTACAGATAGACACACGGCTGACATGGCTAGTGATAGCTGGTTAAGTAAGAATATTCGGCCTCTAGTTCTAGTTTATCTTATGGGCGCGTGGACACTATTCGCAGGATTAAGCCTATTCGCTGGTGACGTTGCCCCTGAGTATGTCGAGATGCTTAAACAGATGCTCATGGCGGCATTCGGTTTCTATTTTGTAGGCCGTACTGCTGAAAAAATAACTCAGATAATCAAGAGTAAATAATGATTCAACTATTAAAAAACGCAGTATTTATGTGGGGGCTATTAGTAAGCATAGTGTCCGGTACTGCTTTTTACGTGACAAAGTACAGCGAATTTATTACTACGCACCCATTAGAACTTGGGATTATCGCGCTTATTTTCACACTTTCACTAAGAACTCACTTGATGGTGTCAACGAAGGTTAGCGCAGTCGAAGTTAAGGTTGATGACGGAATCAAAAGCTTAAGAGTCTCGCTCATAAAGTCATCAATCAGCGCGTTTTATAGATGCCACAAAGACAAATCTACTCTCTCAGAAGACGAAGGCAAACAGCTTTATGATTTACATGAAGAAATGAAAAGCCTTGGCGTGAACAGTTACAACGAGCACAGAATTGACGAGCTTAAGAAAATACCGATCAAATAAATAGCAAATCTCGACTTTCTCTTGACTGAAAAGGTGGTGGTTTATCTCTCAGTGCTGGCTGAGTTATCAAACAGCTTAAATTAACAAAGGTCAGTGTCTTCGGAGCTGGCCTTTTTTTGTGAGTAAAGGAAAGGCAATGGCGCGTTTAACAGTAGAGCAATGGGGTTGCTTAAAATCTGATTGGGTTACTGGACGTTATAACAATCGAGAGCTAGGTGAAAGGTTCGGCACTTCACATACCGCCATTCAAAAGAAAGCTAACTCAGAAGGTTGGGAAAAATTGGATTCAAGCGTAGTGTCTGATTACATTGCTGCCAAGGTTGCCATTAGTGAGGAAGTTTCCAAGGTTTCCAAAGTTTCCAAAGTCGATTCTGGAAACTTATCTAAAAGTCTTGATGTGCTTGCAGAGTTTGAGGTGAAATCAAACGCGACATTGCAGCGTATTGATGACAAAAACATATCAATGATTGATGAGTGCGACCGTCCTAGCGATATTAAAGCTGTTATGGAAACTCACATAAAGCACCGTGAAGCTCGATTGGGTAAACAGCCTGACACAGCCATTCAGATTAATAACACAACGCCAACAGCAATCACTAGGAGAATCGTAAAGCATGAACCTAGAGATTCAGACACCTGAGATATTTGAACCTCTATTAGAAGATGCACGTTATAAAGGTGGCGTGGGTGGTCGTGGTTCTGGCAAGTCGCATTTCTTCGCGGAGTTGTTAGTAGAAGAACACTTGATGAATCCAGACCTGAACACGGTGTGCGTTCGTGAGATTCAAAAGTCTTTGAAGTTCTCAGCTAAAAAGCTAGTAGAAGAAAAGATTAGCTCACTAGGTGTTAGTCACTTATTTGAGATAACACTCACCGAGATTAGAAGGAAAGGCCACAAGGGAATAATCATTTTCCAAGGCTTGCAAGACCATACAGCTGACTCAATCAAGTCGTTAGAAGGCTTTGATAGGGCTTGGGTAGAAGAAGCGCAAAGCATATCCGCGAGATCAATGGAAATGCTACTGCCTACCATCAGAAAAGAAGGCTCACAGATTTGGTTTAGCTGGAATAGAAACCAGCCAAACGATCCAGTTGAAAAGCTTTTTGAAGGTGAGAGCATTAACGCTGTCTGTGTTCACGCAAACTACACCGATAACCCATTCTTACCTAAAACATTATTAGACGAAGCTGACAGGCATTTAAGGGTTAATCCTGACTCATTCGGGCATGTTTGGCTTGGTGAATATAACACGCGCTCAGATACGCAAGTATTTAAAGATAAATGGCGTGTTAGTGAAGATATTCCAGCAAGCGACAGCGTTTATATCGGCTTGGATTTTGGCTTTGCTAATGACCCATCAGCAGCGGTTAGATGCCAGATAAAAGACAATACTTTATACATCACGCATGAAGCTTTCAAAGTTGGTTTAGAAATAGATCACACGGGCGCTTACTGTGAAAAGCACATACCAGACTTTAAGAACTATCAAATTAGAGCCGACTCAGCGCGACCAGAAACGATTAGCTTTATGGTTCGTCAGGGTTACTCAGTTAAAGGCGCTAAGAAGGGCGCTGGCTCTATTGTTGACGGGATTGAGTTCATCCGCTCATTTGATGAAATCGTTATTCACCCTCGCTGCATAAATATGATTACAGAATTCAGGCTTTACAGTTACAAGGTGGATAAATACAGCGATGACATTCTACCGGTAATCGTTGATGACCATAACCACGGCATTGATGCGCTTCGTTATGCGCTCGAACCAATCATGCGTAAAAACTCATTCATTGTCACAAACATCGGCACAGCTTACTAAGGAATATAAATGGCAATCGACTTTCAGCACGGCGAATACAAAAACAATATTGAAGCGTGGAAAACGGTTGCAGATATCTGCGGTTCGTTAAGCCTTAATGACTATCTTATCGAGTTAAACCCTGCCGACACTTCAAAAGATAACGCTTTGCGCAATGAGCAGTACAAGTTACGCGCTGTATTCTATGCTGTGGCTGGTTATACAAGACGTGGAATGATTGGCACGATGTTTCAGAAGCCACCGATTATAGAAGTGCCTGAGGCTTTGGCTTACATGGAAACTAACTGTGATGGCGCGGGCATTTCAATCTTTCAGCAGTCGCAAGCGGTGGCATTTGAAGTCGTTGGCAAGAGTCGTTCAGGATTATGCGTGTCTTATCCGCAATCTGAAGGTGAAGCTTCAAAAGCTGATTTATTGGCTATGAAAGTCTACCCAACGATTCACTACTTTAAGCCAGAACAGATCATCAATTGGCGTTATACAACGGTAGGTGCTAACTCTTTACTTTCTTTGGTTGTCATTAGCGAAACAGAAGAAGTCGAGCATGATGATTACACGGTCGAAACAATCGAAGTATTACGCGAGCTTGCTTTAACTGATGGCGTATTCACTGATTCAAAATGGAAGAAGAATAAAAATGGAGTGTGGGAAGTTGCAGAGTCATTCGCTCCTACTGATGGCGCTGGTAACTTCTGGGAAATTATCCCGTTTACATTCGTAGGCGCAAACGATAACGCAGCACAAGTTGACCAGCCATTAATGATTGACTTAGCAAAGATTAACATCGGGCATTTCCGCAACTCAGCAGACTATGAGGATTCAGTGTGGTTCTCAGGTCAGGCTCAGCCGTTTATGACGGGTGTTGATGCTAATTGGGTGGAAGTCATGCGTGAGAATAAAATGTATATCGGTTCGCGTAATCTTTTAGGTGTACCGGAAGGTGGCACGTTTGGTTTTGCAAGTGCTTCACCTAATCCACTGGTTAGGCAGGCGATGATTGACAAGCTTGATTTAATGGTTGGGCTTGGCGCTCGATTCATTCAAGCCAATAGCGCAGTTAAAACAGCAACGCAAGCAGAAGGCGAGAGCAGTGTACAGCACTCGGTTCTAAGCCTAGTCGCAGCGAATATCACAGAAGCTTATACGCAATGCCTTATCTGGTCGGCTAGATACTTAAACGCGCCTGATACTGATATTAAATATGCAGTCAATCAAGACTTCACTAATCCAACGGCAACGGCTCAAGAGTTACAAGCGGTTGTTGCTTCATGGATGCAGGGGGCAATGCCTATGTCGGACATGATTGCATGGCAACAAAAGCACGGCTTTGTTAATCCAGAAAAACAGATTGATGAAGTGACTAATGAGTTGAGTGTAGTTGACGTGCCAGATTTGGGTGAATAATGGATACTTTAGCAACGATTCAATCACGTCACAGCGTATATCTTGAGCGTTTAAAGTCTGGGTATGCAAAGAACTTCGACCCTTTCTTACAAGCAATGGCAGCACAGATTAAGTCAATGCTTAATGCGAAAGAGCTAACCAGTTATACCACTAAGCAATTAGAGAAAGAGTTAGCCAAGCTAGAAAAGGCCATTGATGATAGCTATAAAGAGTATCAAGCGGTACTTATGGCGAACGTTGATGAGCTTGCACAGTACGAAGCAGGATTTGAAGTTAGAACGCTTGGCAAGGTTTCAACGGCTTCGATAATGACTCCAACTGCCGTGGCAATATCAACGGCTGTATTGTTTGAACCACTGCAAGCGGAAGGCTTAAAAGGCCGGTTGCTTGAGTCGTTCTATGCTGAGTGGACTGGCAAGACAAAAGCACAGGTGAGCGGAATCATTCGGTTAGGTTATTCGCAAGGTTCATCTATTGCAGAAATCACTCGGCAGTTAGTCGGTACGAAGCAGTTTAAATACAATGACGGTTTGCTAGGTGGCAAGAAGCGCACCACTGACATTATGGTCAGAACGGCCTTGCAACATGCTTCAACAATCTCGCGTGATCGAGTATGGCAAGATAATACCGACATTGCTGAAAAGTACGAATGGGTATCAACTTTAGACATGCGTACTTCATCAACTTGTCGTGCTTTAGATGGTCGGCAGTGGGTGTTAGGCAATGGCCCGAAACCACCAGCTCATGTTGGTTGTCGTTCAACTGTGATTTTAGTGCTTAAAGACAAGTACAAGAAAACGGCAGAAGAACGCGCAGCGTCTAACGTAGGCTTAAAAGTTCCCAAGGGTGACACTTACTACGATTGGCTTAAAACACAGCCACATGACTTCGTGCAGGACGTTATCGGTACTAAGCGCGCCACACTATTACTCAGTGACAAGCTCACCGTAAAACGCTTTACAGAATTACAGTTAGATAGAAAGTTCGAGCCATTAACATTGGCTGAAATGAAGCTTAAAGAACCGAAAGTATTCGCGGATTTAGGACTCTAACTTAACCAAACAATAACATCCCCTTAATTGGGGTTTTTTTGTACCTGAATTTAACCGATGCAGTGCATCACTTTAAAACCTAGTAAGGGATTAATCATGACTTTAGAAGAACTACAAGCGGCATACGATGCCCAAACGCAAGCGCTTACTGATGCAACAGCAGAAACGGAGCGTTTAAAAGGCCACAACGAAACGCTATTAGGCGAAAAGAAAGCGGCTAAGACTCAGGCGCAGAAAGCACTAGAAGATTCAGAGGCGGCACGTTTAGAAGCTTCCCGCAAATCCGGTGATGTTGAAGCTATTGAAAAGAGCTGGTCTGAGAAGTTTACAGCCCGCGAAACAGAATTAAATGAACGAATTAAGCAGTCAGAAACAATGATTGACAGCTTAACGACTAAATCATCAGCCGCAACAATGGCGAGTGAATTAGCGGTGCAGGGTTCGGCTAGTGTGCTTGAACCGCACATTTTAAACAGATTACGAACAGAGATTAGAGATGGCAAGCCAACAACGATTGTACTTGATGCCGCAGGGCAGCCTAGTGCGATGACTTTAGGTGAGCTAAAAGCGGAGATTAGCAATAACGCTGCCTTCGCTCCTTTAATTGTAGGAAGTAAAGCTAACGGGGCTGGTGGTCACGGTGGTCAAGGTGCTAGTGGTGCTGGGAAAGGAAATATGGGCGGTTCGAAATCGGAACGTCTTGCGGCTATTTCAGCCAAATACAAATTAGACTAAAAAGGAATAACTTATGTCTTTATCTCAAATGGAAGTATTTAACCAGTTCATCATGCCAGCGACTATCGAAACGCTTGGTCAGAATGTAGCTGCATTTAACGAAGCCTCTAACGGTGCGATTCGTCTAACCACAGAAGGTTTCACGGGTGACTTTTTACAAGAGTCTTTCTTCTCAAGCATTCACTCTGCCCAAAGACGTGTTGATCGCAATGCGGCTCAAGCAACAGTAACTCCGGTTGACTTAACTCAGCTTAAGCATTCAAGCGTTAAGGTTGCCGGTGGTTTCGGTCCGATTCGTTTTGAACCTTCACAGCTTACTTGGTTGAACAAGCCAACAAGCGAAGGTATTGAGGTTGCATCACGTAACTTTGCAGAAGCGATGATGAAAGACCAAATCAATACAGCGATTGCTTCATTGGTTGCGGCTATTGGAAACCAAGCAACAGCCACTAACGATGTGTCTGCAACTGCTGGAATCACTCAGTCAGTTCTTAACGGTGCTCATGCTAAGTTTGGTGATGCTTCTATGAACTTAGCGGCTAACGTAATGTCAGGCGATATGTATCACAAGCTAATCGCTCAGAACCTTGTTAATACTGCGACATTGTTCACGGCTGGCAACGTACGTGTTGTTGACATCCTAGGCAAGGTTGTAATCGTTATTGATGCGCCTTCTCTATACGAAGCTGGTACTCCGAACTTGCAGAAAGTGCTTGGGTTGGTTGAAGGTGCTGCTATCGTGTTTGACGGTTCAGAAGTGACTTCAAACATTCAGACTGTAAACGGTCAGACTCGCATTGAAACAACTATGCAAGTGGATTACGACTTCGGTATCGGCCTTAAGGGTTACGCTTGGGATGAAGCAAACGGTGGTAAATCTCCATCAGATGCGGCAATCGGCACAGGTACTAACTGGGATAAAGTCGCTACTGACATCAAGCATACTGCTGGTGTTATCGCCATCGGTGATGCTGCACTCTAAACTAACAAGGCGGTTTAAAAGCCGCTTTAAAAAGGAATTATTATGTCTGAAATCATATATGAAAAACACCCTGTATCTGTTGAGCGTAAAGCTGAACTAAGAGCGCAGGGCTTTAAAATACTTGATGCGCGTTATGCACCCAAGGCTGACGAGGTTGAATCTCATGCAAAGCCTAAAGTGACAAGACGTAGAAAGGCAAAATAATCTATACAGTAGCCATTCAATGAGTGGCTATTAATATGGGTTATCAATACAAAGGATAAGAAATGGCGATTATTATTGAAGACGGTACTTTAATCACTGATGCGAACTGCTACGCAACCGAAGCAGAGTTAGTTGCTTATGCGTTGGCGCGTGGCGTGACGTTAGTGACTGGTGCAGAAGAGTTATTGATTAAGGCAATGGATTACATCGAAGCGCAACCATTCAAAGGCTCAACGCTCTCTTATGACCAAGAATTGCAGTGGCCTCGATATGAAGTAATGATTGACGGTTACGCATGGCCTTCAACTCTTATCCCGAAACAACTTAAGCGTGGCTTATTAGAGTGCGCTATTCAGATTGATGCCGGAAACAATCCACTCGACAATATCGACCGCGCTACCAAGTCAGAAAAGCTAGGGGATTTAGAAGTGGAATATATGGATTCAGCAAAAGACACAATCACTCTAACTGCGGTGGATAGTGCGCTTAAAAAGCTGGTTAAGAGTGCAAGCTTTATCGTTCCATTAATGAGAGCTTGATATGAGCATTTATGACAAGGCTCGAAAATTAGCGCCAAAGCTAATCGCAAAGTTTAAGAATGACTCAATCATCACGGTACAAGAGAAAAACCGCGTGTCGGACGGCATGGGTGGCTTTGATTCGACTTGGGTAACTAAGTTTACTTGTGATGGTGCAATACTTCCAGTTTCAGCTAACGAGCAAGCACGTTCAATGCAGCTTAATCAGGAAACGACTCATAAGCTATTTATTAACTTTACAGCCGGAACGCCTACCGCAGATGATCGCATTGAATTCGATGGTCGTATATTCAATATCAATTCAGTAATCGCAACCGCAGAAGCCAAAGCGGTCTATGTGCTTATGCTTAAAGAAGGCGTGGCAACGTGAGTGTTGTAATCGAAGGGCTTGAAGAGTCTGTATTGGCTTTAACAATGAAGGCTTCAATGGTTGATTACCAGGTAAGACTTGCAGTTATGGCAGGGGCAGAAGAGGTCAAGAATGATGCGGTTGAATCAATCATGCGCGGCACTAAGTCGGGCATATCTTATAAAAAAGGTGGTGTTACTCACACAGCATCAGCAAAAGGCGAAGCACCAGCAAGCGATACAGGTCGACTAGCTAATAGCATTCTTTCATTGCGTAATATCTCAGACTCTAATACTTACTTAGTCGGCTCAAACGTGACTTATGGCAAGTTCTTGGAGTTCGGCACAAAAGACATAGAGCCGCGACCTTGGCTGATTCCTTCGTTAGAAAAGAATAGAGCATACATTAATAGAATCGTGACTACGGCAATCAAGGACTCGACAAAATGAGCGCATTGGAATTACAAAAAGCAATCTATTCAAAGTTAAGCACTGATTTAACCGTTAGCGTACTGGATAACGTACCAAGCGGAACGCCTTACCCTTATGTGGTAATCGGTGACGATACTCTAAATGACTCAAGCACTGATGACTTTATCGGCTTTCAAGCAACGGTAACGATCCACTCATGGACGGACTCAGAAGGTCGCAAGCAGGTTAAGACGATTCAACAATCTATCTTTGACAGCCTAAACCGCTGCACGTTATCAATCTCAGGGTTTAACTTTGTAAGCTGCACACAAGAATACAGCGAAACAATGCTAGAAGCTGATGGGATAACAAGACACGGCATTCAACGCTTTAGAGTCTTATACGACAAATCATAACCAAGTTCAATCAACGGGGCATAAGCCTCAACTTTAAGCCACTTAATCGTGGTTTTTTTATGTCTTAAAAAAAGGAATAAACATGGCTTCATTTATTGGAAGAGATGCAATTTTAACTTGGAACGCAGTGGCTATTGCTGGCGTAAAAACCAAGGGTTTAACCATTGCCAATTCATCAATTGATATTACGTCAGGCGATGACTCAGGCATTCGCACATTGCTTGCAGAAGCGGGTGAGAAAACAGTGGATATTACATGCTCAGGTGTCGCAGTTGATACTGCATTGTTAGAAGATGCAATGAGCGGCTCTGTATCAGCAGTATTAAGTCTAGCTTATCCGGCTGGCTTTGACACTCTAGCGACTACTGTATCAGGAACGTTCTTTATGAGTTCATTCGCAATCACAGGCGAATACAACGGGGCTGCAACTTTTGATGCAACTTTCAACTCATCTGGCGCGATCACAATCGCTTAACAAGGAATATCAATGGCTTCTATCTTTAACGAGATAAGCATTGAATGGGGTGGTGTTGAATATAACATCACTCCAACAATGAAACTTATCAATAAAATCGAAAATGACATTTCACTAACACGCTTGGCAATGCGAGCTTCAACCGGTGACGTTCCGCTATCACAAGTGGCATTGGTATTCATGCACTTGCTTAATGCTGGTGGCTGCAACGTAACTCAGGACGAAGTATTTAAAGCTATGTTTGAGAAAGATGGTAATGCCGTTGTTATGGAAGCGTTAAATCTTGCATTAACCGCATTCTTTCCTACCACCGAATCCAATGCAGATTTAAAAAAAAGTCGCAAGGCCAAGTAAGTGAAGACACAATCTGGGCTGAGTTCTATAAGTTGGCAGTTAGTCAATGGGGGATTCAACCTTCTGATTTTTGGGCTATGACTCCTCAAGAGTGGTGGCACATTTATGAATCAAAGCATGGTATTAAAACTAAGCGTTACGGCAATCTAAGTCATGACGAAGCAGACTCATTGTTTAACATGGTAGAGGGCATTAAGAATGGCACAAGTAGGTGAGATTAATGTCAAGATTGGCGCGGATACAAAAGATTTAGATAGGGGAGTTAAGTCAGCGAAGACTAGCCTTAACTCTTTAGGTTCATCAGCAAAAACAACAGGCTCGGCAGTTAATGAGTTTGGCAACAAGTCAAAGATTGCATCAAAGCAATTATCTAGCATGGGAAGCAATGCGGCTTTAGCTGTTAAGGCTGTTGCTGGATTGGCAGTGGCAATGGGTGCTTTTAATATATCTCGTGGGATATATGAAACTTCTGCAAGCTTTGAAAGCCTTGAGGCACAGTTAAAAGTGTCGACTGGTTCAGCAGAAAAAGCACAGCAAGCATTTGATGCTCTAAATACTCTAGCAACCACAATGCCTGAGTCTGTCGAGGACGTTACCAGTGCGTTTATAAAGATGAAAAACTTGGGGTTAGAGCCTACATCATCAAGCCTTTTAGCATTCTCAAACGTAGCTGCATCACAGTCAAAAACTATTATGCAATTTGTTGAAGCCGTTGCTGATGCCGCCACAGGTGAGTTTGAACGCCTGAAAGAGTTTGGCATTAAGTCAAGCGTAGAAGGAGAGAAAGTAGCCTTTACGTTTAAGGGCTTAACAACAACCATCGCTAACGACTCAGCAAGCATTAGTAAGTACCTGCAAGGCATTGGCGAGAATGACTTCGCTGGGGCAGCTGCCGCTCAAATGGAAACATTAAACGGCATCTCATCAAACCTTTCTGTGTCAATTAATAACCTATATAACACTATGGGAGAAACGGGAGGCTCTGACATTGCTCGTGATGCAATGGGAACGCTTACCACTATATTTACAAGCTTAGAGGCAGCAATACGCAGCGCGAACCAGGAGTCAGGCAACACAGGAAATACTTTTAGCGGTTTAGCGACTGTGTTTAATGCTATTGCACCAGAGATAAACGACCTTGGTAATGCTTTTAGCGGAATTGCTGAAAAGGTAGGTCTTTTATATGCAATCCTAGCTACTGAAATAAATATGGAAACTTTCGATAATATCGGCAGTTATATTGATGACTACAACGTAAACATGACGGCCTTAGCCGAAAACTCAAGGTTGTTTAGAGAGAGCATCGAATCACCTTTGGACACAAGCGGCCTAGAAGAAGCTGCTACTACCCTGGATGCAATAGCCGTGTCTGGAGGTGGCAAGAAAGGGAGCGTTGACAATTCTGATTTTATGGACAGTTTGCTTGAGAAGGCTATTGCTGACGATGAATTTATGCAGGGTCGCTTTGATGCAACAAAGGCATTTAGAGAAGCGCAATTCGCTATTGAAGAAGAGTTTAACGCTAAGACAGCAGAGGATAGGCTTAGAACATTTGGCAATTTAGAAACCCTAGAAGAGCAGTATGCGTCAGAGAGTGAGCTGTTAGTCGCTAAATACGAAGAGCAGCAATTCATTATTGATGAAGCTTTATTAAATGAGCAGTTATCAGCAGAAGAGCATGAATCTTTAATGAGTGATATTGCAAAAAAGGGGAGCGATGCTCGTACTAAACTTTCAGAACTAGAAGGCCGCAAAAAACTTCAATTCACAAGTGAAATTCTCGGCAACGTTTCATCCTTGATGTCTTCAAAGAATAAAGAAATGTTCGAGATTGGCAAAGTTGCAGCAACCGCAAATGCAGTTGTTAATACCTATCAAGGCGCAACGAAAGCACTTGCAGAAGTTCCTTATCCGTTCAACTTCGCGGCTGCGGCTTCGGTGGTTGTTGCTGGTATGGCACAAGTAAGCGCAATCCAATCAACTAGTTTTGGAGGTGCAACGGCAGCGGCTTCTACCATTGGCGCACCCGCTGTAGATAGTGGCGCTGTTGGGGCAACTTCCGCACCAGTAGGTGGAACTCTAACCGTTGAGGGATTAAGCGCATCAAGTCTTTTCACTGGTGATGCAGTAGCAGCAATGGCGGCTGAATTACTCGACTATCAACGTCAGGGCGGCAACGTCATCTTACAAGGATAATTATGAGCATTTATATTAGTAACGCACTAGTGGCAACACCTGGGCTTGCAGACGAGCCTTTAACGCACACTAGAATCGGTTACAACACTGTTATCACATCAGCAGGGCTGACAGGCACAGCAGGAGAGGCTAACTATCCATTATCTAACGTACTAAACCCAGCAACCTATGAGCGATATAAGCCAACAACTCCAGCTACTTGCACACTCAATATTGATGTACTTAGCGCGGTTGATGTTGATTATGTCGGCATTCAAGGGCGCGGCATTACGAACGTAAAAGTATACAGCTCATCCGATGATATAACCTATACACAGTTAGTGGATTTTAACCCTACTGGCAGAGCTATCATGGCATTGTTTGAAGAAGTAACTGCGAGATATTACCGAGTAACTCTAACGGGCTCAGCTTTGGCTATTATCGCTATGAAAGTCGGCAAGGCACTTGCTATGCAGCGCGCTATCTATGGCGGGCATACACCTATCACCATGGGTAGAACAAGTGCAATTAGACCTACCATGAGCGAAACGGGGCAGTTTCTAGGGGCTTCAATTCAGCGCAAGGGGCTAGGTACTCAATTTTCATGGGGTAATCTAAAGGCAGATTGGTATAGACAGTATTTCGACTTATTTGTACAGTCAGAACCAAGAGTAAACCCGTTCTTTATTGCGTGGCGTCCTTTGTCATATCCTAATGAGGTAGCTTACTGCTGGGCGGCTGGTGACATTACACCATCCAATACTGGCACAAAGGATTTTATGAGCGTGTCTATGAGTGTAGAGGGGTTTAGCGATGTCGTTTAACAGCGAGCTAGGGCGTATACCTGTCCAGATTGTCGAGATTGACCAGGATTATTGCGGCAATGCTTATGGGGTTGGAGCGTGTACTGCATTAATTGGCACAACTGGTTCTATCAAGTGCTTTAACACTTATAAAACATGTCAAGACCCGGAAAACTTCGATAAACAATCTATAACGCTGCGATTTGCTAAAGCGCAAACAGACTTGCCGGATGAAGAGTATTTGATTCCAAGTCTTAAGAGCGTGTCTACCAGTTCGACAAAGCTGAATATCGGCTCACGTTCTGGCACAGAAAAGCCACTTGGTAAACGTGCAAGCGTATCAATCACGATAACAGACCACCCACACAGCGATAACTTCGTAGACCCTTATGTTAGTGAGCGTGCATACAATCCACTCGAAAGAGGCACGTTCTGGGGTAAGTGGTTAAAGCGTAACCCGTACTATAACGGGCGCAATATTCGTGTGTTAGATGGTTATTTTGGACAGACTTTGGCTGAGATGCAAACACGGCATTATGTCATTGAATCAATTAGCCTACCGAACAGCCTCGGCACTGTGGCGATCAAAGCGCAGGATATTCTAAGACTGGCTGATGATGATAAGGCACAAGCGCCATTACTGTCTAACGGCAAATTGTTAAGCGATATTACAACCGCTTCAACTTCGCTAGTCATAACGGGTGGCGTTGAGTCTGAATATAACCAGGGCGGCACAAGTATCATTCGCATAAATGACGAATTAATGTCATACACAAGCCTAGCTGTTGGCGTAGATGGTGATATCACATTAAGCGGATTAGGTCGTGGTAACTCTGGAACTGAAATTGACGACCATGATTTAGATGATAGTGTGCAAGGCTGTTTGGAATATTCAAATATCCGGCCTGATATTATCGCCCGTGACTTGCTGCTTAATTACGGCAATATCGACACGGCTTACATAGATGATGTGGCCTGGGATGATGAAGGCACAACATGGTACGGCTCTGTTGATGGTACGCGCATCATCTCTGAGCCGACCGGTGTCACTGAGTTGTTGGGTGAACTGTGCGAACAATACATGTTCTATATATGGTGGAATGAACTCACGCAGTTAATCAACTTTAAAGCGATTGCCCCTGAGTTTACAACGCCAGTCACTTTGACCGAAGAGAATCACTTCTTACAGAACAAAACATCACTCACTACTGATGCAGACCAACGTGTCAGTGAGGTGTGGTTTAGCTATCTACCAAAAACCCCTGTTGATGATTTAGACAAACGCGATTCATTCAGACGAACAACTGCAAGAGTAGATCCAACAGCCTCAAGTTCACTCGAATACGGTGAGCGAAAAGTATATGAGATTTTCAGTGGGTGGCTAGATAACGATACTCAAGTCAGTTTATTGACTGGTAGGTTAATCGGCAGATACCGAAACAATCCGACCATCTTAAACTTTTCACTTGATGCAAAAGACAGGGGGCTTGAGTTAGCTGACTTGTGCGACATTCAGTTTAAATCACTGGTTGATGTTACGGGCGCACCGGAAACTATTCGCTATCAAATAATCAGCAAAAACGAATCAGTACCCGGCGAGGTCATTAAATACACAGCAATTAAGTTTGAATTTGCTATAGGTTTTAGAGCAGCAAAATGGATGGTGGAAGCTGCACCAAGTTACGCCACCGCAACCGATGAGGATAAATTAAATGGGTTTTATTGGGCTGATGAAGAAGGACAAGTTAATGGAGAAGATGGCTATGTATGGAGTTAATAAATAATGGCAACCTGGACAGATATACCTAATTCTAGTTTAGAAAGTGGAGCGCCAGCTAGAGCAATAGATGCAACGGCTTTGCGTGATAATCCGATAGCTATTACAGAAGGCACAGTAGGTGCGCCAAAGATTCAGACTGCGGCTTTAAATGATTTGGCAGTTACTGCTGCAAAGCTTGCTACTACTGAGCAGATGACCACGGCAAATGTCGGCAACGCTACAAAGTCGCTTGCTGTTTATGCAGTGGGTAGTTATATTTTTGCAACTTCATTAACAGGCCTTAATTATGCGCCAGGTGCGGTCATAGCAGGGTCGTCACTAAGGCCTGCGAGCATGACTGCAATCGACGGTGGCGATGGTTACACGGCTGCTTTGTATATAACCGGCTCTGGAGTAGCTGGAAACTGGAGGTGTATGGGATATTCTCAGTATAACTCTGGTGCGTATGGAACTACGCTTTGGTTGAGGTACGCATAAAATGAACTACTTAAACGCAAAATACAACGAAAACGGCACAATTGACTGCGAAATAGACCACCCAGATGCTGGTTGGATTCCAATCACATTAGCAGATTACGACCCTGATACGGCTGAAATGTTTGCTACGGTTTCTAGCGGTACAGTTGCACCATTTGTCGCATATGTGCCGACACAAGAAGAGATAAAAACTATCAAGCTAAAAGCGTTTGAAACTGCGGTTCAATTGCTTTTAGACAGTACAGCAAAATCAAAAGGCTATGACAGCATTATTAGTGCTTGTTCATATGCTGCGGCCGTTAATCAGTTTCAAACTGAATCAATCGCCTTCATCGAGTGGCGTGGTAATGTGTGGACTTATTGCTATGAGCAGATGAGCGTTTTCACGGGCGACATTGAAGATTTTATTTTAACGCTTCCTGAGTTTGGAGTTTAGATATGGCATTACCAATTTTTCAAAGAACGGTCGTAAATGACGCTGGGGATATAATTCCTAGTGCTCAAGTTGAGGTTAGGCTTGAGTCTAGTGGAGCACTTGCTTCATTGTTTAGTGATCGTGCAGGTGTAACGCCTTTAGCTAACCCATTTACAACTGGGGCTGGTGGCCTTGCTGAGTTTTATGCTTCGCCTAATGAGTATAAAGTGACGGCTACTTCTGCTGGCGATTCTATTGTTTGGCGATACGTTGTTTTAGAAGGAACAGCGGCGCTTAGTGATGTAACCACATCAGCTACAGACACAACAGCTGGTAGATTGTTGAAGGTTGGTGATTTTGGAATAGCTGGAAATGTTCCTATAATTAATAACGTTGATGTAAATGACTACATCACACCTTTTTCTAAAAAAGTGTTTGGCTCTGGTTGTTCAAATAGACCAAATGAAAATGTTTACTTGGTAGAAGTACACGGCTCGCACGATACAAACAGAGTTACGCAAGTTGCTTATAGTCAAGAACTTACTGCGATTGAAAGTTTTAATTCAATTTATTTTAGAAGAACAGTAGATGGTGGTACTAATTGGTCAGACTGGCGAGAGCTTTTTCATACAGGAAACATCCTAGGCACAGTATCACAAACAGCAGGCGTACCAACAGGTGCAATTATTGAGAGTGGTAGTAATGGTAATGGTAGTTATGTTAAGTATGCTGATGGTACTTTGATTTGTACGGCTAGGAACGTTCAGTCTATAGCAGGGGCGGAAACATTCGGTTTCCCAACTGCTTTTATGGACTCATCTGCTTCTGTTGTTGCTAGTAACTCCTCTTCCACTTCTGGTTCCGATATTACTATCAAGTTTTCTAGTATTGGGACTGCATCTTACGTAAGCGTATTAACTGTTAATGGTACGCTTACAGCGGTTGTAGATTATAGGTTAATAGCAATCGGGAGATGGTGGTAGTTATGAAGCATATTGATTGGTATAGAACCAAAGCAGGGATTACACAATGATTATTAAATTAAGCCCAGTAGCATCAAGTTACACAACAACAGTTTCACTGTCAGGTTTAATCCTAACAATTGACGGTGTTGCACATGACCTATCAGTTATTCCAATTGGAGGACAAGCAGAAGCAGAAGTTCCATTTATTGGAACTGTAACGCGTGATGAATGCACGATTCAGTATCACTATGAGTCAGCGTTAGCAGAGCCTAATCAGTCACCCAATCAAGCTGATTATGTATTTGATACAGCATTACCTTTCGTTGACCCAATTAAATGGAAACCTATAGTAGAGGAGGTCGTATAATGGCGTTTACTAATATTAAAACAGCGGCAGATTTAGCTACAGAAGCACAAGCTTCGACTAATGAACAAGCTAAACAGCAAGCACTAACAGAATACAACGAGTCTATCACAGCAATGATTGGACAAGTACCAAACACAGAATTATCATCATGGGCTAAGCAAGAAACAGAATCTCGCAACTTAGACCAGCCTACTCCAATGATTGACCAATTAATTATCAGCCGTGGGCTGGGTGAAACTAGAGAAGAGTTGGCAACTAAGGTTATTGCTAATGCTGATGTATACGCCGTTGGCTATGCTCAAGTGCTGGGTGAGTATCAAGCTAAACTAAAGACTATTGAAAATGTCTAGGATTTGGCTTATTGCACTATTACCGCTCATGCTGTTAGCCTTTTCAGTTTGGCTAATTAAATATGCATGGTCGGTTATATTTGAACCTAGTCATGCTAAAGAACTAGCGGCATCAATCGACCAATTAGCAAACACGGCTTTGAATGGCAATATGGACGAAACTATTTCAAGCCGAGCAGGTCGTGCGATACGTGATAACGACAAGCGAAATAAGCGGTGGGCGTGTCCGTTATGTTACGTGCTTAACAAGTTAGATAATAATCATTGCGCTAAGAGTATTGGGAGTTAACCATTATTTACATCAATACAGATAACAGCCTCTCTATTAGAATCAATTATAGTGCATGCTGTTATGGATTTGTCAGCCCATATAGCACCTTCATCGTGATGGTTTTTATTTGCTAATGCGCGGGCAATTTCTTCTGTTTCAGCGACTATAACCATCTCACAAGCCTCATCGTAATCAATAACTGCATTAATCCGATCTAAAAAATATACATTCATATCTTATCCTTTTAATTTATCTAAGTAATAATGACACAACTATCCATTGATAGCGTGTCTTTTTTTATAAAGTGTGGTGATTTTTGTGGCGAAGTGTTGTAACTTATTGATTTTAAACGTGGTGGTGACAGGTTCAAATCCTGTCACTCCGACCAATTCAAGTCTTTAAAATAGCGGTTTAATGGGGTTTGTTGGTGTGGTGATTGTGGTTTTACCACATAATTAACGTATGTATATGTATGTCAACGTGGCGATTATTGTGGCGATTTTAAAAATGGTCATTTCTGTTGCGACCTCAGAATTGCTTTTTCACCAACCGCTTGCTGTTCGTCTGGCATAAATCTAGCATAAGCTCTTAATGTCATAGAAGGATCTGCATGGCCTAGATATTTACTAACCCAAATTAATGGCTCACCGGCAGATAACATTCGAGATGCAAAAGTGTGGCGCGTTTGTTTTGGCGTTCTTCTTCGTACACCTGACTTCTTAAAAGTCCTATCCCATTCAAACCTTCTTAATTGTGATACTCCCGAATAGCACTTGCCATTGAATTTGAACACTTCGGCATACTCAAGATAGGTATGTGCTTTTTGCGCCTTGATTGCTTCAAGAGCAGGGGAGAGTAGTTTTAGCTTTCTAGTTGATGACTTGGTCTTAGTCGTTTCAACTTTAACAAAATCAGATTTAGCCTTGTTTATATTGATCGTGCCGTGGATCAGGTCAACATCACCCCAAGTAAGTGCAAGATATTCCTGCGGCCTTAAGCCAGTCCATAAGGCAAAGCGTAATAGGTTGTTGAATGCGCCAGGCGCTTCCCGTAACAGTGCATCTTCTTCCTCATAGGTGATTGGGTCTACCTCGTCATTACGTGGCGCAGTTGACCTTATTTTAGGTGAGTAGGATGCTAGTACATTAGACTCAATTAACCCGTCCTCAACCGCTTCATTCATTGCTGATCGCAAAGGAGATAAAAGGTTGCGTATAGATTTTGCGCTAATGTCCAAGGTATCAACCCATTGCTTTACTATCGGGATGGTAAGCTCATGCAATTCAAGATTGCCAAATGGCGGGATAAGTTGATTGGTGATTACATTACGGTACATTTTTACAGTGCGGGCTTTGGCATATCGCTCAAAGCGTGGTAAGTAAGTGTTCAGTAAATAATGTTCGAGTGATTTAGATTTAGTTTTAAACCTAGTGGCGTGTCGAGAGTCAGGAAAGCTGATGGAGTAGTCGAATACTCCACTATCTATTGCGGCTATAATCTCAGAGCGAAAGTTTGCCGCTAACCGTAACCCTTTAAGGTCGGGCTTGATTTTAAGTTTCTCGTAGAACCGCTCCCCAAGATAGGTGAAGCTGATTTCGATACTGCTTGCGCTGGCTTGTCTGACACCTGTGAACTTTGCCATAATGACTCGATATGATTATTAAACTTAGCAATACAAACCCATAATGTACCATCTTCATCTTTTTCAGTCCATTTTCTACCATTGCCAGACGTCCAATAAGATCTATCTTTTCCGGTAATTCTTTCGGCTTCTTTTATTGTGACAACACTCATCACTTACTCTCCTTCCAGCCTATCGCTGTTTTGATGTCTGCATCCATTTCACTGATTAATGTGTTGACTGTTTCTATCGTACCTACGTTGAACATACTTGTGGGTGTGGAAGTAAACCATCGGTTGCTACTGATATCCCCACATTGTGTCACAGTGCTAATATGGTGCTTACATTGTTGGTTTTCTATTGAATAATCTGCTACCCAATCCTGTTCAGCATTCAACTCATCAATGCGGTCATTGACGCGGACTAAGGCCAACTGCTTGCTTCGTGCTTCTACAGCGTCTGCTTTTGTTTTGTACATGTTGCCCATTAGCCATACGCTGTATTGTGTGATGGGTGTAATACCAGTATGCGTAGTCGATACGGTTTCACCATTGGATAGTAAACACCAGTAGACCTCGTCTAATTTTGGCTTGAACCGACCAGTTACTTTAAGTGGCTCGTCTTTGATTGCGTCTACCTGTTCTTGTAATTCGGCAATCTTCCTTGTTAGTTCTTCTTTAATAGTCATCACTTACTCTCCTTGCGTTGTGGTAGTTCGCACCAGTGAGTTACGCTATCAATTGAGTAAGTAGCGTCACTTTTCCACTCAACTTCAAACCCATCAAACCAAAGCGTTTGGTGTGATTGAGTTAAGACTATTTCATCATCTAAAGGCCAAGTGCTTTCATTATCAGCATCAAACTCAACCCACTTAACAAC
>ERZ890953.190-NODE-190-length-36107-cov-8.085515_pt1 | contig 36107 bp, 28 predicted proteins | sample MGYA00521264_ERZ890953 | MGnify/ENA primary metagenome ERZ890953 (study PRJEB32303, sample SAMEA104408629) | aquatic metagenome | biome: Brackish water; feature: Chemocline; material: water | place: Baltic Sea | collected 2014-10-26T21:54:00 | depth 200 m ...
GCTGGAACATACCGGCGGTCTCGATGCAGAGGATGAACTTGGCGTCGGTCTCGAAGCGCAGATCTTCGACCGAGATGGGCACCGAGTAGGCGCCGCTGCCGAACTTGGTGCAGTCGATGCGCAGCTCTTCGCCGGTGTCGCGGTCGTGGTCGATGACCACGAGCTTGCCCGCGACGTCGCCGCCCTTCTCCTCGGGCACGAAGCCCAGTTGCTCGCGGTTCACCGCGAAGAACGCCTCGACGTCCTCCATCACCGCGTCCGACTCGGGCTGCTCTTTGAACCGGGCGTCGCCCCAATTCTTGCTCACGTAGTACGCCTCTCGCTTGGTGGCGATGTCGTCGGTCTGCACCAGTTCCTTCGAAAGCGACATCATCTTGAGCGTCTGGGCGAAGGTCTTGACCGTGCTGACCGTCAGCGTGCGCTCCTTCTGCTTCCCGCGCAGTTCGAAGTAGCCGACCTTGGGCTGGTACTTCACGTTCTGCAGCGAGCGCACGGGGAAGCGCATCGACGGCTTGTCGCCTTTGAGGATGACCGAGCGGACCGACTCGGCCTCGGAGTCGATGCGCTTGACCACCGAGGTCGCCGACCCGATCAGCCGCTTCTTCGGCTTCGATGCGGGCGCGGACCTCGGAGCGGTCGACTCCGCCGCCTTCGCCGGCTTAGGAGCGGGCTTGGGCTTCGGCTTGGGGGCCGGCGTCGGCGCCGCAGCAGCCGAGAAGAGATCGATCTCCTGCTGGTCCTTCTTGGGTGTGGGCTTCTTCGGCAAGGTGGTCTCCCGTCAGGCGTACAGCGCGCCGAACTTGGTGCGCAGGTAGTCGAGGAAATGGGTGCAGTCGAGGCCCGTTCCGGTGGCGCGGCGGCACAGCTCCGACGACGTCCAGCGACGTCCGTGGGCGTGCACGTGCGTGCGCATCCAGTCGAGCAGGGGTGCGAGGTCGCCGGCGGCGATCTTCGCGTCGAGGTCGGGCAGATCGCGCCCGGCGGCGTCGAACAGGGTGGCCGAGTAGATGTTCCCCAGGGTGTAGGTGGGGAAGTAGCCCAGGGCGCCGAACGACCAGTGGATGTCCTGGGGCACGCCTTCGCGGTCGTTCTCGGGGGTGACTCCCAGGTCGGCGGTCATGCGCTCGTTCCATAGGGCCGGCAGGTCGCTCACTTCGATGTCGCCGCGGAACAGGGCACGTTCCAGCTCGAAGCGCATCAGTACGTGGAGATTGTAGGTCACCTCGTCGGCTTCGATGCGGATCAGCGACGGGCGCACCACGTTGAAGGCGCGGTACAGCACGTCGGGACCGAGCCCGGAGACGCGGTCGGGGAAGATGGCCTTGAGCTGACCGGCGAGGTAGTCCATGAACGGCCGCGAGCGTCCCACCTGGTTCTCCCATAACCGCGACTGCGATTCGTGGATGCCCAGGCTGCAGGCCTGGCCCAGGGGCGTGCCGGCCAGGGTTTCGGGCAGACCCTGTTCGTAAAGGCCGTGACCGCCCTCGTGGATGCTCGAGTACAGCGACTTGGCCAGGTCGAGGGGGTCGAACATGGTCGTCAGGCGCACGTCCACCGGCGAGGTGCCGCTGGTGAACGGATGGGTCGATGTGTCGAGGCGTCCGGCGTCGAAGTCGAAGCCCATGGCCTTGAGCACCTGGCGGCTCAGGCGGTCCTGGCCGTCGATGGGCCACTCGCGCTCCAGCACGGCGTCGTCGTGGCGGGGGCCGGCGGCGTGGATCACGCCCATGAGTTCGACCAGCCCGGTGCGCAGCTCGGCGAAGACCGGCTCGATGTCGGCGGCCGACGCGCCCGGTTCGTACTCGTCGAGCAGGGCGTCGTAGGGTTCGCCCTGGTAGCCCACGGCCTCGGCCTCGCGGCGCTTCAGCTCCACGACCTTGGCCAGGATGGGGGCGAAGGCCGGCCAGTCGTCGGTGTTGCGGGCCCGGGCCCAGGTCTGCTGGGCCAGGGTGGTGGTCTGGGCCAGTTCGGTCACCAGGTCGCGGGGCACCTTCACCGCGCGGTCGCGGTCGCGGCGTGTTTCGCGCACCGATGCGGCCATGTCTTCGGGCAGCTCCAGGCCGCCGAGTTCCTCGAGCAGGCCGCCGAAATGGTCGACCACCACACGGTCGTGGACCAGCCCGGTCAGGTGGGCGCGGGCGGCGGCGCGGGGGTGCAGTCCCCGCGGAGGCATGTAGGTCTCCTGGTCCCAGCCCAGCAGGCCCAGGGCCGTGTTCAGGGCGTGGATCCCCTGGAGATGGTCGAGATAGGAGGCATAGATCTTCTCCATCATCACATCTTTCTGCTGCGTTCCAGGGTGTCGGTCAGCGTCACGATGATGTCCTCGCGCGCGGCCTCGTCCAGTTCCAGCATGTCCCGCAGGGCGTCGCCGATATGGGGAATGTATTTCTGAATGTACGACTGCTTCTTCAGGGCGTCCTTCTCCCGCACGCGGCGGCGGATGTGACGCTGGAGCTGACGGCCGGCCTCCTGCAGGGCCAGCTTGATCTCTTTGATGATCTCGGGATAGTGGGCCACCGCTTCCTTCGACTCCGAAGTGAAGGGCACCCACACCGACGCCATGTGCACGAAGATCACCAGCGGTCCCGACGGCAGGGCGCCCCGCGACTGATGCAGCCCGTAGCTGCGCCAGTTGTTGCTCAGCACCGCCTTGTGCACGCCGCAGGCCGAAGCCTGGTAGAGCAGAGGCACGCGGTTGGCGTAGCGCAGCACCCGGGCCAGGGCGTCGCTCTCGAGCTTGCCGCCGTAGGCCAGGCCCACCTCGATCTGGAAGGGGTTGCCGCGGTACACGGCCGCGGGTCGGGTGACCGCCGTGTAGAACTCGGCGTCGTAGCCCTGCTGCAGTCCCGCGAGCACCAGCTCGGAGCCGATGGGCGAGAGGCAGTCGGTGGGCGGGTTGGCGATCTTGGTGCTGTTGATCGCGTCGAGCAGCACCTGCACGTCGTCCTGGTCCATCAGGCGCGGCGCCTTGCGCTGCGAAAAGCCGGCGGTTTCGATGAGCTGCTCGCAGGTCTTGGGGCCCACGCGGCAGAACTCGTGGCGCAGGAATCCTGTCAGGTTGCGCTGCTTGGTCTCCTTGAGCATGCGCAGCATGACGCCCAGCTCTACGCCGTAGAGGTGGGGCTTGATCTCTTGCGCTTCGACCGGCAGTTCTTCCGCCGCCCGAGGATAGACATGGACCTCGCCCTTGGGAGAGCGGTAGGTCAGGCGTACGTGGGGGTTGGCCACGGCGGTCTGGGACAGGTAGGTGTCCACCGAGTGCTGGCCGCGCTTGTAGGAGCCCGTGAGCTCGATCTCCACGCGGGTACCGTGCTCCTTGTCCCAGTCGAACTGCTCGGCGACCTTGACCACCGGCTCGTTCTTCTTCATGTCGAGGGTCAGCTCGAAGTGGTGGCCGTGGGCCTGGTCGGGAGTGCGGCTGTTGATGATCACGGGCTTGCCGGTGGTCAGCTGGCCGTACATGCCCGCAGCCGAAATGCCGATGCCCTGCTGCCCGCGGCTCTGCTTCAAGCTGTGGAACTTGGAGCCGTAGAGCAGCTTGCCGAAGATCTTGGGGATCTGGGCCTCGACGATGCCGGGACCGTTGTCCTCGACGATCACCCGATAGCGCTCTTCCTTGGTGGGCGCCTGGGCGCCCTTGCGCTTGACGACCTTGTCCGGCTCCATCTCCAGGTTCGCGGCCTCGGCGCCGCGTCCGTTGCCGTGACCGTTTCCGTTGGGCGTCCCGGTCGGCCGGATCTCCACCAGGATGTCGGGCAGGATCCCTGCCTCTTCGCAGGCGTCCAGGGAGTTGTCGACGGCTTCCTTGATGGTCGTCAGCAGGGCCTTGGCCGGCGAGTCGAATCCCAACAGGTGGCGGTTCTTGGTGAAGAACTCGCTGATGGAGATTTCTCGCTGTTTTTTAGCCATGGACTGGGCCGTGGCCGCCTTGCGGGGTTTCGACGTCTTCGGTGTGGCGGGCATCGGCTCCGTCCTTTTCAGCCCGGGTGCTGAGGTGTCGTGTGTTGGCGCAAGACTAGGGGACGGACCCCGTGGGAATCAAGGTTGGAGGCGGTCGTCGGGTGGGAAAGACGCGCCGTCGACGCAGCCGGAGGCGATTACCGGCGCGACAACCTTCAACGGAACAATGACTTGAGGTCTCCGAAGCTCTTTTCCTCGACGGCCACGGGAACCGAGCAAGAAATAGACAGGTTGAAGGCGCCGTCGAATTCGATGTCGCCGTTCTCCGCCGAAAAGGCCCGGGAGGCGTCGACGCCCAGCAGCACCGTGATCTCGGCGCCGCTCTCGTTGACCAGGAACAGCTCCTCGGATTCGCCCGAGAGTCCGCGGTCGGCGTAATCGAGGCACACCGGGTCGGAGCCGCAGTCGTCGAAGAGCCACAGGACGGCGTCGAAGGTCTGTTCGACGACTTCGATGTCCAGTTCCGCGCCGTCGGACAGGGTGAGTTCGAACCAATCCTCGCCGCCGAACGCGAGATACGAGCCGCAGTCGGCCATGGTGACCAGATTGGGCTGCTCGAAGATATTGCCTGATAGCGAAACGACCTCGCAGGCGACGGCCGCCGCGTCGTCGCAGGCCTGGGCGTCGAGCAGGCCGGGCATGGCGGTCAGGGTCAGGTTGAAGGCGCCGGCCGCTCCCTGGAATCCGTCGACGATGAGGTAGTAGGGGGCGGCCCGGGCCGGCAGCTCCACCATGAACTGGGAGATGTGGGCCGCCAGGCAGGAATCGCTGTCGCACTCCGAAAGCAGGAATACGTCGAGGTCCGCCAGGGGAGAGTCCAGCATGACCGACAGCAGCACGTCCTCGTCCACCTGAAGGGCGAACACGGCTTCGGGGCCGCTCTCGTCCCAGGTTTCGCAGCCGTAGGAATCGACCAGCGACGGCCGCCCGGTGGTGTCGTCGTTCAGCGTCGAGTCGTAGTCGGCGGTGATGGTCAGGGGCGTGGCGGCGGCACAGTCGGGCGAGGCTGCGACGCCTCGGTACGGAACGGAAGCGGCGACGTCGCGTTGGATATCAGCCTTGGGATAGGACACCGGGACTTCACCTGCGGAGGCCGTGACGCTGAAGAGCAGCAGCCCCGCCAGGACCCATCGTCCTGAAATGAGTTGACCCGGGCGGTTCCGGCGTGGAGATTCAACTTTGCCAGAGACCTGCATTTCGAGTACCTTCCTCATCGATTTGCGGCGTTCCTGTCGGTGGTTATTCATGCGAGCTTTCCGTACGTTTCTCGTGTGCTGATCGGGAAGATGTTCAATGTACCTGGATCATTTCGGACTCTACACGGCACCGTTCTCGCTGGTTCCACACCTGCGGTTCCTCTACCTGTCTACCGCCTTCGAAGAGACGATGGCCCACCTGCTCTACGGGTTGGAGGGCGGCGAAGACATTATCCTGATCACCGGCGAAATCGGTTCCGGCAAGACGCTCGCCCTCTTTAATCTGGCGAGCAACATCAAGGGACAATACCAGGTCGCGGTTGTCAACAAGACCCAGGTCGAGTTCAACGAATTGCTCAAACTCGTTTTGGCCGACCAGGGCATCACCACCCCCGCAGGTTCGGATCGAGCCGATCTGCTGATCCTCCTGACCAACTATCTGGAGAAGCTGAGCAGGGAAGGCAAGCGGCTGCTGCTGATCATCGACGAAGCTCAGAATCTCGATGTCGCCACCCTCGAAGGCGTCCGCCTGCTCACCAATCTCGGTCCCGGCCAGGCACAGCGCCTTCAACTCATTCTCGCTGGACAGCCCGGCCTGCGCAAGAAGATCGACCTGCCCGAGCTGGCCCAGGTCCGTCAGCGGATCCGCGTTCACTACCATCTCGAATCCCTGAGCAGGCGCGAGACCGAGGAGTATATCGCCCACCGACTGCGGGTGGCGGGACGGGACAAGCCCACCTTCACCTCCGCGGCGATCGAAGTCATCCATCGCCGGAGCTGCGGCGTTCCCAGGTTGGTCAGCATTCTGGCGGACAAGGCCCTCCTGGCCGGCTATGTCGACGGCACCCAGTCGATCGGGCCCGAGCATGTTCCCGACGAGGACTTCGCCTTCTCTCCGACCGAAGAGCTGGACCGGGCCGAACGTGCGGCCCAGCACTCGGAAGCGGTGACGCCCGAACCACCAGCGGCTCAGCATTCCGATGAGGCTCCGGACACCGACGAAGCTCCCGAACCCGACGGCGTGGGGGAGCCGGTCTGGCCGCCCGAGGTCGCGAAGGTGCGGCCCGTCGATGCGTCCCTGGAGGACACGGACAGAGCGCCCCGGTCCGGCCGCCGCTACCTGATGATCGCCGCTGCTGTCCTTGTCGCCGTGGCCGTCGTCTACGGCGTGTGGCGGACCCAATGGGCCGACTCCGCCGAAGAACAGAACCTCGCAGAGTCCGAGCGCGTGACGCAGCAGGCCGAGACGCCGGCCGTCGCCTCGACGGACAGCCAGGTCGTCGAGACCCCGGCCGACTCCGTGGACATCGCCTCGTCGCCGGCTCTCGGCGCAGATGCGGGACCGTTCGCAGCGGACGCGCCTCTCGACTCCGCTGCCGTCGCCGCGGGTGCCGCGTCCTCCGAACTGCCCCCCTCGGAACCCGACGCCGGCGAATTCTCTGCAGCCGAACAGGACCCAGCGCTCGAACTCGTAGGTCCTTGTGTGCATGTCGCTTCGTTCCGCGAGAACGTCCGCGCCCTGACCCTGCAGGCACGCCTGGCGGAAGTCAGCCCGCGAACGGCGATCCAGTCGGTGGTCATCGAGGGCGAAACGTGGTATCGACTCTACTCAGGACCTTGGGACTCGATGGACGAGGCCCAGCGCTACCAGGCGGTGATCCGCGAAGCTCGTCTGAGCGATTGGACCCTGCTCGTAGTGCTCAAATAACGCGACCGAGACACAAGGATGTCGACCCCCTCCATTGACTTGCAACCGAATTGGTTCTAGGTTGACAACCCTGCTTTTTGCTTCAGTCTTCGAGGAGTTCGATCGGGATCCTGGCTAAAGACCGTCAATGATCAGCCGAAACCGTATCTAGCGATTTGCCTGGACGTTGTCTCTGCACGTCCGGCCGTTGTCGATACGAGTTGCTGCGTCGATTCCCCGGGACTCTAGAGGTTGATGGCCCATGACAGATATCTACCAGGCCTATAAGAAGCAGGTGGTCGGTCTACCTGAGATGACCGAACGGCTGCAGAGGGCCGGCAGTCTGCGACTCTTTCCGGCGCTGCACGAGCTGCAGCAGGAGGAGTTCGCCAAGCTCAGCCATCGTCTGCTCAGCATGAAACAAGATCATGTGGGATCGGTCCTGAGCGTTGCGTCGTCCGTTTCCGGCGAGGGCGCCAGTTTCGTGTCCTACAACCTGGCCAATTTCCTGGGGCTGGTGTTCGACCAGAAGGTGATCTGGATCGACGGCAACTTCCGCTCACCGCAGAAGAAGCTGATGGAGCAGGACGGCGTGACCTTCGCCGACATGCTCCGCAGGCCCGCTCTCGTGGAAGACCTGCCCTGCAAGTCGGCCCATGTGACCCTGGTCCCCGGCGGCAGCGATCTGCGGGACGTGCGGGCCAACTTCGCGGATAGGAACTACAAGGATCTCATCGCTGGTCTGGTGTCTCGATACGACTTCGCGATCATCGACCTGCCTCCTGTGCTCGATAGCCAGGACGCCGCCCTCATGGCGCAGAAGACCGATGGCCTGCTTCTGGTGATCGCCTTCCGTCTGCTGAAGCGCGAGAGGATCGCCAGCGGGGTGAACTCCCTGCAGGAAGTCGGGGTCAAGCTCCTGGGCGCGATCATGAACCGCAGGGAGTTCGATCTGCCCAAGTTACTCCACAAGTGGATCTAGGGAGCAGCCGATGTCCTCAAGTCTGAGACTCATGATGTTGACGGCCGCCGTCGCGACGATGGCGGCCCTGGTCGGTTGCGCCGGCTCGGGTTCCGACGTCCTGCGCACAGCGTTCGTCGAGTACGACGCGCAGCAACAGTCAGAGTACCAATCGGCTAAATTCGGGGAATACCGGATCCAGGAAGGCGATGAGCTCGCCGTCGTCTTCTCGTATCTTGACGACCTGAACCAGCAGGGCGTCAAGGTCCTGCCCGACGGTTCAGTGACCCTGCCGGGGATCGATCGCGTGGTCGTGATGGGCCGTACCGTCTCCCAGGCGGATTCGTTGATCACCTCGCGCTATGCCGAGAAGTACAGGAGCCCCGACCTGTCCGTTCTCGTGGAGGAGAGCGTCGGTCGCATGGTCTACGTCCTCGGCGAGGTCCATCATCCGGGTCTCCACCCGGTTCCCAACGGCGGCATCGGGATCCTGAGCGCCATCAGCGTCGCCGGCGGCTTCACCGAAGACGCAAAGAAGTCTCATACGGTCCTGGTACGCATGGACGAGCAGGGATACCTTTGCCAGGAGATCGACCTGACGAAATTCCATACCATCGAGGGCATCGCCCTGACGGGCGTCGGACTGAAGACCTACGACGTCGTGTACGTCCCGCGCTCCAAGATCGGCGACTTTTCCTACTTCTCGAAGAGCGTCCTGAGCGGCTTGGTGGATATGACCCGCATCATCACCGATGTCCGATTCATCGACAGCGATGGCTACAGGAGGTAAACGGTGACTGCCACTCCCGTAAATACACCGGGTTCGATCAATGGATCGGGAGCGTCGGCCCTGTCTCTCAGGAGCATCGTCTCCACGCTGTACCGTCGTAAGTGGATCGTCCTGGCCGTCGCCGTCCCGATCATCCTGGCGGGCGGCCTCGGCCTCTCGAACCAGAGCGGTTCGTTCTGGGCGACGGCGCGCGTGCTGGTCGAACTCTCCAACGTCGACCGCCCCCGCTGGAACGTCAATGGCGGCTACATCGACTACGACCGCGAACTGAGCACGATGTTCAACACCGCCATGAGCGTTCCGGTGGCGAAGATCGCCGCGTTGAGCCTCGAAGATTCCATTCCCGTGATCCAAGGCCTGGATCCCTCGTTTGCGGAAATCCGGAGCATGGACGACGTGGCGGTCTATCTCATGGGCAACACCAACGTGAGCGTCGTCGGCGAGTCCAGGATCCTCGAGTTCCAGGTCGGCGCCCCGCACCCGCGGTTGGCCCTGATGGGCGTGGGCGCCATGCAGGAGGCCTTCGTAGATTTCCAGGTGTACGGCCAGAAGAACATGCAGGCCATTTCGTACTACGATGAGCAGATCGCCGTGGTACGTGCCCAGGTCGATTCGCTGTTGCTGGCCCGCTCGACGATCCTCGAGGAGACCGGCTACTCCGAGATGGGCAAGGAGATGCAGTCGGAGTCCAACAGCCGGCTGGGCGTGGAATACGATCTGATGAAGGCGCGAAGCGCCCGCATGGTGAAGGAAATCGAATACAACATGTTCCTGCTGGCCCTCGAAGGCGATCCCCTCGAGTTCCCCATGGGGGAGACCGAGAACCGCAGCCCGATGCTGATCAACTGGCGCAGGATCGTGGGCGATCACCAGGAAAAGCTGAATTGGCTCATGGGGATCCATACCGAGAACAGCATCCCGGTCCTCCAACAGCGTGAGTTGCTCGAATCCGCGATCCTGAACCTGGGTCGAGAGGAGAGGGCCTACGTGGAGGGCACCAGGATCGCTCTGGAGAAGCTGATTCTGAACGAGAGCGTGTTGGAAGAACAGGTAAAGCTCAATGAGGACCGTCAGCGCAGCGCCCCCCAGGCCTTCTACCAGATCTCCATGATCGACGCCGAATCGAACTCGTTGCGCGACGTCATGGAAAACCTCCAGGCCAAGCTGGCCGAGGTGCGGATCTCCCTCTTGGCGGACGAGCGTGTGAGCTCCATCATTCCGCTGACCCAGCCGGGCCTTTCAGAGGTCGTCAGCAGCGGCAAGTCCATCATGTACTTCCTGGTGCTGACCTTCTTCGCCATGGCCCTGGGCATCGTCGCGGCGTTCGTGCTCGAAATCATCGACCACAGGATCTCCAGCTCCGAGGAAATCACCGAGCACCTCAACCTGCCGGTCTTCGCGAATATCCTCAAGGTGAAGTGACATGGACCCGCTGCAGCATCACGGCCATGATGATGCGCGGCGGGGTCTGCTTTCCTCTTCCCGCGGCACCCTGCTGGGCGTGCTCCCCCGCGAAGGCCTGATGACGGGGCTGGGCCTCGGTATCCTCTTCATCTCCATCTTCGCCGTCAGCCGGTTCGTCATCGGCACCGTCGGGGTGACGATGTTCACGATGCTGCTGGTCATCGGCCTGTTCGGCGTCCTGTACTTCTTCGCATCCTGGCGTTCCCTGGTCATCCCGTACTTCATCATGGTCCTGGCGGTGGGCGGCTTCCGGTTCCTCTGGTTCGTGGAAATGCCGGGGCTCCCGGACCTCTACATCGACCGCATGGCGATGATCTGGGTCGCCGTGCTTTTCTGCGTCAAGTCGGTGGTCCTGCGCAAGGCGCTGCGTCCTCCGTTCACCCTCGATACGCTGCTGGTCGTCAACGCCCTGTATCTGTTCTTCGGCGTCCTCTACCACGATTTCATCAACTTCAATCTGTGGACCAAGAGCTACGTCATACCGTATGTGGCCTACTTCATGGCCAAGAACATCGTGGTCCGGCAAAAGACCATGCGCTCGTTGATCTTCCTGTTCGCCATCCTCAACGTCTACTATGCCGTAACGTCCATCGGAGAGAAGTTCAGGATTGCGAACATGGTGTGGCCGCACTCCATCCTCTATGCTGAGACGATCTGGCGGAAGCGCTCCAACGGTCCGTTCGCCCATGCGCCCCTGTTCGGAACCGTGCAGGGGATGATCCTGCCGATGTACCTGTACATCACCGCCACGTCCAAGCACCGCCTGGTTCAGGTCCTGAGTTATCTCGGCCTCGTCGTCGGGGTGGGCGGGTTGTACTTCACGTACACCCGAGGGTCCTGGCTCGCGGGCATCGTGGCCCTGCTCGTCGCCATCGCGTTGAACCGGCGTCAGTATCTGAGGCTCACCGCTCCGGCCGTCGTGCTGCTGCCGCTGATCGCGGTCTTCGTCCTCGGAGCTGGCAACGACCAGGTGATGAAGGACCGCGTCGAAAACGAAGACACCATGGCGTCGCGCGTCGGCGTCGCGGTCACGGCCGTGCGCATGTGGCAGGACAATCCGATCTTCGGGGTCGGGTTCTTCCGATTCTGGTTCGAGCGGGAGAACTACGTCGATCCGGTCGAGGTGCCGCTGTTCGGTACGATCCGCTTCGCCAACTTCCGGCACACCTCCATCCACGACATCTATCTCGGTCCGTTGGCCGAAACCGGTCTGGTGGGGACGCTCCTGCAGCTCGCCATCTACCTGACGATCCTCAGGGCCTTCATCAGGCATTACCGCAATCGCGACGGGCCGGTCCACTTCCGTCGCTTCATCATGCCCGTCATGGGCGGGCTGTTCGCCGGCTATCTCGTCGGCGGCATCGCCATCGACTACCGCTTCTTTTCGATGGTGGGGGTCATGTTCTATTCCATGGCCGGGATCATGTACGGGTACACGGGCGACGACGTGATGCCGGAAGTGCCCGGATCCGAATCGGACGGAAGAACGATCCATGAAAAGCCCTAGCGTCTGCTTCGTCTCCATTCCCATCTATCATCTGCTTGCGGAATCCGCCGACAGCCGGTTCTGCGGCGGAGCGGAACTGCAGCAACTGTTGATCGGCCGTGAGCTCGCTGCGCGGGGACATCAGGTCTCGTACGTGACCCTCGACCACGGTCAGGGTCGGGAACAGCAGCTCGGTCGGTTCCGTGTCCTGGGGGCCTTCGGGCAGGGCGACGGCCTCCCGGGCGTGCGGTTCTTCCATCCCCGCTGGACCGGACTCTGGAGCGCCCTGCGACGCGCCGACGCCGACATCTACTACCTGCGCGGCGCCGGATTCCAGCTGCTGCCCATCGTCATGTACGCCAAGAGCGCCGGCAAACGGGTGGTCTTCGCTGGGGCGTCGGATTCCGATTTCGACCCGAAGGCGAGCAACGTCAAGCACGACGTCTACAGGACCATGTACATGATGGGCTTGAAGTTCGTCGACGCCGTCGTTGCCCAGAACCAGATCCAGGCTTCGCGTGTCCACGCTCTTCTCGGTAAGACCGCTCCGGTCATCCACAACGGTCTGTCCGATTCCCCTGACCGGTACAGCGAGGCGAAGGACGTGCTGTGGGTGGGCAACATCCGGCCGTCGAAGAGCCCGGAAAGGTTCGTGGACCTGGCGGCGGCCCTGCCCGAGCATCCGTTCGTGATGGTCGGCGGCTTGATGGGCAAGACGCAGTATCCAGTGGGGCCGACCACGTCGGACGGCACCGCGGCGAGCGACATGGAGAACATCCGCTACACCGGCTACCAGACCCCCGATGAGGTCCGGCATCAGTACGGACGGGCCAAGGTCCTGATCAACACCTCGGACGTGGAGGGATTTCCCAACACGTTCCTCCACGCCTGGTCGTGGGGCGTGCCGGTGCTGACGTTCGTGGACCCCGACTCGCTAGTTGCGAACAACAGGCTCGGCTGGGTCGTCGGATCGCCTGAAGAGATGAAGGACGTGTTGGGCCGGGTGCTGAGCGGAGAGCTCGAATATTCGCCGGAGCACATTGCTGGATTCTTTCGAGAGAACCTCATGACTTCGCGGCAGGCGGACCGCTATCAGGCCGTCTTCGCCGACATCGTCGGCGCCTGATCCTACCGATTCAGATCGAGTTTCCCACCGAGTTCGAGATCCTTGCTCCAGGGATAGAACCGTTCGTATCCGGACGCCGGGTGGAACGTCATTTCCCCGAAATAGATCCTGTCGTCCAGGCTGTAGAAGTCGACCCGCACGTAGCGGAATCCGTCGGCGAGGGTCTCGGCCAGAGCGATCATCTCTTCGAACTTCTTGGGCCGTTGGATCTCGATGCCGTTGGTCTTGTGCCAATGGAAGTCGAGGAGGTTCCAGTCGGTGTCGTACAGGTTGCGCCGATGGTCGCCGTGGCGGTCGATGTCCACCTGCATGAGCTCGCACTTGCCGTTGAAGCAGTGATACTTGTAGTCGAACGGGATGCTCGACTGTTCGCCGGTCAGGAAGTGCTCGACGATGATCGCCGGCTTGATGTGCTTGTACTGATACTCCTTGGAGCGGTAGTAGTAGTTGGTCTTCATGATCCGCGCCAGATTCCGGCGGGCCTCGGGCCAGTCGACGTCGTCCTTGTCCATGACGATCAGGACGCCGCCGCTGTCGTTGTTCGTTTTGACGACGAACGGGGCTTCGGGCAGGTTCTCGGGCCTGATGTCGTCGGGGTCGGTCGTCGTGAAGTGGATCGGAACCAGGTACTGTTCGCCGATCGTGCCCTTGATGTGGTCGCGCACGGTGACCTTGTCGGCGCAGAGGGTGTGGAGCGGCGACCGGTCGTGGATCTTCAGCCACTGGATCTTTTCGTTGAGGGTCTTCGGGTCGTCGATGTTCAGCTTGTATCCCTGCCGACGCTCGAACGCCCGGGCCAGGTACATCTTCTCGGGCATGAGCCGCAGCCGGATGAAGCGGTACACCGCAGCGATGGGGGCCATCAGCAGGCTCCCCAGGGCGGTCTCATGATAGAATCGGGTGATCAGACGTTTCATGCTCGGCCGACCTACTTTTCGACGACCAGGGTGATGTTCTTCAGAAGGTGCTTCGCCAGAGGGACCCGACGGTGGCGCGGCATGCCGCCGATCATGCCCTCGATGGCTTTCAGCACCGACATGGGCACCGGGATCATCATGCCCTTGGAGAGGCGGTACGCCTTCCACGAGCTGTAGCCGATGTCGCGCAGCGTTTCGTCGAACTCCCGATAGGTCCATTCCTTGAGGTGGAATCCCTCGGGCTCGTCCTGGGAGAACCAGGCCGAGATGTCGTGGGGGCCGGAGAAGCGGTGGGGCGTACGGAACACGTAGCGGCCGCCGGGCTTGAGGATCTTGTGCACCAGTTCCAGGTGCAGGCCCGTGTCCTCGGGATGGAAGTGCTCGAGCAGCTGGTCGCTGAACACGATGTCGGCGAAGTCCTGCTCCATGTCGAGTTCGTAGCCGTTGTAGATGATCAGATGGAAGTTCTCGGGCACCGATTCGAGCTGACCCGACTGGTCCGAAATGTCGATGCCGTAGACCCCGTGGACATGCGGGCACACCTCGACGGCGAACCGGCAGCTCCCCGGCGCAAACTCCACGAACGTCATCGACTGGTCGATGAAAGGCTTTACAAGCAGCCACTTGCTCAGGTTGGTCTGGGCCGTGCGCTTGGGATCTTCACGGATCTGGAGGCGGGAGTGGTCGGGAATGCGCTCGAAGAGTTCGTCGTACATGGTGGCGTAGATTTCGCGCCGCTCTTCCCGCGTCGCGGCCATCAGGCGCGCGGCGATCTCTTTTTCGACTTCATAGTGCTTGCGCAGTTGTTCCCAGGTGCGATTCGCGGGCAGCGGCGGCGTTTTCGGTTGGCTCATGGGCTGTCCTGATTCGTTTGCGGGAATGGGGTTGTCGCCGTTCCTCATTTAATCACCGAGCGAAATCAATGTCAAAGTCGCCGTTCTCGCCACCGGCTCAATCGGCCGGCAGAATGGAGAACACCGCGTTCAGCCCGTGGGCCTCCAGGTCGATCTCCCACTCCAGCCGACCCTCGGCGAGGTTGTAGCACCCGACGCGCGTAGGCAGTCCGCCGGCCTTCTCGCGCATGCCGACCTTGAACTTCACCCACTGCAGGTTTTCGCGGATCTTGCTGGGCCGCAGTCGCGAGAATCCCACCAGCACCCGGTCGGCGTCGAGGATGTGGATGCCGCGGCACCAGCCCAGAGCCCTGTCCGAACGGGTCATGGCGTTGAGGTCGTAGATCTTTAGGAGCCGGCCTTCGTTCATGTCGCCGATCGCCACGTGGCCGTCGACGGTCGTCATGTAGACGCGGTCGCCCAGGAGGTTGCCGTCGTGGACGGACTGGATGCCGATCTCGATCTTCCTGGTCTGGTCGGTGAGGCAGAACAGGTCTCTTTGGGAGAAGCGCGAGACCCACAGGTCGCCGCCGTGTTCGACGACGTAGTTGGGATGGGAGAGGTGCGGCTTCGTCGTGATCACCTTGCGGTAGTCGACGTCGCGGTCGAAGCGGTCCCAGGGATCCTGATCGGGAAGCACGTTCCACTCGCGCACCAGGGCGCCGGTCCGGTCGAGCTCGAGCACCAGGTCGAGGCCGGTGTTGGCCACCATGTAGTTTCCGCGGTCGTTGACGACCACGTGGTGGACGTCGTTCAGCCAGGGGTGGGTGATCAGTTCGAGCTGCTCGAAGCCGGGCAGGGAGTAGACGAGGATCTCGGTCTGCGTGCACACGACCAGCCGGTCGCCGTCGAGGGAACCGGCCTTGAATACGATGTTGGATTTGGAGTCGTCGGGGCGGTTTTCGTCGGGACTTCTGTAGACCGCGCAGGTCTCGACCTTGCCGGAGTCGTCGAAGGACAGGATGCGGGCCTCGTTATAGCAGAACCAGTCGATATGCCCCTGGGCGCCTTCCTGCTGGCGGCCGCCCGTTACGTAGTACTTCCCCAACTCGCACCTCGACTTCCGACTGTCGGCATCCGGTTCCGGACGGTCCACACCCTGTTGATCCTCATCATGTCGGCTGTTTCGCCCCGTTCTTGAGGCAAAGCACGCGCCAACCTAGTCAAATGTCCGATTGATCGCCAATGGGGGTCAATCTCCGCCGGTCGGGGCCGCGATGGTCACGACGTCCGCGATGGCCTCGTCCCAGAGATCGAGGATCACCGGCAGCCGGTAGCGGGTGCCGATCTCCTTCGCCCGGACGCCGAAGGCGGCGCGGAGTTCGGGGGAGCGGGCGAAGCGCAGCATGCCTTCGGCCAGGGCGTCGACGTCGGCGACGGGCACCAGAAGGCCGTCGACGCCGTCTTCGATCAGGTCCGCCGGGCCGCTCGGACAGTCGGTCGACACCACCGGGAGCCCGGCGACCATGGCCTCGCACAGCGCGTTGGGAAAACCTTCGCTGCGGGACGACATGACGTACACGTCGGCCGCCTTGAGCCACGGCCAGGGGTTCGTCACCCGTCCGGCCAGCGTGACGGTGTCGCCCAGGTCCAGCTCGCCGATGAGCTGCTCGAGTTCGCGCCGCGAACCGCCCTCGCCGAGAATGACCAGCCGCCAGTCGGGCGCTTCGCTCCGCAGCGCGGCCATCGCCTTGATCAGGACGTCGAAGCCCTTCTGGGGGTGGAGCCGACCGACGGCGACGAAGGTGGGCCCTTTGAGGGCGACGGGGTCGTCGGCGCCGGCGGCGGTGGTGAGTTCGAAGACGGGGTTGGGGATGATCCGGATCCGCCCCCGCGCGATCGACTCGAAGTAGTGCGCGGCCGAACGGGTCTGGGCCACCAGGACGTCTGTCCAGGCGTAGGTCCAGCGGCGCAGCTTGGACCAGACCGGCCGGACGTCCAGGACGCTGGGGTCGATGCGTTCGGACACGATCACCGGCACGCCCAGGCCCCGCGTGGCGATCAGGACCATGATGTTCGTGTAGTTCAGGAAGCTGACGACCGCGTCGGGCTGTTGGGCCTTGATGAACGACCGCGTCCGCTTGGTGATCTCGAGTTGATGCCTGAGGCCGCCGCTTCGAGGGTCGATCGAAACGAGGTCCACGTCCGGCGCCAGGGTGTAGTCCGGAGCCCGGCCGCCGTCGTGGGTCGTCACGATGGTGATTTTCCAGCCCCGGGCGCTCCACTCGTTGGCGAGGGTGCACATGACGCGTTCCGCGCCGCCCGAGCTGAGGGAAGAGATGACGAGGGTCAGCCTCATGACGGGTCTCCGCTGCCGGTGTCGGCGCGCCGGCGCCGCTCCGCGAACCGTTTCAGCGGGCCGGGCAGGCCCATCGGGAGCGCCTTCTCCAGGGCGGTGATGAACGCGTCCGCCTGGAACATCCACGTCAGCAGCAGGAAGACGATCAAGCCCGCCAGGGCGACCAGGGGCGAGAAGGCGTTGCTGTCGATGGTCAGCACTCCGGCGAGGACCGTCGCCGCCATCGCCGCGGACAAGAGGGTCGAGACGGCCATGCGACCCCAGGGGAAGCGGACCTTGGAGGTCCTGTGCAGGACGATGAAGCTGCAGACGGCCATGGCGAGGGCGGCGACGAAGCGGCTGAGCGCCACGCCGGGCTCGGCGATCAACGGCACCAGCAGCACGAGCGAAGCGATCAGGAACGCCGACTCGATCGTCGTGATCACCACGCGGGTCATCGGCGGATTGGTCACGAACACGCCGCGGCTCAGGGGTACCGCGAGGATGCGGACGAGCTGCATCATGCACAGGATCATGCCGGGCAGGACGGCGGCTTCGAAGCCCGGTCCCGCCACCACTTCGATCAGCATCGGCAGCAGCCCCATGATCATGAAGATGCCGGGCACGGCCACGGTCACCAGCAGGGAGACGAGTTCGTCCACCGAGCCGCGGATGGCTTCGTGGTCGTCCCGGCGCCGGGACAGCTGGGTCGTGACGATCTTGTCGAAGGATTCGACGAACATCATCAGCATCGTCGGGAACCGCTTGGCCACAAAGTAGACGCCCATGGCGGCCGGCCCGAGCATGGTCGCCACGATCCAGTCGTCGCCCTGGTTGCGGAGGTAGGTCAGGTAGCTCTCGAAGTAGAACGGCATGGACTCGCGGATCAGCTTCCCGTGGGACTGGCCGGGGCCCGGGGCGATGCGCAGCAGGTCGCGGCTGTAGACCAGGGCCAGGACGAAGGCCAGGGCGTCGTTGACGACCAGGCCCAGGGCCAGACCTTCGATGCCGCCGGTCAACAGCCCGGTCACGCCCAGGGTCGTCCGACCGAAGGCGGCGCCGGCCCGGACGATGGCGATCTTGTCGAATCGGGCCGCCGACCAGAGCAGGTAGTGGCAGATATTCCGCCAGGCGAAGCAGCAGGAGCCGACGGCGGTCAGTCGGATCAGCGAGGCGTAGGAGGCGGAGCCCAGCAACCGCTCTGCAAGAGGCGTCGCGATGAAGTAGACGCCGATGCCGAAGATCGTCGTGCCGACCAACAGGATTTGCGTCGTCATGCGGATCAGGCGGCCGGCCGACGGCAGGTCGCTCTCCAGCAGCCCCGGCAGGCTTCGGATCAGGGTCGGCTGCAGGCCGAATCCGAAGATGACGTAGGATAGGGCGGTGAGCATGCCGTAGACGGGCAGGAAGGCCAGGTCCGCGGTGGAGAGGACGCGGGTGAACACGCCGAAGGCGATCAGACCGGTGATCTTCGTGGCCACATTGGCGGACGTGAGTTGGAGGAAGCTCCCGGCTGCGCCACTGAATTTCATGGGACCTCCGCAGTGTGTCGCCGGGGTATCGGGGGTGTCGCCGTCGTCCCCGAGCGACGTTTAGGCGCTGGGTATCTTCGGCCGGGATACGTGGTCAGTCCAGTTATTTCTCGGGATCGCCCAAGGCCCGCCCTCGGCGGTTGCAGGGGTGGCGGTCGGTCGCTCGGTCGTGATAAAATGGATACAGCGGCATCGCGTGCTGATAGGATCCGCCGGCGATCGTCGCCGCAACGCACCCCGCATTCCCATGTCCCTGCCCGTCCAGCGGGTCCCCTGCGAGGGATCGTCAGGAGCTAATGCCTTGGATACCCTACAGCCCGTCTCCGCGAGTCGTCTGCAGGCAGGTTTCGAACTCGCAGCGGAGGCGGGATCGGGCCCGACGGCGCGTCTGCTGTTCGCAGGCGACCTGTTCGCCGGCGGCCGCGCCGAAGCGCCCCTGAAAGACGGAGCCGCCCATCTGCTCTGGGGCGAACTGATGGAGGAGACGTCCCAGCACGACTTCTGCGTGGCGAATCTGGAATGTCCGCTCACCGACACCGACGCTCCCATCCTGAAGTCCGGCCCCGCATTCCGGGCGGACCCGCAGTGCGCGCAGGGGATCCTGGCCGGCGGATTCGACACGGTCTCCATGGCGAACAACCACATCCGGGACATGGGCGACGCCGGGGTCGTCGACACCCTGGCCGCCTGCGAACGGGCCGGCCTGCGCACCGTGGGCGCCGGTAGGAACCTCGAGGATGCTGCGAAGACGCTGTTCGTCACGGTCAACGGGCTGCGCGTCGCGATCCTGGCCATCGCGGAGAACGAATTCTCCGTGGCCACCGAGAGCTCGGCCGGTGCCTGGCCCCTGGACCTCGCCGACAACTTCCGGCAGATCCGCGCGGCGAAGGAGCAGGCCGACCTCGTGCTGGTGATCTTCCACGGCGGCGTGGAATACTATCCGCTGCCGACGCCTGCGATGACCAAGACATGCCGCTTTTTCGCCGAAGCCGGCGCCGACGGCGTCATCTGCCACCACATCCACGTGCCGAGCGGGCTGGAGGTCCATCACGGCGTTCCAATCGTCTACGGCATGGGGAACTTCCTGTTCGACCGGTGGCCGCCCGAGGGGAACGCCGGGAGGTCGACCGGATACATGGTCAGCCTGGACGTCCGCCGCGGCGCGGTGACGAAGCTGCAGCTGATCCCGTATTTCCAGACGCAGGACGAGTGCAGGGCCAGGCTCATGGACGCCTCCGCCGCCGCGGCGTTCCTGACTCACATCGCCGACCTCTCGGCGACGATCGCCGACAAGGACGCCCTGCAGCGGGAGTTCGACGGGCTGGCCGCGTCGAAGCGCACCCAGTGCCTGACGTCGGTCCTGTCGCTGGGCCGCATCGAGCGTCGGTTGTTGAAGACGGGGGTCTGGCCCTTCTGGCGCACGTCGCCGCTGCAGTTCGCCAAATTGTTGAATCAGTTCAGCTGCGAGTCGCACCGCGAGCTGGTGCTGTCGGTTCTGCGGTCGGAAATCGTCAAGCGGCGGTCGTCATGAGCTGTGGCGGTGCGCAGGAGACCATTTCCACTTCATCGGCGTGTCGGAATGACGTATAATCCCTGCGCGGAAAGACGTATCGAGATGGCCGTGGCGAGCGGATGGCTGCTCCGTCACGGCGCTGTTTTTATGGCGTGATCCGGGTCGGCGGACCGTCGGTCGGAATTCTGTAGCCAAGGAGAAGCCGTGTTCGGTAAGGGCAATCAGACGAAACCCGTACAGATCGAGACCTGGGTGGAAGAACAGGCCCTGCTCGCCGATTCCATCCGGAAACATGCCGAAGGCGGCCGGCATCTGGACATTCTGGAAGCCGGATGCGGCACCCGATGGGACCTCGGTCTGAAGGACGTCGACTATACGTTGACCGGCCTGGACAACGACGCGGACGCCCTGGAGATCCGCCAGAAGAAGCATCAGGACATCGATATCGCCATTCTGGGGGACCTGACGAACGTGTCCCTGGAGGAGAACGCCTACGATGTGATCTTCAGCTCCTATGTCCTCGAGCACGTCGAAGGCGCCGAGCAGGTGCTCGACCGGTTCCGCAGATGGCTGAAGCCGAACGGCATCATCGTACTGAGGATTCCCAACCGGGATTCCGCCAAGGGCTTCCTGACCCGGGTGACCCCGTTCTGGTTCCATGTCCTGTACAAGAAGTACTACGAAGGCGTCAAGGACGCCGGGAAGCCCGGACACGACCCGTTCCCGACGCCCTTCGACGAGGTCGTCTCCCGCAGCGGCATCCAGGCGTACTGCCACAGGCACGGCCTGAAGATCATGGGCGAGTACAACGGCGGCCGCGAATACCAGAAGCACCGCATGCGCTGGATTTTCTCCTGGATGTTGTTCTGGCCGATCAGCATTTTGTCCGGCGGATCGATTACGGCCAAGTACGCCGTGATGATCTACATCATCGAGAACACTCCGCGCGACTGAGCGGGCCCGGGGGTCGGGCTTCGGATCGCCCTCGAACGGCTCCGGCGCCCTCATGCCGATCTTATGCAGAACTCCGCTTCATTTCCGGCCTGAATACGCCGATACTTGGAAGACGCAGCGGGTTGTCGCCCGAGGAAGTCATACTGACGAAGCCCCGAGAGCCATGGTATAATATCGGGCTCAATCGAGTAACGACGCCTGACAGTAGAGGATGAAGAACCGACGATGCCTACCCAAAACCAGCCCGACCCCAAGGCCTTTCTCGCCGCGTACCTGGCGGATCCCATCGGAAGCGAAGCCCCTGACATCGAGACGGTCGTCTCACAGGCCGAAGAGCTCGTACCCTACCTGCAGAAGAACAAGGTGCCCCTGATGGGCATCGCCGCATGCGACGATCCGGTGCACCAGGCCTTGGCGCAGACGCCTGCGTTCCAGGCCGGTCTCGCCTTCGACCAGGCCCATTACGACATGATCCGCAGCGAGTTCGTGCTGGTGGGCGACGCCTGCGCCGCGAAGGGGATCCGGAACCTGCAGGTCAAGTCGGTTCCCGGCCTGGTTCCCGCCTTCCCGTACCGGAGCGACAACCTGGACGTGCTGTTTCCCATGGACCGCGGTCCCGACGCGGCGGACACCATGCTGGACATGGGGTACGTCGAACTGAAGAACGTGGAGGAGCCGCACAAATTCCTGTTCCGCAAGTTCCATCAGGGCCAAGAGGTTTCGGCGATCCACCTGCACGAGTGGGCCGGCTGGGGCACCGGATTCCTCGATACCGATCTGCTGTGGGAGCACTCGACCCAGTCGCCCGAAGACAGCTCGGTCTTCATTCCGTCGTCCACCGACGGCCTGCTGATCACCATGGCCCACGCCTTCTACGAGAACAAGACCGTCATCATGACGGACGTGCAGAAGGTGCGCCACTGCCTGCACCAGCCCGACCTCGATTGGAACCGGGCCATCGACACGGCCGAACGCCTGGGCTGGAAGGACGGCTTCGGCGCCTCGCTGCAGATCTGGTCCCACGTGGAAATGGCTCTCTACGGCCATACCCTGGTGCCCCAGGAGATCCTCGAGCAGGCGAAGACCTGGCCGAGCAGCTACCTGCAGCAGCGGATCGAAGGCCTGAAGGAGATCCACAGCTTCCCGTTCTACGTTCCGTTCTGGCTCAGCAAGCGGTTCTTCTACGGCAAGATGTGGCGCGACCGCACCATCGGGGCCGGCCAGAAGTTCTGGGAGGGACTCCTGCACACGACCGCCGGCGTGCGGCGCAACATCAACATCGACAGCCACGCGGTGGCCCTGGTCACGGTCAGCGGTCTGGACGGCGCCGGCAAGACGGCCCATGTCCAGAAGCTCAGCGAAGCCTTCACCGGCTGCCACATCCGCAATGAGATCATGTGGGCCCGCGGCGGCTCCACCGGCGTGACCGACGCCGCCCTGCGCGTCGTGCGCAGCGGATCCGGCGGCGGCGCAGGCGGCGGACAGGCGAACCCGAGGGAAAAGGTGGAGCGGCGTCGGCGCCAGCTCCGCTCGAGTCCGGCCCGACAGGGCTGGCTCTTCATCCTGGGCTTCGATCTGCTGTGGCAGTACCTGATCCGCGTCTGGTGGCCCATGCGCCGGGGTCGGGTGGTCATCTGCGACCGCTACATGTACGACGCCCTGGTCGAAGCCGCGGCCTACGCGGACGACGCCGGCCTGCCCGGTTCCGTTCTGGCCCGCCTGCTGACGGCGCTCATGCCGAAGCCCGGCACGAAGTGGCTGCTGGACGTCAGCCCCGAAACGGCGGCGACCCGTTCGGCCGATCCCGAGGACCCGGAATTCCTCGCCCAGCAGCGGGAACTGTTCAAGCTGCACGGCAAGCGCTGGCAGCTGCGCACGGTCGACAACGAGGGCGAGTTCGCGGCCATCAGCGACGAGATCGTGCGGTTGACCCTGCGGGACTACTACCGCGACTACAAGACCTTCATCAACGCGCTGTTCATCTTCAATCCGCGCCGCGAAATGCTGGCCCGGAAGCTGAGGGCGAAGCTGGCGCGCTAATCCGGAAGGAGACGGGTCGCGGTCCCCTCCGCGGCGCGTCCGGCCGGTCGAACAACCGAAGGAGTAATCTTGCGCCTCCTGGTCGTCACCAATCTGTATCCCACGCCCGAAGACATGTCCTTCGGCACGTTCGTCGACGAGCAGGTCGTGGCCCTGCGCGCCCGCGGCGTCGAGGTCGACGTGCTGTTCATCAACGGCCGCAAGAACCGCCTCAACTACCTGTGGGGCCCGCTGCGCCTGTGGAAGATGATGATGTCGAAGAAGTACGACCTCATCCACTCGCACTACGTCTTCGCCGGCGTGATCGGACGCTGCCAGACGACGGTCCCCCTGGTCCACAGCTTCCACGGAGCCGGCGAGATGGAAGGCTGGCAGGGATGGCTGTGCAAGCGCCTGTCCGCAGTCGTGAACGGCGCCACCGTGACCTCGAAGCGCCATCACGCCGACCTCGGCATGAAGGACGCGAGGGTCGTGCCCTGCGGCGCGGACATGGAGCTGTTCCGGCCCATGCCCAAAGACGAATGCCGGAGCAGGCTCGGCCTGTCCATGGACGAGAAGCTGCCCCTGTTTGCCGGAGCGCAGCGCCCCGAGAAGCGCGTGCCGCTGATCGAGGAGGCCGTCGCGCTCGTGGCGAAGGACGACCCCGCCGTGCGGCTGCTCGTGGCCACCGCAATTCCTCACGATGAAATTCCGGTCTGGATGAACGCCGCCGACTGCCTGGTCCTCGCCTCGGACTGGGAGGGCTCGCCGGTGGTGATCAAGGAGGCCATGGCCTGCGACCTGCCCGTGGTCACCGTCGACGTGGGCGACACCGCCGAGGTGATCGAAGGCGTCGAAGGCTGCTGGCTCGCCGAGCAGACGGCCGAAGACCTGGCTGCGAACATCCGTTCGGCCCTGGCCTTCGACGGGACCTGCGGCGGACGCGAGGCCGTGTCGAAGCTCACCCTCGACCACACCATCGAGGGAGTGCTGAAGCTCTACCAGGACGTGCTGGACGGCAAGGTCGGGACCTCCGCATGAACGCCGTCGCTTCAGCCCGGCGCCGTCGCGCCATCGTGTTTTCCGAGCTGCTGGCTCCGCCCTTCGACGAGGGATTCAAGAACCTCGCCCTGGCGCTGATCTGCGAGCTGAAGCGCGACAGCGACGTGCTGGGCCTGACGAACTTCGGAGCCGACGTGCCGGAGCACGGAATCCGCAAAGTCGACGCCCCCAAGCACTTCCTCAGCTCCGCCCTGTGCGACGCCGTGCGGAAGTTCGCTCCCGACGACATCTACTACATCCCCACGGCCAGCCACACGCTGTCCAGCTTCCTGCGGGCGCGGGTGCTGAAGTGGTACGGCGGCAAGGCGCGGGTGCATTTCGTCGTGCTGCAGCCGCGGCCCCTGGGCGGTCTGGCGCGCATGGTGATTCCCCTGGTGTCGCCCCACAAGGTCTGGGCCCAGTCGCCGCGCAGCGTGGCCCTGCTCGGAGCCCTCGGCCAGGACGTAGGCGTCATGCCCAGCGGCGTGGACATGCTCCGCTTCCAACCCGCCGCCGCCGACCAGAAGGCGGCCCTACGCCGCGCCTACGACATCGACGAAGACGCCTTCGTGGTTCTGCACGTGGGCCACGTCAAGAGCAAGCGCAACGTGGAGCTCCTGTGCCGGGTGCAGGAGGAGATCCCCGGCGCCCAGGCGGTCCTGGTGGGCAGCACCAGCACCGAGCAGGACGGCGAACTGGCTGCGCGCATCACCGGGCGCGGCGTGCGCCTGATCACCGACTACATTCCGGGCATCCAGGAGATGTACCAGCTGGCCGACTGCTACCTGTTCCCGGTGTTGGCCGAGACCGGCAGCATCGAGATTCCGCTGTCGATGCTCGAGTCCCTGGCCTGCGACGTGCCGGTGGTGACCACGCGCTACGGTGGCATGGAGCAGCAGTTCCCCGACAGTCCGACCCTGCGCTACGCCGACGACGGCGACGGCCTGATCGAGGCGGTGGCCGCGGTCAAGGCGGACCCGCCCACAGGCATGCGCGTCCAGGTGCAGCCCTTCAGCTGGAGGGCGGTGCTGGGCAAGAGCGTCCTCGCAGCCGACGGGGGAGAGGTGACGCCGTGAAGCTGCTTGTCGTCTTGGGCGAAGGTGGGCACACCAAGGAGATGCTGGTGCTGGTGGACCAGCTCGGCCCCGACTTCCACTACAGCTACCTGCTCGTCGAAGGCGACGACCTGTCCGCCGGCAAGATCACCCGCAAGGGCCCCGTCCACTGGGCCCGTCGACCCCGCGACAAGTCCCACAACTTCATCGTCGACCTCTACAAGACCTTCCACAGCGCCTGGCACTCCTGGAAGGCGCTGCGCGCCGAGCGACCCGACGCCGTGCTCAGCTGCGGCCCGTCGTTGGGGGTTCCGACCTGCATGCTGGCCCGGTTGATGAACGTGAAGGTCATCTTCGTCGAGACCGGCTCCCGGGTGACCGCGCTTTCGCTCAGCGGCAAGATCGTCTATCGGTTCGCCGACCTGTTCATCGTCCAATGGCCCCAGCTCGCGGAAACACACTCCAAGTCGGTGTTCGCCGGGAGGTTCTGGTAATGATCTTCGTGACCGTGGGCACGACCGACTTCGACGATCTGGTGCGGGCCCTGGACGACCTGGCGCCCACCCTCGGCGACGAGCTCGTCATCCAGTACGGGCACGGAACCTACGAGCCGAAGAACTGCGAAGCCTTCCGGTTCGCCCCCTCGCTGCAGCCCTATTACGAGAAGGCCGACGTGGTCGTCTCCCACGGCGGGCTGTGTACGGTCATGGAGGCCTGTCAGAACGGACTGAAGCTGGTGGGCATGGCCAACCCGGACCGGTTCGACGACCACCAGTCGGACATCCTCGCCTTCATGCACGGCGCCGGGCATATGATCTGGTGCCGCAGCTACGACGAACTGCCCCAAGCCATCGTCGTCGCCCGCTCAACGACCTTCAAGCCCTACCAAGTCCCCGAATGCCGGATCGCCGAGACGGTGCAGGACTACCTGTCCGGGCTCGGTCGGCGTTGATGTTCGTCCGGGGTCGTCGCCGCCCCTCGACATGATGCGGACATCGGTCAGGAGACCAGAGTGAACAGGGACGCAGCCTCCGCACCAACACGCCCGACCGTCGCCCAGGTCGTCGAGACCCTGGGCATGGGCGGCGCCGAGAACCTGGCGGTGAACATCGCCAACGGGCTGGCGGCGCGCGGCTTCGCATCCCATCTGGTCGTGGTGACCGAACCGGGCGTGCTGAGCGATCGCATCGATCCCTCCGTTCACGTTCACTACCTCGGCTTCGAGCGGAGTTCGATCCGCAGGCCCGTCTCCTTCGTCCGCTCTCTGATCGACGGCCGGAGGCGGCTGGGCGGTCTGCTCCGGGGCCAGGGCGTCGACGTGGCCCAGACCCACCTGCCGGGCGCCAACTTCCTGGGCCTGCTGCTCACCTTCGGCACTCCGGTGCGCATCCTCCCCACGGTGCACAACAACCGCGAGTTCGACTACGGCGAGAAGTCCAACCCTCTGCTCATGCGCCTGCGCAAGCGGGCCTACCGCGCCATGATCTCGCGCTGCGCCGGCATGATCGCCGTCTCGCAGGCCGTCAAGACCAGCCTCGAGGCGGAACTGCACACGAGCCCCGCCGAGGCGGAGCGGATCCACGTAGTGACCAACGGCGTGCGCGTGCCCGCCGCGCTGTCGACGGACGAGGTGCGGGAGATCCGCGCCCGCTACGGGATCGACGACGACGCTGTCTTCTTGCTGGGCGCCGGCCGGCTGTCCGAGCAGAAGAACTTCGCCGACCTGATCCGGGTGGCCGCCCTGACCCGGGGCGGGGGACGCGACCTGCGGTTCGTGATCGCAGGCGAAGGCCCTCTGCGCGACGACCTGCAGGCGGCGATCGACGCCGGCGGTCTCAGGGATCGGGTGACGCTGGCCGGCAACGTCGTCGACCTCGAACGCGTGATGGGCGCCGCGGACATCTTCCTCACCACGTCGCTGTGGGAGGGACTGCCGCTGGTGCTGCTCGAGGCGATGGCCTGCGGCCTGGCGCCGCTGGGGTTCGCCATCGACGGCGTGAACGAGATCCTGACCGACGGAGTGCAGGGCCGGGTGGTTCCGGTGGGCGACATCGAGGCCATGGCCGCAGCCCTCGACGATCTGCTTCAGCGGCCAGGGCAGGTGGCAGCCTATGGCGCCGCCGCCCGCGGACTTGTTCTGGAGGCGTATGATTTCGAGACGCTTCTGGATCGGTTGACGGCAGTCTATGAGGCTGGCGCGACACGAGGTTAGATGTCTGGGTGGGGCCGCAATAATAATGAAAACGATTTATCTTAATTGATGTATAATGATTACCAGAATTCATTTTCACGAGAAAATTTCACCTGTATTATCAAAATGATATAGGAGCCTACGATGGTTCTGTTGGCGATCGCACTGATCTTGTCATTGTGCCTCCCCGCCGTCGCCCAGGATAAGGAAACCGAATCATGGCGCTGGTTCGGTCATGACTTCGTCTTCTGCTTCCTGACCGACGATGGAAACTCCCCGAATCTCGCTTGGGCGGAAACGGCTCGAGAGATGGGGTTCCGATACACCATCGCAGTGAATGTCAAGACCAGCAGCAGCGACCACCCCTTCTACCTGACTCTGCAACAGATCCATGATCTTGCCGAAGACGGCTTTGAAATCGCGAATCACAGCTACAGCCATGCGAACGATTGCCTTCCTGAAACATGTCCCTATCCGCCTAAGGGATCGCTCATGGGGTACTTCCTCTGCGAGGAACTCGACCCCGTCGACGCCATGGCGGGCCTGCACGCGGAAATCGAACGGGACTCGGTCTCCGTGCTCTGCGATCTCGATGTCGAGACGATCAAGACCCTGGCCTACCCCCGACATCTTCACGGCAAGGCCCTGATCGATTCCCTGATCGCCGAAGGCTACATCGGAGCCAGAACCGGCGGGTGGACGTCCACCAATCTCTACAGCTATGGAGAATTTCCCGAGTACGCCCACAACAGTTGGGAAGGCGGCATCAGTCTGTTCCGCGTGCCGACGCGGACCTCCGATACCGGCCTGTTCGGCGATCACAGCGCCGTCCCCCCGGTTCATTTCACTTACGAGCAGTTCTACGCGGCGGCGCAACCCCGTATCGAAGACATCCGCAATAAAGGCGGCATGTTCGTCATCTATACTCACCACCTGGGCAACGACGACGATTCCTACGGCGACATCAACCATTTCAGCGGCGGCATCACCCAGGAGGAACTCGCCTGGCTCGTGGACCTCGTCCGGGACAACGGCGGCATCGTCATGCCGTTCGGCGAAGCGGTGGAATATTACCGCGCCCGTACGCAGATGGTGAATCTGGACGGCGACTATGTCTGGATGCCGCCCTCAACGGATGTCGGCGACCTGCCGGACAACGGTCTCACGCTTCTGACCGCGTCGCCCAATCCCTTCAATCCCCGTACCATCTTCGAGGCTGCCCTCGCGGTGGCGGGCCGGGTCAGCCTCGATGTGTACGACGCTCAAGGAGCCCATGTTCGGACGCTCGTGCGGGAATACCACGACATCGGTCGCCATCAGTGGAACTGGGACGGCCGCGACGACGCGGGCGCCCTGCTCGGCGCCGGCGTCTACATGGCCAGGCTGGAGACTCTCCAGGGGAGCTCGTCCAAAAAGGTGATGCTTCTCAAGTAGAGGGCGCGGGGTCTCCTGGGGGAACGACAGTGTTGCACAGGGCCGTTTCATGGGGCATCTTGGACGTCCCTGGCAACGCTGTCTCGACCCGAGGATACCCATGATCCCCCGCATCGCCGCCGTCTCCTTCCTCAACTCCTGGCCACTGGTCGACGCCCTCGCCGGCCGCGACGACGTCCAGCTGGTGACCGACATACCGAGCCAGCTCCCCGAACTCCTGCACGAAGACCGCGCCGACGCCGCCCTGGTGCCCGTGGTCGAGTGGTTCCGCGGCGCGGGTGCGGGCGTGGTGCCCGGCATCGCCCTGGCCACCGGCGGCCCCGTCGACAGCGTCAAGCTCTTCGCCAGGGTGCCGCCGCCGGAGATCCGCCACGTGGCGGTGGACCGCGGTTCGAAGACCTCGGTGGCCCTGCTCCGCGTGCTGTTCGCCGAACTGTGGGGCGTGGAGCCCGACTTCAAGGTGGTCGTCCCCCAGGTCGGAACCCTGCTCGACGAGGCCGACGCCGCCCTGGTCATCGGCGACCGCTGCTTCGCCGCCGAAAAACGCTTCCGCGATGAAGGTCTGCTCGGCGCAGGCGGCATCCACGAGATCGACCTCGGCGATACCTGGCGCCAGATGACCGGCCTGCCCTTCGTGTTCGCGGTGTGGGTCATGGGTGACGGATTCACGGCGCGCTCCACGTCCGCCGAACGCGACGACCTGATCCGGCTGCTGCAGGACGCCAAGGAGACGGGCCTCGGCCGCATCGACGCCCTGGCCGACCGTGCGGTGGCCGAAGGCCGCCTGGGGCCGGGGGGATCGGCGGAGCGCGAGGCCATCGTCCACTACTTCCGCGAATCCATGAGCTACGACCTCGGCGCGGAGGAGCTGGCGGGTCTGCGGCGCTTCCATAGACTGTGCGTCGAGCACCGCATCATTCCCGCAGGCCGCGGCCTCGACCCCGCGGACCTGACCGGCCTGGAAGGATCGTCACGATGAGCGCCCCGACGCCCGACCCCCGCCCCGTGCTGAGCGAGGACCACGCGGTCCCGCGCTGTTCCACGCCCATCGCCATGGAGATCCTCGACGAAGCCCTCGACCGCCGCCTGACCGGCGGCGAGCTGTCGCTGCTGTTCGAGGAGGCGGCGCTGCACGATCTCGGCCGCACGGCCACCGAACTGCGCCTGCGCCGCAGCGACCCGGACGTGGTGACCTACGTCGTGGACCGCAACGTCACCTACACCAACGTGTGCTACGTGGACTGCGAGTTCTGCGCCTTCAACCGCCACAAGGGCGACGGCGACGAGTACTGGCTGTCGATCGACGAGATCAAGGCCAAGGTCCAGAGCGTGATCGACGCCGGCGGCCACCAGATCCTGCTGCAGGGCGGCCACCATCCCAACGAGAAGATCGAAGCCTACGAGGCCATGCTCGCCGAGCTCAAGGCCGCGTTCCCGACGCTGTGGATCCACGGCTTCTCGCCCAACGAGGTGCAGCACTTCGCCAATGTGTCGAAGATCTCCACCCTCGAGGTGCTCAAGCGCCTGCAGGCCGCCGGCCTCGACTCGATGCCCGGCGGCGGCGCCGAGATCCTCAATGAGCGCGTGCGCTCGATCATCGCGCCCAAGAAGACCACCGCGCGGGAGTGGATCGAGATCAACGAAGAGGCCCACTACCTGAACATCCCGACCACCGCGACGATGATGTTCGCCCACATCGAGACCTACCCCGAGCGGGTCGAACACCTGCTGCGCCTGCGCGAGAGCCAGGACAAGACCAAGGGCTACACGGCCTTCATCCCCTGGACCTTCCAGCCCGGCAACACGCCCCTGGCCGAGATCCCCGACCTCATGGAGCAGGTCGAGTTCCGCGGCTACCTGGGCGCCACCGACTACCTGCGCACCCTCGCCATCGCCCGCATCGCCCTGGACAACTTCACCAACATCCAGGCCTCGTGGGTCACCCAGGGCAAGAGCGTGGGCCAGCTCACCTTGGGCTACGGCGCCAACGATCTGGGATCGACGATGATGGAGGAGAGTGTGGTGTCGGCCGCGGGCATCACCCATCCGCTGACCCAGGAGGATCTCAACGAGATGATCCTCGGCGCCGGGTACACACCTGCTCAACGCGACAATGGATATCATATCCTGAAGGTGATCGAGGGGTAGGGTCCGTTCGAAGGGCGTCCGCCCACCCACCAACACCCCCCGCCTTGCTCAGCGCTTCGCGAATGTCGCCGGCGGGGGGTGTTGGTGGATGGGCGGACACAGCTTGAGGGGAACTACCCCTCGAACGTCTTCAGGTCATTCTACCAGAGTAATGATGGTCGAGGACTTGGTGGTGGCCGTGGTGAGGCGGGCGATGTAGGTGCCCGAGGCCACGGGGATGCCTGCAGAGTTGCGGGCTTGCCAGGTGATGTCGGAACGTCCCTTGTCCGCTCTGCGATTCAACAGCATCGCAACGCTTCTGCCGCGTAGGTCGAAGATCTCCAGTTTGGTATCTCCCTCTTCAATAAGATCGAAGAAGAACGTGACTCCCGCGTTGAACGGGTTGGGCCACGCCTCCAGTGCGCCCGCCGCGGCGGGGACGTCCGCCACGGCCACCACGCCCGCTTTGATCTCGTTCAACAGCCAGGCCGCGCTCGCCGGCGAGATGGCGACGTGGTCTTCGTTCTCCATCGGCACGAACAGATCGTCGAAGGTCGTCTTGGACATCAGGTCCGGGTCGGCGAGCACGTTGTGGAATGGGTCGGCGACGTCGAGGTCGAGGGCGCTGATCGTGGGGATGAAGGCGTGGTGGGTCGCCAGGGCTTCGATGTCGCCGTACGGGACGCTGGTCGTGTCCATCTGGGCCATGCTGCCTCGCCGGCCGCCGGGGGCGTTGTCCCAGGGCAGGGTGCCGCCCACGTTCACGTTCACGTAGGTGTCGGGCAGGGGCCAGATGATGTTCTGCTCCCCCTGGAAGATGCGGATCTGGTTGCCGTCGGGCAGGGCCCACACGTTGCCCTTCAGGTCCAGCAGCAGAGAGTAGTACTCGTAGCGGATGATCTGCTGCCCCGGGGCGAATCCTTGGCCAGCGGCGGCACCGGAACCGTTGGCCACCGCTACGCGGCGGCACGACGGCAGGCCCAGGGCGGCGAGGTCGGCGGTGAAGGCGGCGCGCAGGGGGTCCGCGGCGGCGGTCGTTCCCGACGTGGACAGGTGGTGCTGCAGGAGCATCTGGCGGGCGGCCGGGGTGTCGAGGCGGCTCAGCAGGAAGGCGGCGCTCTCGGAGTCGTCCCGGAAGAACTCGAGCCAGTGCTGGAGGCCAAGAGGAATGACGGCGCCGCGTTGGGGCGCGTCGAAGGAGATCCAGGTGCGGACCTGGGGGTCGACGCCCTGCTGTTCCATCCAACCCAGGGCGTAGCGCGTGACCAGGCCGCCCATGCTGGCGCCGATCAGGGTCGTGGTGTGCCAAGGGCCGATCTCGGCGTTGACGCGGCCCAGCAGTTCGGCGACCACCATGGCGTTGCGCTGGATGGGCTCGGTGGCGACATCGAAGTCCAGGACCACCGCATCGAAGCCGTCGGCGCGCAGGGTCTCGAGCATCTGCTCCTGGTTGAGCATGTCGTAGAGCACGTCCCAGTCCATGGTGTCGTCGAGGTCGAAGCCTTCGACCATCACCACGGGGTTCTGCAGGACGGTGCGGCCGGGCGCGAGGTACACGTAGGCCTTGCCCGAGGCCACAGCGCCGTCGTACGGCACCGATGCGGTCACATGGAGGGTGTCATCGGGGGCAGGAGCCGCGGCCGTGACGGTCATGGGGAAGGCGGCTAGCCGCAGCTCGCCGTCGGAGGTCGCCCGCAGCCGGACTACGACCTCGCCGGAAGCGGAGTAGAGAACCGCGAGACGGCCATCGGCGCCGATGCTCAGCCAGCCGTACCCGTCGCCGGGGTCCACCTCCACTTGATCGGGGCGGGCGCCGTAGCTCCATGCCGCGTCGAGGGCGAAGACGACCTGTCGCCCCCGGTGGACGGTCGGTCTCAGAGCCGTCGCCGCGAAGATGCGGCCTTCTCGACCGTCGCGGGCGTTCTGGAAGGGAGTGTCGATCAGGCCGATGGGCACGACCTCGGGGGCCACGGCGTCGAGGGCGCGGCGCTGCACTTCGCGGGCGGAAGGCCAGGACCTGCGCGGCCCGTCATCACGGCGCAGTTCGAAGACGAGCTGACGCCAGAGACCCGTGGTCGCCGGCGGGGGCGTCGCTGTGCCGTCGAAGCGCTCGATGCCGGCCAAAGAGCGGGATGTGTCCAGGGCCGGAGGTGCGGCGGCGCTCGCGAGGGCGGCGAGCAGCACCAGGGAAAACAGCGGTGCGATGGCGGCGGAACGTCGGAGCATGGCGGACCTCGATGGGGAGGATGCGTGGACAAGCAATCCGTCACCGATGGTAGCAGAAACCAGACTCAATGAGTCGAGATAATGATTTCTCTTCTCAATCGGCGTTCAGGCTGGCCAGGTCCAGCAAGAACCAGAACTCCGACTCGTTGTCGCCGTCCATATGATGGATTCCGAAGCCCAGATCGGCGTCGATCAGGTTTCCGGGGCGCCATTGGAAGTGGGCGCCCCAGCTCAGGATCTCGCCGCTGCGGTACATCGGGCGGCCGTCTTCGGTGAGCCAGTCCTCGCTCCACCACTGGGCGGCCCAGGCCTGGAATCCGTCGCGACCGACGGCGGCGCGCAGTTCGGCGCCGCGACCGTCGTGGCGCCAGCGGCGGTCGGCGGTGCCGCCGACCAGGGCGCCGAGTTCTGTGCTCCAGGCGCCGTCGCCCAGCTCAGAGCGCCAGGTCGGGCCCACGAGCAGGCCCCAGCTTTCCTGAAGGCGGCCCACCGACGAGAGCTGCCCGCCGTGATGCACCAGATGCACTTCGGCGTTCAGGTTCAGGGAGCCGGCGTTTCCGTTCGCGAGGAGCCAGCGGGTCGCGCCGCCCACTTCGAAGATCTCGCGCCGGTCGATCCGTTCCTGGGTGCGCCACTGGATCCAGCCGCGGGCGTCGACCCGCTTGCCGGTGCGGCGCAGGGAGAGCCCGCGGTCGGCGGGGCGCTCGTAGCGCAGGTCGGGGGCGATCAGGGCGTAGTGCAGCATCTGGTGGCGTCGGTCGAGATTGCCGAAGCGAAGCACGCCGTCGCCGATGTCCGTCTCCAGGAACAGGTAGGGCTCGGTGGCGTCCCAGTTGTCGTCGTGATCGCGGCCGAACTCGACGTCGAGCTGCACGCCCACGCCCACCAGGATGTCCGGCGCGGGCCGGGCGGTGCCGAACACGGCGACATGCTGACCGAAGTGGGTGCGGCCCTCTTCGTGGTCGGTGCCGTTCTGGAAGAATTCCATGTTGTGGACGTAGGACAGGGCGCGGGCGTCCCAGGACAGCGTGCCCGCGACGGTCGGCAGGACCGCAACGAGCAGCGTCAGGGCGGCGGCAATCAGTCGACTCATGGAGAGGACCTCGCTCGGGTGGTGTCGGTGCGAGGCGGAATGTTAACGGCGTCGCGGCTTCATTTCACGTCTTTTGTGGCCGGGGCCGGCGAGGCGAACCGTCCCATCTCCTCCAGGGCCCGGCGCATCAGGTCGGTGGGCGGACGGCCGGCGTCGGCCTTCACGTCGTCGAACCGGTGCTTGCGGGTGTGCATGGGGTAGATCGCGAACACGTCGTCGCCGAACAGGTACGCATAGTTGATGTAGCTGCCGATGACGAACGGCCGCGGCGCCGCGAGATCGGCCCGCAGCATGTTCACGCCGGTGCTGTAGGCGGCGGGGTCGGTCGTGCAGCCGAAGACTTCTTCGAGCAGGGTCGGCGCCACGTCCATGTGCGACGTGCGGTCGGAGACGTGGGCGGGCGCGACGCCGGGCAGGTGGACGATCAGGGGCACCTGCACCTGCCAGCGGCCGAAGTTGGTGCCGTGGCCCCAGTAGTTGGCCTGGTTGTCGTTGAGCTCGTCGCCGTGGTCGGAGGTCACGATGATCACGGTGTCGTCGAGGACGCCCAGCGCTTCGAGTTCCGCGAACACCTCGCCGATCAGCAGGTCGTCGTAGCGCATGGCGTTGCGGTAGTCGTTGAGGAGCGGCTCGACCGGCGTGTCCGGGTTGGCCAGGGCCATGTTCAGGTCGGCGGTCGGGCTGTAGAACTTCATGGAGTCGGGGTAGTCGTAACTGAAGTGCGTGGCCTTATAGAACGCGTAGGCGAACCAGGGCTTCTCGGCCTCGGTGTTCTCGCGCATGAACGTCTTGAGCTGGTCGGTGAGGTTGCGGTCCCAGGCGTGGACGGAGCGGCCTTCGAATTCTCCCACCACGTGGATGTCGCGGAAGGTGGTGTCGGAGATCTTGTGCCGGTTGAACTTGGAGCGGGCGAAGACCCGGCTCGTGTAGCCGCGGTCGGTGATCGCGTCGATCAGCACGGGGTTGTCCACCGAGGCGCTGTTGGCCTTCACCGCCGGCCAGTAGGTCGCGTGCAGCCCGTAGAAGAAGCCGAAGACGCCGCAGGTGGTCTGGTTGCCGGTGCTCACATGGTTGTCGAACACCAGCGACCGCTCGCTCAACCCGTAGATGTTGGGGGAGACCTCGGCGTTCATCATGTCCGGGCGCCAGCTCTCGAGCATGATCACCAGGATGTTGGGCGTGGCCGACGCCGCGGAGTCGGCGAAGGCGAGGGCGCGGTGGGGGTAGACGAACGAGCGGTCGTCGCGGTCGCCCTGGGTGGCTTCGCGCATGTCCATCGGCAGCATGTCGCCGTACTTGTCGGCGTTGCGGTGGGAGGTGAACGGCATGTAGAAGGGGAACAGCGGCGTCAGGCCTGTGACCCGGGCGTCGTTGCGGGCGTAGGCCACGATGTGGACGATCTGCCCCGCTCCGAGGGCGAGCACCAGCACGAGGGCCAGGATTCCGCCCAGGAAGCGCGGGCGCCGCGCCCTGGCCGCCGTGCGGAAGATCAGGATCTGCAGGCCGACCAGCAGCGCGAGCCCCGCCGCTGCGGTCACGAGGGTCGAGACCGGCAGGCCCAGCCCCTTGATGTCGGTGAACAGGTATTCGATCCAGAACGAGTCGATGTGGAACTTGATGACCTGATAGGCCACCGCGTCGACGAACAGGAAGCCGGTGTAGGCCGTCGTCACCGCGATGGCCAACGGACGCGCGGCGCGGGGGATCGGCAGGGTCAGCAGGCTGATCAGCGCGACGGCGACCAGCAGCGGCAGGCCGTAGTAGCCCATTACGACCGTGGCGGCGTAGGCGCCGCCGAGCAGCGTGAGGTCGCTGTGGCGCAGGCTCAGCAGGAAGGCCGCCAGGATCACCGGCAGGTTCCAGCTCACCGCGGCGAAGAGATCGTCGAACCGCGCGGTCCGGGATCGGGAACGGGTCTGCTCTGAAGTCATCGATGGTACCTTCGGCGGGTCAGGGCCGGTCGGGGAGCGGATGCGTCAGGCCGACGCCCGGTCGCTCCCTCCGTATTCCCGCAGTGCGTTGAGGTTGAGCCAGTCGTCGCCGTAGATGGCCTGCGGGAAGATGATCGGCACGAGGCCGTGCAGGAATTGGCGCAGCTTCATGGCCAGATGGCTGGCGTCGTGGTCGCCGTGCACGGTGCGCAGAAATCCCTCGAGGGTGTAGA
>ERZ890953.191-NODE-191-length-36049-cov-5.050842_pt1 | contig 36049 bp, 20 predicted proteins | sample MGYA00521264_ERZ890953 | MGnify/ENA primary metagenome ERZ890953 (study PRJEB32303, sample SAMEA104408629) | aquatic metagenome | biome: Brackish water; feature: Chemocline; material: water | place: Baltic Sea | collected 2014-10-26T21:54:00 | depth 200 m ...
CCAAGCAGAGCCACGGTGTGCATGTCCTTGACCACCGAGATGGTCTCGGCACCATCCGCCCCCGGGTAGAGCAATTGGCCACCGCCGGAGATGAACTGATGGCCTGCAGCAAGGTCGAAGTCCCCGGGACGCAACACCGGCACCGTCTGCACGCCGAAACCACCGTCAAGAACGCCTGGAAACGGGAGCGATGCCAGGTCGCTACCACCGGCCAGCGCCGCCCCGGGAAGCACCGCTACCACCAGCAACAGCCCGAAAGTGATACTTGAGCGACGCCAGCAGAGCAGGGACAACAGCAACACCAGAAGCAGCCAGAGCCCAGCCATACCGGAGCCGTTCGCAACTCCACATCCGGCCACATACTCTGCGTCCGCCGGTCGCCTGTGACCCGGGTAGTCGGAAGCACCGAGAGGCGAGGTGCCAGCCTCAACTTCCTCCAGGTCGTCATATCCGTCACCATCCGAATCGGCCGCATTGGGGTCAGTACCCAACGCCCCTTCTTCCGCGTCGCTCAGTCCGTCACCGTCTCCATCATCGTCACAGGCATCACCCGGCCCCTCACCGTCACTATCTTCCTGGCCCGCATTGACCACGTCCGGACAGTTATCCTCACCATCGGCGATGCCATCACCGTCGTCATCGTCATCACAAACATCACCCAGGCCATCCTTGTCGAGGTCCGCCTGCCCCAGATTGGCCACATCAGGGCAGTTATCGAGGAAATCCTGAACCAGATCGCCATCACGGTCGGGGTCGCAAATGTCGCCCGCCCCGTCTTCGTCCAGGTCCTCCTGGCCGGCATTGGCGACGGCCTGACAGTTGTCATCGACATCCTCGATGTCATCTCCGTCCACGTCCTCATCGCAGGCGTCACCAAGGCCATCGCCGTCCTGATCTTCCTGCCCCGGGTTGTAAAGGTCCAGGCACACGTCCACGCCGTCATCTACTTCGTCCCCATCGAGGTCCTTCTCGACGTCGCAGTAGTCCCCAACCCCATCATCGTCCCAATCCTCTTGCACAACGTTCTGTACCAGCGGGCAGTTGTCTTCCAGATCGGCAATGGAGTCATTGTCGTCATCAGGGTCACATGCATCGCCCAAGCCATCGAAGTCGGTGTCAGTCTGACTCCCATTGGGCGCCAGGGGGCAGTTGTCCGCTTCATTGAGCGTACCGTCACCGTCCTCATCAGGATCGCAGACATTCCCCTGCCCGTCGCCATCGGCATCCTGCTGCACCGGGTTATATGCCGTCGGGCAATTGTCGTTTCCGTCTGTGATTTCGTCGTTATCGTCATCGACGTCACAGAGGTCTCCTATGCCATCCTGATCAAGATCCTCCTGCTCAGGATTGCCCACGGTCTTGCAATTGTCTTCGCCATCCAAAAGACCATCGGCGTCATCATCATCGTCTACACAATCGGCAATGCCATCTTCGTCGGTGTCCAACTTGCCGTCGTCCACCAGACCATCGCAGTCGTTGTCGATGCCATCACACTTCTCAATGGCAAAGGGGAAGATGCTGGGGTCAAAGGGTTCGCAATCATCCCCGTCGTCAGACCCATCATTATCATCGTCAAAGTCGCAAGCATCACCCGCACCGTCCTGTTCGAAATCCTCCTGACCGGGGTTCTTCAAGAAGGGGCAATTGTCCTCGGAATCGACCACCCCGTCACCATCGATGTCCGTCACCAGGTCACAGGCATCACCAACATCGTCGCCGTCCGCATCCTGCTGCCCGGGATTGGGTACGGCCGGGCAATTGTCCAGAGCATCGACAACTCCGTCAGCATCGTCATCTGTATCGCAAGCATCACCGAGGCCGTCCTTGTCGATATCTTCCTGGAGGGGATTACTCGTTTTAGGGCAGTTATCAACGCCATCAGAGAGCCCATCGCCATCGTCGTCCGGGTCGCAGACGTTGCCCAGTCCATCATTGTCGGTATCGAGCTGATCGGCGTTCTTCTTCAGCGGGCAGTTATCCAACTCGTCGATGATGCCGTCGCCATCATCGTCAGCGGCACAAGCATCGCCAACGCCATCGCCGTTGGTATCCTTCTGGTCGGCATTCTGATGAAAGGGGCAGTTATCAAGCACATTGGCCACCAGATCGCCGTCTAGATCGCCGTCGCAGTCATTGCCCACGCCATCACCATCCAGGTCGGCCTGGTTGGGATTGAACAGCTGCGGACAATTGTCCTTGGTATCGGCCAGACCATCATCATCATCATCGGGGTCGCAAGCATCACCCACGGAATCATCATCCAGATCGTCCTGCCCGGGATTGAAGAGCAGGGGGCAGTTGTCAGCATCGAGACAGATGCCATCACCATCCAGGTCAGTACCGGGGAGACATGCCGCCAGCGCCGGCAGCGGGAGAGCCAGCAGCAACAGCAGCATCAGGAAGTATCGCAACCTCAGAGCAAGTACCATCGTAACTTCCGGCGTTATGGTCCAGTTCCTCAACCAGAGAGTTTGTCACCACAAACGTTAGGCACTCACCACAGTTCGGCAAGACGCGAGGTCCCCACTCTTGTCATGTGTGAGGACCTCCAGTACCCTCACGGTGAGCCGGCATCTCTGCCGGGCAAAGATGACTTTGTTTCTTGGGAAACGCTGCGCAGAGAAGCCGCGGGGGGAAGTCGGAATCGATGCTCGTCCTCCATGTAAATGACCGACTGAGCGCCCGGGGCGGAGCCGACCTCCACCTGCTGGCCGCCCTCGACCATCTCCAGGGTACCGGCTATGAGGTGGCCTTGGCCGTGGGCGAAGAGGATGGCTCAGCCTGCGCACCTTGCCCGGTCCACGTCGTCCCGGGTCTGGCGGCTCGGGATACCGAACCCACCGGTCTCGACGAACTGTGGCAACGACTCAGGCCCGATATCGTCCACCTGCACAACACCATGAATCCCGAGGTCATCAGGTGGGCCGGTGGCCGCAGCGCGCTCATGACAATCCACGATCACCGGCTCTTCTGCCCAGGGCGAGGCAAGGTGACTGCCAACCACCATCTCTGTACCACACCCTGGTCACCAGAGGTCTGCTCCCCCTGCTTCGACGATGATGTCTATTTCGCGCGCATCGCCCGGACAACCTCAGAGCGACAAGCAGCAGCCAGGCTTCTCCCAGCCATTGTGCTGTCGGAATATATGCGCCAGGAGTTGCTAGCGGTCAGATTCGACCCGGCCATGGTCCATGTGCTCCCCGCCTTTGTTCACGATCTGCCGCCGCAGCCTCCGGACGGTCCACCTTGCGTGCTGTTCTGCGGCCGACTGGTCGCAGCCAAGGGAATCGACGAAGCCATCGCCGCGTGGCGCGCCAGCGGCATTGACCTGCCCCTGGTCTTCGCCGGCACCGGGTCGGCTCGTAACCGGCTGGAAAAGGCAGGGTTTGAAGTGCTGGGATGGCAGGGGCGCACCCGGTTGGCGGCGACGCTGGCCCGGGCACGGGCATTGCTCTTTCCGCCGCGCTGGCAAGAGCCATTCGGCATCGTCGGCCTGGAAGCGCTAGCCCTGGGGATCCCCGTGGTAGCCTGGCGATCGGGGGGCATCGAAGAGTGGCACCCCGGCGGCGAGTTGCTGGTCGAATACGGCAACATTGAGGCCCTCGGGCAAGCCCTGCGAGCCGCCCTGACCATGCCCGCCAAATCAGTTTACGCCGCCCCCATCACGCCACAGGAACGCACCGCCCGACTCATCGACATCTACCAAGGAGTTGCCTAATGAGAGCCGAGATCTTCGCCGCCCTCACCGCCATCTGCTGGGGAGTTGGTTCATTACTTGAGAAGAAAGGAGTGAAACTTGGCGGCCTGAGCCCCGTCATGGGCACCGCCATTCGCACCGCCTTCTCGCTCCTCTTCCTCACCTTCGTCTCCTACCCGTACTGGGGCCAGCTTCGCAAGGCCGGCGCACCCTCCATCACGCTCATCGCCGTCGGTGGCGGCGTGATTGCAGGAGGACTGGGCATTATCTTCCTCTACACCGGCTTGAAATCAGGTTCCCTCTCCACCGTCATGACCGTCGCCTTCTGCCTCGCCCCCGTGGTCGGAGCACTGCTGGGGTATTTCGTCCTCCACGAACGACTCTCTGCCATTCAACTGCTCGGTATCGCCCTCTGTATTACCGGTGCCTCGCTCGTCACCTGGTTCCGCTCCGCTTGAGGACGCAGACGGCGGTTGACGCGGTGTTCGTATTCGGAATGGGATGGGACGGGACCGAGACGACGGGGGACGCAGTGTTCGTATTCGGAATGGGATCAATTAATCCGGCCCTAAGGACCGGGCTGGGTACTTAGCCCCCTGGCGGGGGCTGCAGCCGACATGGCGAATCTGCCTCAACATGCTCGAGGAGAACTCCGCCCCACCCACAGGACCACAATTAATCCCACTCCGAATACGAACACAACGTCAACCGCCATCCCACAATCCCATTGACAGAACGCCCCGCAAGGTTAACCTCAGTCCGTACTGCTGCCCGGAGATCCCTTTGTCTACCAGAGTTTTGGCCGTCGCCTTGGTTGTTGTTGCCTGGAGTTGCGCACCGCCTTCCGATTCCCTTGGGCCGCGGGACGACAGCGGCACACTGGGACGTTGGGGAGAAGATACTTCGCAACCCGGTGAAGATGCGGCTGCGGCTGACCTGGCCCACGCCCTGGATACTTCAGCGCCCGACACGGCCCCCGAAGACACCGCCGTCTGGTACGAACCGCCCGAGCACTTCACTGTCGTCTTCCTCGACATCGGCCAGGGCGATGCCATCCTCGTGCAATTCCCCGGGGGCTCGACCATGCTCGTTGATGGCGGCAACAAAAGCTCGGGATGGAGCACCATCCTGCCCTATCTCGACGATCTCCACCTGACCCGCCTGGACTACGTCGTGGTGACCCACCCCGATGCCGACCACTGCGGTGGATTGGACGATGTGGTGCTCGGAGTAGACGTGGGGCAGGTCTGGGAAAATGGCCAGGTCGCCGATACCTGGGCCTGGTGGGACTTCTCTGATGCCGTGGACGACCAGGGAATCCAACGCATCACGGTTCATCGCGGCTATGAAGAACACATCGACGGCTGCTATGTCGAGGTGCTCAATGCTGACGAAGGATGGGACGACACCAACGGCAATAGCGTCGTCATGGCCGTCGAATGCGAAGGTATCCGAGTACTCCTCACCGGTGACGCCCACTCTGGCACCCAGGAGGACCTCGTCGACGTCTTCGGCACCGACCTGGAATCGGACGTCGTCAAGATCCCCCACCACGGCAGCTGGGACCGCTTCAGCGAATTCCCCACCTACGTCACCCCCGCCGTCGCCGCTTGCAGCGTCGGCGCCGGCAACGGCTACGGCCACCCGGACCCCGACGTAGTCGGCGAATGGCAGGATGTCGGAGCGAAGTTCCTGCGCACCGACCAGTCCGGCAATATCACCGTCACCATTCGTGAAGGCAACCTCGCGGTGCTGACGGAGTATTGACCCGCGTGTCCCGGGGTTGACATCGGCCACATCAGACATCATCTTGTTCCCCGAGAATGTGAACCTGAAGAGGGGAAAAACGTGGCTGATCAGAAACTGCTGCAGGCGCTGACCGATGCCATTCGGGCAGAGGTGGAAGGACATTCATTTTACTTGATGGCCGCCCAAACCACGGCGGATAAGCAGGGGCAAGAGGTCTTTGAACGACTCGCCCAAGAGGAGCTGAAACACGCTGCCTTTCTGCGGAGCCAGTACGATTCACTGCTCTCCTCCGGCAAGGTCTCCGAAGCCAAACTGGGCGTGCCAGACTTCCCCGCCGGATCGATGATCTTCTCCCCCGAGTTGCGAAGCAGGGTCAAGGAAGCAAACTTCGAAGTCACCGCCCTCTCCATCGGCGCTCAACTGGAGCAATCAGCCATGGTTTTCTACGCCGACCAGGCCGCGGCCGCAGAGGACCCCGCAGTCGCCAGCTTCTTCACCGACCTATCAGAGTGGGAACGCGAGCACTATCGCTTACTCACAGGCCAGCTCGCGGAACTGCAACATGATTTCTGGGGCGCCAACCGCTTCTCGCCTTTCTAGCCACCGGGCTCGGAGAAGCCGATGTTCAAACTGACAGCCATCCAGGCTGACATCACAACGCTACAGGTCGACGCCATCGTCAACGCGGCCAACCGCACTCTGCTGGGCGGTGGCGGAGTCGACGGCGCCATCCATCGACGCGCCGGCCACGAACTACTGACACATTGCCGACGCCTTGACGGTTGCGCCACTGGCGATGCGAAGATTACCCCCGGCTTCAATCTGCCGGCACGGTTCGTCATCCATACCGTCGGTCCCGTCTGGAGCGGCGGCGACTCGGGCGAACCGGAATTGCTGGCCAGTTGCTACCAGAGATCGCTCGAGTTGGCCGAAGAACACCGCCTCAAATCCATCGCCTTCCCGGCCATCAGCGCAGGCGTCTACGGCTATCCGCTGGAGCTTGCGACGCACATCGCAGTCACGACCGTCGGTAATCACCTGACCGGCAAAGACTCCGACCTTCAAGTCACCTTCTGCTGCTTCTCCGCCACTGCGTTGAAAATCTACGCCAGCGAACTTGAAGCACAATCGAACTGACCGAGGCAATGGCACTGTGAGCAATTCCCCACGGCAGGCTGATGAAATGTGTGTGCCAGAATTGCGTTCCCCCAATTGCAACGGTTGAATGCGGTCTTGCAGCTTGCACTAGAAACATCAATGGCGTATTTCGGACTATATCGCCCTCATCCGTTGCCATATATAGGTCGCTGTTATGTGTCGCACTAGTCCCTGGCCCATGCGGTCCTCACATACCCCGCCCCGCTCATACCCAACCCCCGTCCACCCCAGTAATGACCAACACAGCGCCTGGCGTAAGCCTGGCGACGCCGTTAGTCTTGCGCCTGGCGATGCGTATCACAGCCAGCGCTGCCCGGAAAGCATGGGTGGTGCGATAGAAGCGTCACCAGCCTGACGGCCGGTGCTGTGTTCGAGTTTGGGTAGGAGGGGCTAAGGGCACAGCGCAATTGCCTCAACTGACCAACCCGACCTTGGACCACACAAACAACCAGTGCTATACTGGCCCCTCATAGGGAAGGTCATGGCATGAAGACGATATTCGGTGCACGGATAGTGTTCGCTCCGGTCGCTTCCAGTAGTAGCGAAAAGGCGAAGTCAGAAGTCCAGGAGGAGGCCGACATCATATCCGCTGACGGGAGCCTCGCCGAGACCCTCACAGACCTAGCGAACGCGTCTGACCTGGTCCCCGAACTGACGGACGCCCCCCCCCTTGACACTGCGGAAGTATCCGCAACGGATACGGCCGGTACCCGTGTGGACGGCAGTGGTTTCTAACCTTCTTGTACATGCAGGAGAAAGCCCATGAAGATCATCCTTATCGGAGCAGAACTCGAAGAAAACCTGGCCGTTCGCTATCTCGCCCCGCCCCTGCTTGATGCCGGACACGAGGTAGAGATCATTGCCTTTGACGACCCGTCGCAGCAGCTTCGGCTGGCCCGGGAGTTGGCCGAGAAGAAGCCGGACGTCATCGGTATGTCAGTCGCCTTCCAACACCGCTTGACCGACTTCCGCAATCTCGCTCGGACGCTGCGCAGCGCTGGCCTCGAGAGTGTCATCGTCTGGGGCGGGCATATTCCCACCGCCCGGGCCGGGCAGATTCTTGAAGCCTATCCCGAGGTGGACATCATCGTTCGCCACGATGGCGAGGAGACCCTCCTTGAGTTGGTCGCCGCCCTGGACGGAAACTCGCTGGGAGTTGCAGAGGGTCCCAGAGAGGTGACCGGCCAACTGCTCCTGACACTCAAAGAGATCAAGGGACTGGCCTTCCGTCTGCCCGGCGGCAAGCCCGGCATGACCCCGGCGCGCCCCGCGCCGCGCAACCTCGATGAAATCGATACCCCCTGGCGGCAGGGCAAGCCCGCCCGCCACGGCGGCCTCGGCTTCTCGCCCATCCTCGGCAGCCGCGGCTGCTGGGGAAGCTGTACCTACTGCTCCATCCAGACCTACCACCGCGGTCGGGGCGGCCCCCGGGTGCGCCTGCGAGAGCCCACCGCCATCGCCGCCGAAATGGCCGAAATGTACCATCACGACCAGACCCGCATCTTCTGCTTCCACGACGAGAACTTCTTTCTGCCAAAGCCAGACCACACCCTCGCTCGCCTGCGGGAGATTCGCAGTGAACTCGACCGACGAGGGGTCGGCAAAATCGGCATGGTCGCCAAATGCCGACCCGACGAACTGAGCCCGAAGCTCCTTGGCGAAGCCCGCAAGATGGGGCTGATTCGCGTCTACGTGGGCATCGAAAACGGCTCCCAGGCCGGCCTCGACCACCTCGGCCGCAACACCAACGTCGAAACCTGCGGCCACGCCCTCCAGATGCTGCGCGACGCTGACGTTTACGCCTGCTACAACGTCCTGCTCTTCGAACCCGACACCACCCTCACCGACGTCTCCGAAAATCTTGCCTTCCTCAATGAGAACTCGGATTTCCCGTGGAACTTCTGCCGCACCGAAATCTATCCCGGGTCGTTCATGGAGCAGAGCCTCAAGGCGCAGGGCCGCCTGCGCGGTGGCCTCGAAGGCATGACCTACACCATCGCCGACCCCCGGGCCGAACTGCTCTTCAGAATCAGCGCCATCGCCTTCTCGGGCCGCAACTTCGGCACGCAGTCCACTGCCAATGCCGCCAGCGGCGTCCGGTACCTGGCTGCTGTGCTCGACCACTTCTACGGTGGCCGCCAGGCCCGAGCCTTCTTGCGCAGTTCCAACGAAGTGACCCTGAGGCTGGGCCACGATACCCTGACCCGACTCACCCTCGCCCATGACTTCGTGGCCAGCGGCGAAACCAGACCCGGCGAAATCACCCGCTTCACCGCCGAACTGGCCCGCCAGGTTGCCATCGCCGATGCAGAGTTCTGGCCCGCCCTCGAAACCCTCCGAATCGAGATGAATCGCTATGGCTCCAGACACGCCCCTGCCCTGCTGGCACCTTCCATGGGACGACAAGCTCTGGCGAAGACCGCAGCACTGCTGGCCGCCGCCGGGCTGGCCGGCGTCGCGTGCGACAGCAAGACGACGGTCATGGACCCGGTACCTGGCGACCTGCGGGACAACCAGGACATCATGGTCATGGATCCGCTGCCGGATGACGTCACCGGTCAGCAGGACGTCATGGTCTACGATCCCCTGCCGCCAGACGTCATCGAGCAGGACTACATGGTCGTCGACCCCCTGCCCGAAGATGCCTTTGAGCAGCAGGACTACATGGTGGTCGACCCGCCGCCTCCCGACGTTGTTGAGCAGGACTACATGGTGGTCGACCCACCGCCCCCGGACGTCACCGACACCGTGGAACAGGAAGACATCATGGTCATGGACCCACTTCCTCCTGACATCAAAGAAGAGGACGCCGGGGAGAAGAAGGACGTGCCGCCCCCGGTAGACCCACCGCCACCAGACCAGTCCGCCTTCGAGCCCGCCCAGCCGGGGAGCCCCGCAGCACTGCCACTGGACCGCGGCTTCAGAGTCAAACTGACCACCGAAACCATCAATGGGGCCATCCACTTCACCACCCGCTGCACCGGCACCGCCGAACCAACCCTGCAGTGGACCTGCCGCGGCGGCACCATGGAGGCCACCGGCACCACCGCCATCTTCCGACCAACCGGCACCGGACCCGCCATGGTCCAGGTCCACGCCCGCGCCGGCCAGCACCTCCTCGATGTTGCCACCTGGCTGCCTCACATCGCCTGAAGTACCCCCTTATCGCAACCGCCCTTCACCTTGCGACCAGCACGGCCATGGGTTAGACTCACTCACGCTACTTGGAGGACTGTATGCGACTGGGAACCTGGGGGCTGACAACCCTTTGTCTTGCCCTGTTCTTCTCCTGCGGACCGGGCTCCGGGTCCGATGCCGCGCCCCCACTCCTTGAGGTGGAGCCTGACAATCTCAACTTCAGCACCAGTGAGATCACCCGCTTCCTGGAAGTGAAGAACACCGGTGGCGGCAAGATCTCTTTCACAGTCAAGGTCTCCGCCACTGTCGAAGGCACCACCTGGCTAAGCGTCGGACCGGACGCGGGCACCGTGGGGCCTGGCTCCAGCACCTCGTTGCTGGTCAGCGCCATCAACTACCAGGAGCTGCTGCCGGGTAGCTATGTTGGCGAGATAACGGTAGAGGGTGAGGGACAGGATACCAAGAACATCGACGTGACGTTGGTCATCGGTCAACCAATGCTCGAACTGGACCCGGCAACGGAACTCTTCTTCGGGCCTACCACCGACGAACGGACACTGCTCCTTAGAAACACCGGCAAGGGTGAATTGAAGTACAGCCTGACGCCTCCCGCTGAGTGGCTGGCCATCAACCAGACGGGCTTTTCGGTGCTAGGCGAGGGGGAAACTGCCTCACTGACACTGACTGTGGACCGGAAGTTGATCCCCTGGTACGGCCTGGGCGAGGGCACCCTGCTCATCATCAACAACGGGGTCGCAGGCAGCAGCGGTGCCGGCACCGCCAAACTCGCCGTGAAGGTGGAAGTGGACAGTCAGTGCAGCACCGACGCCGATTGCACCAAGCTGGGATTCTACTGCGGCATCAGCGGCAACTGCACCGCACGCAAGGGCCTCGGCGATGCCTGCCAGGGTACGCAGCAATGCCACAGCGGATTCTGCGCCGACGGAGTCTGCTGCAACAGCGCCTGCGACGGGGAATGCTCCGGCTGCAACGAACCCGGCTTTGCCGGCGCCTGCAGCCCCAGGCCAGACAACACCTACTGCAATGATGGACTGGCCTGTACCACCGGGGAAACCTGCGACTCCGGGAAGTGCACCAACCCGTCCCCATTGGACTGCAGCGACTACGATACAGCCTGCAGCGATGCCATCTGCGACGAAGATGCTGGCGGCTGCACCAACAAGATCCCCGCCAACAAGTGCCTCATTGAGGGTAAATGCTACAATCATGGTCAGGCCGTCTGGTCCGCCTGCCAACTCTGCGACTCAGACCATCCCATCACCGCCACAGATGCCGCCGAGGGAGCAGATTGCGATGACAGCAATATGTGCACCATAGACGACACCTGTGTCGACGGGGAGTGCACCGGGAATGCTCTGGTATGCACCGATGAATTGGACTGCACAGACGACCTCTGCAACCCCGAAACCGGGCTCTGCCAATTCGTGCGGAAACCGGAGTGGTGCATTATCGATGGCAACTGCGTAATGCAGGGGAAGAACCCTAGCGGACCCGATGCCACCTGCCTCTCCTGTATCCCCTATCTTGATAGCGGGATGTGGTCGGCCATCAACGAGGGTATGCCCTGTGACGACCAATCGGAGTGCACCGTCTCCTCCGCCTGCACCGCCGGGGCGTGTGTTGCAACGTGCCTGCTCTGCGACGACGGTGATCCCTGCACGGACGACGTCTGCGTCGGTGACCTGGCCTGCGACCACCCGCCGGCCGCAGACCAGACTCCCTGTGACAGCGACGGGGATGAATGTACCCAGGATGTCTGCCTGGGCGGCGTATGCAACCACCCCCTCGGCCTGGCCAATTGCCTCATCGGCGGCCAGTGCTTCGTCGACGGTGCCCTCAATCCCGACAACGTCTGCACTTCCTGCTCGGCAGGAGTGAATCAGGAGTCATGGTCCCCCACCAACGACGGCATGGGCTGTGATGACGGCAATTGGTGTACCCTCGATGACGCCTGCTCCACCGGAACCTGTGTGGGGGCGGCCACCGACTGCGGAGCCACCCAGTGCCAGAACTACTACTGCGACCCCCTCGCTGAGCAATGCAACGTCTGGCCAAAACCCGACAACCTGGAGTGTGACGACGGCAACGCCTGCACCGTCGCCGACGCCTGCGCTGTGGGTAGCTGCCAGGGCCAACCCAAAGACTGTGCGGCAGAATTACAACTGACCTCTTGCACTACAGCCCATTGCGACCCCAACAGCGCCCCCGAGCCCGGCCACTGCTACGCCAAGTTGCTCCCCGACGGCGAGCCCTGCGACGATGGGCTCGCATGCACCACCGATACCGCATGCACCATCCTCGGGGCCTGCACCGGCGGCCTTGAGACCAGCGACGAAGACTGCGCCCAACTGCTGGGCATTGGCGGGCAATGCATTGCCGCCCTCTGCTCGGAACCCGACGGGTGCCAACCAGACGTCGAACCGGACGGCACCGACTGTCAACTCGATAATGCGGTCGCCAAATGCCTGTCGGGGGATTGCACTCTGGTCAGTTGCGTCGATGAACTGCTCTACGCCGACTGCGACAATAAGGTAGATACCGGTTGCGAAGTGGAACTCTGGCATGACATCGCCAACTGCGGTGAATGTTCACACCTCTGCACCTTTCCCAACGCCTTCCCGCAATGCCAGAACGGACTCTGCTCCATCTCGGCCTGCAAGCCAGCCTTCTTCAACTGCGACAACAATGAAGCCACCGGCTGCGAGAGCAACTCCGTTACAGACCCGACTAACTGCGGCGAATGCGGCATCATCTGCGCCACCGTCAACCCCTCCAAGGTCGGGATCTGCCTTGACAAGAAATGTAGCTTTGTGGGGTGCGCCCCCGGCACCCAAAACATGGATGGCAACCCGGCCAACGGTTGCGAATGCACCATCGGCGGGCAAGAGATCTGCAACGGCATCGACGACGACTGCAACGGCGAGGTTGACGAAGGCTTCGACCTCTGGACCGACCTCAATAACTGCGGCGCCTGCGGTACCGTTTGCGAACCGGGAAATGCCAGCGCCATCGCCTGCCAGAACGGCCAGTGTCTTGTCACCGCCTGCCCCCTGGGGCTGGTGGACTTGAACGGCGATTCCGCCGACGGCTGCGAATACGAACCATTCTACGTGGGCGAGCTATGGGTAGACGCACTCAGCGGCGGCCCCGAGGCCGACGGCTCCGTCGCCCATCCCTTCGCCACCATCCAGGAGGCCGTGGATGCCGCACTGCCAAGCGATATGATCCACATCAATTCAGGATTCTACGCCGGTGGCGTCGTCGTAGATAAGGTCGGCCTGGTACTACAAGGGGAGAGTCCCGACCTCGTCAACATCGCCACGGCCAATGGCGAAACTGGAATCCTCGTCACCGCCCATGATGTCGCGGTGCTGTCTGCGACCTTCAGCGGTGGGCGGTACGGCGTTCAGTTCGTGGGAGAGGCGCAAAACAGACTGGTTGGGGGCTCCGTCTCCGATGCAATCTTCAACGGACAGACCGGGCCGACGGGAGCCAGCCTCGACGGAGCCGGTATCTTCCTCGAATACACAGAGGCAGTGACCATCTCCAACTGCTCCATCAAGAATGTAACCGGTGGCCAAGGGGCCTATGTAACCGCCCCGGCGACCCCCAATGTCGGTGGCCTGGGAGCCGGTATTCGCTTGCGGTGGTCTGACGAAGCCGTGGTCGCTGGTAACTCCCTGGGTGACATCACCGGAGGACTGGGTGGCGCCAATAACGGGTCGGGCAGCTCTGGCTGCACCAGGGCCCCCCCGGGCGGAATCGGTGCCGGGATCTGGCTTGAACACTCCAGCGAAAACCTGATCAAGGGCAACACCATCGAAACTGTTACTGGCGGCACTAGCGGACCTGGGGGCAAGGACTACTGCTCCACCGCCAACACTGGAGGGCGGGCGGCCGGGATCAACCTTGGGGAAACGTCGCACTCCAACCACCTGGAAGCCAATCTGCTGTCAAACCTGATCGGCGGGCTGCCAAACGCGGCCCCGAGCCACCAGGGAATCCCACAGCAGGCCTTCGGCATCTATCTGGACGACAGCTCCCTGCCCAACAATGTGGCTCTGAACAACTCGCTGGCTGGAGACCCCATAGTCTATCTTCACGGCGCAGCGGGAATCGAGGTCGCCGGACTCTCCATGGAACATAACGTGAACCCCACGAACCTTGGCAAGATCGTTGTCCTCGAATCTGAGAACGTCACCATCGCCGATAACAGTCTGGCCGGATTTGAGGCAGAAGCAGGGTACATGCTCTATGGACTTGACGGCAAATGGGGGGCCACTCCCGGAGAGCCAGGCCGCGGCATCTATCTTAAGAACTGCACCGGTTGCGAACTGCGCGGCAATTCGGTCGCCGGGATCATGGGCGGTAGGGGCGGAGTGCAAACCTATTCCAACGGCATCGGTGCAGCGGGTGGTGACTCTGTCGGCGTTGAACTCAATGGCTGCCAGTCGTGTCAGGTGACCCTCAATTCGGTGCACAGTACAAAGGGCGGAATTTGCGCCTACGACCCCCTCGATGCCGCCTGGGGTCACGGCTGCCGAGGCGTTTCCTACGGCCTCTGGAATTCTTCCGGAGTCACCTTCGCGAACAACGTCGCCCAGCAGCCCCAGGCGGGCCAGTCAAACTACGGGTGCGACGAGCCCGCCTATTGCCTCTATATCGATCAGACCACCGGGTTGGCAGTCAAACATTTCACCTGCCACGCACCCGCCAGCGAATGTGGAGTCGGGCACGGCGTCGTCATCGGGGCGCTCCAAAAAACCCCAGTACAGGTAGTCAACTCCATCATCTCGACCATGGCAGGCTTCGGCCTCGCAGGTAAAACTGGCAACAATGGGCTGCTCGTGGCCTCATACTCAGACATTTACGAATGTGCCGCGGGCCAGGCACAAAACGCCACCGTCTCCTCGGGCTGCATCGACCTCGACCCGCTCTTCCTCAATCCTGAGGAATACATCGTCACCCTCTCCCCGACATCGCCCGCCATCGACCACGGACTTGGTTCGTCCGACTGCAACAACGAGCCTTTTCCCAACGGCTGCCAGGTGAACATGGGGGCCTACGGCAACACCGCACAGGCCGCTGGCGCACCCGATGCCGACCACTGCCCGGCCTGTCCAGAGTAGAGTCCCCGCCTACAGTTGCTTCAAAGCAGTAGCGGGCATCAGCGTGAAATGAAAGGTCGACCCCTTGCCCGGCTTTGATTCGGCCCAGATCTTGCCGCCGTGACGCTCCACAACGCGCTGGCAGACGGCCAGACCGATTCCCGTTCCCTCAAACTCCCGAGGATTGCAGACACGCTGGAAGATCCGGAAGACCCGTTCACTGTCCCGCATGTCAAAACCGATGCAGTTGTCCTCCACCGAAATCTGCCAGAAATCTCCGACTCTCTCAGCCCCAATTCGGACAACAGAAGGTAATTCGCTCCTGAACTTGATGGCATTGGCAATGAGATTCTGGAAGAGCTGACCGAGCAGCCCATTGTGCCCCAGCACCGAGGGCAACGCCGGCGAAAGCTCGACGGTGGCGCCCGCCTCATCAATGTTCGCGTGGAGACTTAGCCTGACCTGCTCAACGACCTCGCGCAGATCCACTGGCAGGAGGGTCGCAGCCCGGGTGCCGGCACGAGAGTACTCGAGCAGATCGAGGATGAAGCGGTTCATGTGAGTCGTTCCATCAACGGCATGCCGGATGTATTTGTGCGCACCCTCGTCAAGTTGGTCCCCGTACTTGCGAACCAGCAAGCCCAGGAATCCACTGACGGTGCTGAGCGGCCCCTGAAGGTCATGCGAAACCGTGTGGGCAAACTGCGTCAGATCGGCGTTAGACCGCTCTAGCTCCTGTACCTTCTCAACCAACTCCCGCTCAGCCCGTCGGCGCGCGGTTTCGGTCCGGGCATTGGAGATGGCTAGACCGCAGAGATTAACGATGGCAAGCGCAAGATTAAGGTAATCGCCAACACGATCCGAGATGGGGAGTTCGCGCACCAGCAGAACCCCCAGATCCGCCTCACGAAAAGAAACCCTGACGGCAAAGCCGCCCGACAACATCGCATAGGCATCGCCAGGCCGTAGCGCCCGAAGGCACCCCGACACCTCGTCGTAGCGGACGGGGACCGAGCGAGTGGAACGAATCTCACCATACCCCCCACCGTCAACGGGCACATAATCGACACAACCAGCTCCAGTCAACATCGAGAAAATCTCAAGGACCTTTTCCACGGCCTCATCCTCACCCATGGTGCGGGTGAGTTCGGCGAGGAGATCGAAGGTCATCGCCTGCTGGGCAACCAGAGAATCGCTACGGCTACTCGCCGCCCGAAAATCCGCGGCATGGCAGTTGAGCCGCCACTCAAGAATGGCCTTCTCCACGTGCAGACGCATTACCTCCAGGCCAACATCATGAGTCTCCCCTGGCAACCCGAGGTACTCGCAAAACTCCTTGAACTCGCCACCGCTCGGGCGCGCAACGCCAGTCTCCAAGAGGACAATGCGGGAGATACTCTCGCGAAAGAACTCCTGGGCGTGTTGCTGGTCAAAGCCCCATCCGTCGATGCGCTGGCGCCATTGGTCGAGCCAACCGGGCGTAAGCAGATAGGCCCCTTCTGCCTGGAGTTGCCGCACCCATTTCGAGTTGGCGAAGAGCGAAAAGCAGGAATCGACTGCATGGACGGCGGTGGGAGAAAGAGCATCGAGTACATCACCGGTCCTGCTGACACAACAGAATCCCAGGACAATGAGGTCTTCGTCCTCCGGTCGGCGGGAGAAGCCTCGCAGAGCCTCAAGTTCTTCCGGGGTCAGGGTAGCGTTGGACTGGGTGCAACCCGCACGATAGCTGCCTACCCCGACATTGTCGTAACCCTCTGCCTCAAGGACCTCACGCACCTCCCTGAGATAGTGGTGACAGACGATGATCTGCAGTCGCCGAACCATCACGCCTCTTGGGGGATCACGGGAGGCCGCACAAAAGCCTCATCTAACATCTGGCGCACGATATGAACTGCATCACTCGCAGCTACTCCGCAGGCATCGGCACCAACTTCCCGCCAAAGCTGGTCGTCGATGCGAAATGGAGCGCCCCCCACAACCACCGCAGTATCCGGGCTCTCTTCACGTAAGCGAGCAATGACCTGCTTGACCCGGATGGCTGAGGGCAGCATGAGCACCGAGATGAGGAGCACCTTAATCTGCTCCTCACAGACCCGCTTGACCAATGTCTCCAGCGACACAGAGCCATAACAACTGACTGCGAAACCGGCAACTCGCAACGCGGAACAGACAATACGCTGCCCCAACAGGTGCGAATCCTCGAATACCGCAACTGCGATCTGCGGCATTGAAGCTCCACCTGCAGTCTCAGCAGCAGGACCGGGTAGTCCATTCAGGATCTCCTCGCAGAGACGACCGCTCATGTAGACCTGGGCTAGCGACACCCGGCCCGTCTCCCAGCCCTCCCCGATACGCTCGAGGACAGGAACCAGCAGGGCCTCCACATTCTCAAGGGAAAGCTCCTGTCCACCCCTCACGATCAACCCCTGTACAGACACCCGGTCGACCGCGAGCAGGGCCTGCTCCAGTTCATCCAGCAAAGACAGATTCTGCAGAATCCCAGTCATGGCCCTTTCCCCCCACTCTCGGAAAACCTTCCTGGCAAATCGCCGGACTCAAATTGACCCAGGTTTCTGCCAGCTACAAAACAAAAGCACCAACCCTTAGTATTGGAACATCCAGGAGCATAGTAACACAGAGATCGCGGCAGGCAACGCCCTAACTCCCCCCCCACAAACACCACCCAGCAATGCAACTGCGAAAAAGCCCAAAACAGCGGACGCGCCGCCAGATTTTCTTCTGATATCTGACACTTAGAAAACTGCAGTGCCGTCATGAAACAGGATTGAGAGGTCGCTGAATCCTATGGTCGCGGGAGCGGCCGCAGCATGCGTGAATCCAGCAGTCGCTTGAGCCGACGCCGCATCTTCCGCTGCTGCGCCTCTGTGAAGATGCGTTCCCTCGCAGGGACGGGGACTGGTGCCCCCTTGGTCATGATGCTGACGGCATCCTCGCTGTGGGGCAGGCCGAAGTAATGACCTAACTCGTGAACCAGAGTATGGGGCCAAGCGATGGCCGAGAGGATGATCCACCGGTGACTCGTCTGCTGGCGGTCCCGCCAGTGCACCCCGTAGATCTCGCCAGGCTCGTCCACATTGTCGAGCCGCCCGGTGACAAAAACGTGGATGGCGTTCTTTGACCAGCGGGTCCGTCCCAGACCATCCCGCGCCGCGCGATCCGCGACCCGTAGGCAATCGGTAGGCAACACCTCTGCAGCAACCACTTCAAAAGCGACCTCAAGGGGGGCAAAGAGCCGGTTGGCATTGCTCACCTGACTGGCAATCCAATCACTTTCCACCACCGGTACACCGTCCTTCACAGCAACGTACAGGTGAATGCCCAGGCACGTCTTCGCTGCGGCAGGACAACTGCCCGCCGCAGCCCCATAGTCCGGCAACCCGGATTCGCCAGCCAACAGTGGAACAGATAGCATCAAGACCGCACAGAATGGCCCGAATCTGGCACCGGAAATCAATTGCATCTTCCCTCAAAGCAACTGCTCCCCAGTGGACAGTCTTCGGGGTCAGCCCAGATGGCCAGGCCGTCTGCAGGACTGCACTGAGCCTGCTTCAACTGCCCGGCGCTGTTGCAGAAGTCGGTGACGTGGACCCCGTCGATATCGTCAACCACTCCCTGGACTGTCGGATCGTCCGACTTGTCGCTATCCTGGCAGGCGACACAGCGAGCCGCCTCAAAGGAGTCACGGCAGAAGTAGCCAGCAGGGCATGGGATGATCACCTTGCTCAAGGACTCGCCATCGCAAAAGCGCTCTTTCACCACCTTGGGATCGTCGGTGCAATCGTCATGAAGGTTACTGGTATTGCCGCACACGTCACTGGTAGCGTAGACGGCCCCCCCGACGAGAACATTCTTGCCGCCGTCAGTATCGAAACAACCGAACTTGCACGTATCCTGGACAGTCGAGTCCTTCACGCAGGCCCCATCAATGCAGGCTTCGTCCTCGAAACAGTCGTACAGCTCCGAAGTCATCGCTTCGCCATTCGAGATGCACCGGTATTGCAGGACCTTCTTCTCGATGAGCAGTTCGCCAGGGTTCGCCATGTTCTCGGCATAGAACCATGAACATTTGTCGGGATAGTATTGGGGCGGGCCACCTTCCGGAGTAAATATCAGCTGACCCGAGAGATAGATGTTGTCAGCGGGATCACTGTCTTTGCAAGTCTTGGCTTCCACATCGGGGCCAGGCCCTTCGGACTCCTCACAGACCCCGAACTCACACTCATCGCCTTCGTCGCAGGGAACAAGAGTAGGATTGAGCTTCACGGTCTCCTTGAGTGGGGGCAGGGTCGTGCCCGTGTGCAAGGGACAGACGAAGGAATTGACCTGCACATGGTCATAGCTGCACCCATCTGTGATCAACCAGGTTTCCCCGGTGGTTGGACTGTACAGGAAGATCTTGCCAGCGACCTCATCATTCCGCTCAGCGGGAGGCTCGGTATCGGTGCAGATAAATCCCCCACACATTCCATCACCACACAGAACCTCTGGGTCACATACACTGGCATCGGAATGAAAGGTGCCGTCCTCGTTGCAGTAGTAGTAGTCAACCGTGTAGGCATCCTTGCAGACGGAGATGTGAGTCTTGCCATCTTCGTTCGTCCACACGCTCCCGCCAGGGTGCGGAGCCTCGGCCTCAGGTTCGGTGCACAACACCACGCTGTCTTCCACGCACTCGCCCATCTCGCAGTTGCACTTGATGTAAACCGGCTCCAACTCCGAAGGTTCGGTCTCCGGTCCGTGGTACCCCACGCACGTCACCTCCTTCAACATCCCATTTGGACCAGTTATCTTGCATTCGTCATAGAGCAAAACGAGCAGCCCGTTCTCGTCGGTATAGACCACATACCCGGCCTGGAGGTAGTTGTTGGCATCGTCCGTATCAACGCAGCCATTCTCAAACACCGGTGCGGGCCCGGAGTCTGCCGCACCACCCGCGTCGGAACTGCCCGTCGGCAGCTCCTCCACCAACTGGTCGAGATACTCCGCCTCCCATCCGTCAGGACTCTCACTTGCAACAGAATCCCCTGTCTGGTTTGCCGGGAGAATGCGCAGGCAGGAACCGGCCAGAAACACTGGCGCCAGCAGAACGGGCAGCAATCTGCCAACTCTGTTCATTCATACTCCCCGGCTATTCGACAACAGGCAATTGTACTCTACACGCCCAACCGATGCAACCTGCCCTCGGGAAATCCAGGCTTCTGCGCTGTGCCCTTCCCGGAGTGTCTTCCTGAACACAGTGAAGGATCTCTACGCACGACCTGCCTTGCGCTTGCCGCCTCACCAGTCCCTTGCTCCGGACCTCTCGTCCCATCGGGGGGGCTCCCCCCGACGGGCTCGTTGCGGACGATCATTGCGGACGCGCCGCCAAATTCTCTTTATATATATGACAGTTAGGAGACTCCCGTGCGACCAGACAAGAGCGCCCTTGACCATCGCCCGGGCACCAAAGTAGGCTAGGCGAAACGGGTTGAGAGGAAGACATGAAGATGAGGAAGAGACTAACTGCCCTCGCAGCATACTCATTGCTCGTCGCGACGCTGGTAGCAGTGACATGGCCGACAACTGGCCTGGCGCAGGAAGAGGCAACGAAGCGCCCGACGAATCTCATAGAGCTGCTACAGGCCTACGGCACGGATCTTCTGGTTGACCGGTGGCTCGACGGGCTCAAGGACTTCCACTATCTGCTCGCCGACGACCCGGCGTTCAACGGGCATAAGGGCGCTGCCCAGAGAGCAATAGAAGCCTACGAGAAGAAGGAGTACAAAGCGGCCGCTCTCCTCTTTCACGCCGCCTTCAAGGCCCTCCTCGCTCACCCCACGGGCAATGATTCAGATGGAGTCTGGGCGGCACTCCTCTGGCGCGCCTGCCACCGCTCCTGGAAGATGGCCGAGGAGAGTTGCCAGCGGGCAGGACTTCACGAAACACCTCGTGATGCCGACGCCTTTGACGAGGTCTTCCCGGACGCTGCGGCGGCCCATGAGAAAGAGCGGGAGCATTTCAAAGCCTACTGCTACTACTACGCCGGATTTCACTACCTCATCGAGAAAGGCAGGGACCTGACCTCGATTTTTTCGGAAGCTGAACAAGACGATCGGCTCGTCCGCATGCTCTTGGGCGAGGCGCGCTCACTCGCTACCCTGGGGGGCATGGAAGCCCAACTCCTCAGTTCCCTCCAGAGCGTCCTCAACGGTCTGGAGAAAGTCATCCCCAAAGATACCGGCTGGGTTCTGGAGAAGGAGTCTCGGAGCATTATCGGCGGACTTGACGAGGCCGTCGGGTATGCCGTCGCGGGATACGTTGTGCAGACCAAGGTGGCATCATTTGTGGCGCAACTATCTCAGCAGAAAGGCGAAACCTCTGCGTATGGCGACGCCATTCACCAGGCCAAAACAATCGCCGATTCCGGGACTCGTCTGGAGTGGCTCTACTACGAGGTCGCTGCCAAATTGGGAAGCAAGACTGGTCGCAACCTCGAAATTCACCGTTTGGCAGCAAACCTGAATCAAGTGTACCTGCAACTGCTGCTGACTCGGGCTCGCCAGGAAGACCCCAGGAGCGAAGAGGGCATGCTGCTGTTGGTCGAACTGTCAATGGTCATCAAGGAAGCCCAGAAATCGCTGGCGTTGGTAGTGGACAACGACTCGAAGGACTGGGCCTCCCGACTTACGCTGGCAGAGTTGGTAATGACAGAGAAGGGCAACGATACAGGCACCGGGCCGGTGGTCACCGGTGAGTCAGCCCAGATCATCCAGGCACTCATCACGAGCGCCCAGGATATCGGCAAAGACAGTGCCGATGCCCTGTACAAGGCCGGCAGATTGCTGTTGATCTCCCGACTCGGTGGAGCTGAACAACCACTGCAGAGATTCCTCGAGCTATTCCCGGGAGACCCGAGGGCCGACGAGGTCAAGAAGGTGCTGGAAGGATTGGGCAACCAACAGTAGGGACGACCTGACTAGGGCTCCACCAGATCGAACTTCAGCTCCGGCGGGTGGGTTAGAGTATTGTGCACCGTGCAGGCCTTGATAATCCGGGAGAGACTCGCCCGTTGGCGCTCCGTGAGCGGTACCGGCAGGTTCACCCGCACGTCAAAACTGCCGATGCGGTGCGGGTTTTGCGCCTGCGCCCAGTCCACGTCCACCACCAGGCCGTCAGTAACAAGCTCGTTGCGCTGCATGTAGTCGGCAACGAAGACTCCGACGCAAGAGCCCAACGATGCCGCCATGAAATCCACCGGAGCCAATCCCTCGTTGTTCCCAACGGGGCGAGGCTGGTCCGTTATCACCTTGATTCCGCGGTGCTCGATTTCGAACTTGTATCCCTTCACATGTCGAATCTGCATGGCAAGTACCTCCGTTACCTACAACAATAGAGCCACCAGAGTGCCCAGAGGTTACCGGCGCCAGATATCCCTACCGCCTGCTCGTTGCTTTGCTTCGGCCTCCCGGGCCCCAATTGGTCTTGTTGAACTCGAAGGCCTATATTCTCCATTGGCAAACGCTTCAACGAGGAGGCCACGCATGAGAACAACCGGATTTGGGACGGTCTTCCTGGGGGCACTCGCAACCATAGCTCTAGCATGTTCTGCAGTGAGTTGCTCAAGCGGAGATGGCCCTTCACCATTTGACTTGAGCACAGCCGACGTTGCTTCGGACAGCGCGGATGAACCGCTCGAAATCGAGACCACAGCCGACATCACAGATGACACAGGAGGTGACTCGGCGCAGGAAGAGCTGCAGACGGAGTCGCCCGATCAGACGACAGAGGATGGGTCATCTGACGTTCCGCTACAGCCCGAAGACGTCATGGACGCGTCCGGGACCGACCTGGAACCGATGACCTGTATTCCCACGCAATCTGACGCCCAGGGACCATATTACCTTGCCGGGGCTCCCTTCAAGAATCCCATCGCAGACCCTGACGAGCCAGGCCCACGAATTGTCCTCGCCGGCCACGTCGGTGACACCACCTGTACGGGCATCGCCGGGGCCGTCGTGGACATCTGGCAGACTGATGCGCAGGGGCTCTATCCCACAGCAGAAGAGGGCTTCAGACTGAGGGGAAAGGTCACCGCAGATGAGGCGGGGAACTACTCCTTTGAAACGGTGCTTCCAGGGTTCTACGAGGGGCGCCCTCGACACGTGCATGCGAAAGTGTCCGGACCCGGATTCGGTACGCTGACGACCCAGATCTACTTCGCCGGAGACCCCTACTTGTGGCCCAATGACTCCTGCGGACCCCCAACTTGCCATTCCGACGACTCCGACCGCATTATCGAATTGCACGAAGAGACCATCAACGGTGTCAAGAAGCAGATAGGGGCACTTGATTTCACGTTGTCTCCGGAGCTCCAGTAGCCCCGCAGCCGTACCTGCTTCCAAGGTCGTACCCAAGACCCTCTTGCGCTCTCGCCAACCAATCCGATATGCTCGCACTATGTTAAGGATCAGAACATAGACATTGGGGGGGCAAAAGCCCGACGGAGGTGGTGACATGACAGGGAAGATTTCGTTGATTATTGCTGGATTGCTTCTCTTGCCGTCCATCGCAAGGCTCCTGCGGCGGGTTCTAGAAACATGACACAGATCAGGTGTACCTTACAGCCTCCGGGCCGAGAGCGCCTGTGCCGGATGCGGTGCTCCGTCATTCACGGTTGAAAACCGTCATTGGCTGCCATAGCATCAAATCGGATGTTTTTTGCAAGAGGAGGAAGATGTGAATCGCTTCGTATCTGTCATACTCGTTGTCGCTCTGACTGGCTGCTCAAGCTCTTCGTCCAAATCACCCGACGCGATTGACCTTGCCGGGACCAAGGATGCCAATGACGATGTCCCGTTTGTCCGCACCGATACTGGTGGCGACGATTCGGTCGTCGACCTGATCGTGTTGCCGGATGCTACTGACGTCCCGGCCCCCTTCGACACTGTTGAGATTGAGGACGCACACCCAGCGGACTTGCCTGACACCGCAACAACTGATCCTGGCGATACCGCCACCACAGAGCTGCTCGATGCCAGCAACGACGACTCAACATCCCAGGACCTCGCCCCCTTTGACCCGCAGCTTCCCAATCCCATTCCCCTCGACGACGACCCCCTGGTGCGGATGCCCGGTACCCAGCATACCGATGGCCTGGAATTGGAGGAGTCGGCCAACTGCCTCCTTTGCCACGGCAAGTTCGCCAATGATGGCGTAGAGGTCGGTAGCCGCTGGGCCGGAAGCATGATGGCCCAGGCCTCCCGAGACCCCATCTTCCTGGCCTCCATGACCGTGGCCCTGCAGGATTCCAGGTGGGTGTTGGGCAACTACAACGCCGGCGACCTCTGCCTCAGGTGCCACTTCCCGGGTGGCTGGGTAGCTGGGCGTTCCGAGCCCACCAACGGTACGGCCATGAAACTCGGAGATACGGATGGCGTGAGCTGCGACACCTGTCACCGCCAGTTTGATCCACACTTCGTGGCCACCTACGAGGGGGAGCGAGAAGGCAACGACTGGCTGAACATCTGGGACGAGACCAACACCTCCGAGACGCCCAGCCAGGCGGCGGCTGAGAGCACTCTCGATGCCGACAAGGTCGAGGCCGATGGCATCAAGCTCTTCAACGGTGAAGCCGCATTTGGCGCAGACCACCGCCCCGTCGAAGCCGGCTGGAATGAGGCTGGCGGTGGCCAGTATTTCATCGCTCAAAATGGTGCCAAGCGAGGGTCATTCGCCGATGCCAACGCTACCCATCCGGTCCAATACAGCCGCTTTCACAAGAGCCGGTACATGTGTGGTTCCTGCCACGATGTCTCAAATCCGGTCCTAGCGAACCTCGCCCAGGCCGAAACCTTGCCGGAGGATGGCGAAACCGTCCTCGTCAGTGAAGCAGAACCGGCATACGCATACGAACCGGTGGAGCGCACTTTCAGCGAGTTCATGCTCTCGAAGTTCGGGCAGAACGGCGGCGCGGCCGGCAGCGGTGCCTTTGCTCCCGACACCTTCACCACGTCCCTGCCCGGCAACAAGATCGGACGGTGCCAGGACTGCCACATGGCCGACCTCAGCGGCAAAGGGGCGATCCTCCCCGAGGCAGTGCTGAGACCCGACGAAAGCACTGAGCATCCGGGCAGCGGCATGCCAGGCCACGACATGGTGGGGGGCAACGTTCTCGTCCCTACTATCCTGGCCAGCACCGACCCAGCCTCCACAAACTTCGACCAGACCAATGCTGATCTGTTGGGGAAGGGGCCCGAAGTCCTGATGCTGGACCTCAAAGCCGGCGTGGCCATCGAAGGCAAGTTGCTCCTGGCTGCAGCCGCCCGTGCCCAGGCTTTCCTGGAACAGGCCGCGACCATCGAAGAGGCCTCCTACGCACCCGACTCTGGCGACACCACCTTCAAGGTCGTCAATCATACCGGCCATAAGCTGATTACCGGATTTGCCGAGGGGCGGCGCATGTTCCTCAACATCAAGCTGTTTGCCGGCGAGGAGCTGCTCCACGAAATCAATCCCTACGCCGCCGCTGTCGGCACCCTCAAGGGGCTGCCCCACGAGGTCTCGCAGGATTCGCCAGATCTCGGACCCAACGAGAGCTACCATCCCGAGCTGGTCTACGAGATGCACCACTCCAGCGCCCTGACCCAGGAAGACGAGACCTTCCATTTCGTGCTGGGCACGAGCGTCTGGAAGGACAATCGTATCCCGCCGGCTGGTTTCGACATTGTCCAGGCTGAAGTCCGCAAAGCCATTCCCCACTGGGAGGGCAAGGCCGAGCCAGATTATTTCACCGCCGAGGAGTATGCAGGTGGCTACGACCTGGTTCAGATCGAACTGCCGACCAACGGTTCGCTCCTCGAAATTCGCCTCTACTACCAAACCACCAGCAGGGAGTACGTCGAGTTTCTGCGTGACGAGATCAACGGAACAGCCTCCACCCTCGCTTCACCTACACCCAGCGGCGCCGACCAGGCCTACGTCGCGCAACTCGATCCCTTCCTTGCCCCGCTCAAAACCTGGGGCGATACCATCTGGCAACTCTGGCTGCACAACAAAGACATGCCCGGGGCCGCACCACTGCTGATGGCAGAAGAGATTGTGGCGTACTAGAAACAGGGGGACGGGGCGTCCGTAGGACGCTGGCGCGCGGGAAGCGCGCTTTGCGTGCGCGAACAGCCTCCTGTACTGAGCGCCATAGTATCTCAGAAAATCGGGTCACCGCTTACGAAGCCCAGGCCAAGAAGAACAACGTGGGTGTCATCGAACTTGTAGAAGTCGCCCTCATCATTGAGCAGGGGCAACCAGTAGTTGTATTCGAGATAGAGCAGCACCGGGCCACCGAGGTTGAAGCGAACGCCGGCAGTGGAGCGCAAGACGCCGTCGCCATGACCTTTCGCCTCGACATAGTCCACAGTCTCGGCATCGTCCGGCTCACCACCCCAGAACCAGAAATGTGACCAGGTCAGATGAGCGTACGGAGTCACTCGTGGCCAATCGTAGCTGATGCCCAGCGCAAGCGGCACATGAATGGCCATCCCGTTGCTCCCCGCTGACCCGCCAAAGCCCCCCCGCATGCTCAGCGCCAAAGGGCTCCTCTTGTCCAAGAAGTTGTAACGCAGGTCCAGGAGACCTCCGGGAAAGAACTGGAGCTTGCCGCCGATATCAAGATTGTCGGTGAGTCCCATGCGGGTGCCAATCTCTACGAAAGACCAGCCGTAGTCCTGATTGTTGCGCGCCTTGATCACGTCGTTGGCCATTACTCCTGTCCCCGCCGTGGCCTCAACCACGCCACGGGCCACTGGCCGGGCGGTCTGCAGGACTCCCAGGCCGCATCCACCAAGAAGCGCTGCCATCACTGCAATAATCCCTATCCTTGCCATGCCTGCAACGCCTCCACGATAGCTTCTTCGGTCTCGCTGTCGTCACACAGAGTGCGCAATTCTTCCCGGCTGGGCGGATTCACTCCGGCGGGAATACGCACTTCAACCTGTTTCTCGGTGAGCAACCAGTAGTGCTTCTCAACATATGAGCGAAACTCGCATTTGCTCACATCACCGCCAGTGGGAGCCAGCGCAATGATCTCCGGTTCATAACCCTCATGGAAATCGGCCTGAGCCTTGAGCACACGGACACCAATCACGGCCCAGTAGATCGCCTTCCCCGAGGCACCGTCGAGAGCCACTGGTACAATCACCCGCGGGTCCATGAGCATATCCTCGTCCGTACGCCACGCAGTAAGCCAGCCATTGGCCTCGGCAATACTGTCGGCCTCCGGATATGCCAGCAGTTCATCCTCCAGCAACTCACGCTCCATCCCCAACGCATCGGCACTTAGCAGGTAGAGCCCGTAGAGCAGACGAGCCTTCGCCTGGAGCGCATCCAGTAGCGGCACGTCGTCCATGGATCCGTCGGCGCGATAGCGTCCCGTCAGGGAGAGGAAATCTGCTCTCAGCCGCTCCTCCAATGCTGCCGCGAGGAAGCGGTAGGCCCGGGCCGTACGCAGATAGAATGTTGGGAATGGCTCACTGACAAACCGGGGGTACACGTCGACCTGCTCCGTAATCATGGGGGCAGCAGCTCCCATGCCGATTGCGATATCAGCCTGTTTAATGTGGGTCTCCCGATTCTGCGTAAGAATCGACTTGAACGTATCGATCAGTTTCTTCTTGTATGCCGCGGTGAGCATCAGGTGGTCAGATTCGGGACCGTTCTCCGGCACCAACAGCGTCTCCAGTGCGTAGGTCTGGTAGTCGTACCAGCCACTGTCGGCATCGGGCGCCAGGTCGATTTCTCCGCTGCGAATCTGGTTGATGAAGACGTCGATGATGGTGACATCAGACGGCGGCGAGGAATTGCAGTAGAGCTCCTCGTACATGACGGTCTCTTTGGTCTTCGATGACGGGAAGAGCGCAAACCGGGGCCCGCAGGGTGTACCCAGCTCCGGGTTGTCGGCTGCGAACGCGCTCCCGATGGAGTCCACTTCGTCTAGCGAGGCAACTCCCTCGACATAACTCATCAGGCCTCGGGGGGAGAAGTGGGCATAGGGATTGGTCAACACCTCGTAGAGCCCCATGATGTAACTGTAGCCACTGGCCAGGGAAACATCACTCTGCAGCGCCACGGTGATGGCAACGAACTTGCCAAAACCAGTCGCTGCGGCCTCGGGGTCCAGCACCGAATCCTCCAGGTAATTCTGGAAGAAACGGTCCTGCATAAAGATCTGCTGCAAGTCCGATGACCAGTTGTAGAACCCCATGGGCCGGGCAAAGAGGGGATTGGACTGGAAGTTCGCAACGGTATCGACCACGGCCGCGGCCAGCTCAGCGGGCACCTCTACCTCGGCCCCGCCCAAAGTCAATCCACTGAGCACGTGCACCCGGGCGGCATCGATATGATCGCAGGCATCGCCAGCACACTCGCTGCGCAGCATGGCCAGGGCACCATCCAGTGCCTCCAGAAAGGACTGCTTACCGCCCCACTCACCCACCCCATACTGCATACTCATCTCGATGCCTGCGTAGAGCCCGTCATTGAATGGTTTGGTCGCCCCAAAAACGGTTTCCAGCGACGGAATCAGTTGGGCACCACCATAGCCGTCCAGTGCCTCCATGGCCTCGGCTCTCCCGCGAAAGAGGGCATCCTTGAGCGCCGCTTCGTTGCCCTCTAACTCGGGCAAGCTCAGCCGGGTGACCTGACCGGACTTGTTCATTGTTACCGCGCAGTTGCCGAACTGCTCCACCGTCTCCATCCCCGCAACGTAGACCGGGTTCTTATCCTCGATCTTGTCATCTTCAATAACTGCTTCCTTCTCGATGGTCGTCTGGTTCGAGATGAGCTGTTCCCACCCCAGGTACTCCCTGGCGCAGCCAATACCCAGCAAGAAGACCAGGGACACACAGATCAAGCCCGCACTTCGCATCGCACATTCCTCCATGGCCAACTCACCATAGGGTCCGGATAAGTACGAGCGCTGTCAAACGTTTACGGCATAGACCTCGACGGCGAAGTCAACCCCGCCTTCGACCCCGGCCCCGACAACGGTTATGGCGCTGGCCCTACTTCGACGGCAGCAGAGTCAATAGCCGGGACGCAATGCGGCGGTCACTCGTTATGGCGTCCCCCTTCTCCTGGATTCAGTGGCAGGCTACTGGTTACCTGGTGCGCTATTAGGATGCAAATCGGCCCCCAAGACGCTGCTGTGATTCCCCAGTTGGCCGCCGCGCTCGCTTCTCTTGACCATACAATTCTGCTATTCTCGCGACCCAGCGAATTGGGAGGTGGCCTGATGCGCAGAGTCTGGATGCTACTCGCTACAGGGTGTTGGCTCGTTGCGTGCGGGACCGCTACCCCGCGGGAAGACGAGGACCGGGCCGCACACCGGGGGGATCTCCTGACATTGCAGGAAATCGGTGGGGCTCGGGGCGATCTCCCCGGCGGGGATGGCAGGCCAGCCAACGAGGTGCGCTTCCCGGTGGACTCTCGCTTCCCCACCGAAGCAACCCCTGCCGACCACATGCCAGAGGACCTGGATACGGCCGATCCGACATTGGACATCGTCGAAATCTATGATCCCCCGGCTGATACCTGGTCCGACACGCTCGCCATCGATTCCGCCGACGTCAGCCTCGCCGATGCCAGCAACGACCAGGCCGGAACGCCCGACTCAGCAGCGACAGAGGTCACCTCGTGCCCCATCTGTGATGACCTCGACCCCTGCAACGGACTCGAGGGCTGCGACCCCGATACCGGGACCTGCGTAACCGAGAGTTTCCCCGCCTGCCCCAAGGCACCGCCCGAATGCAGCCAGCAAGGGGGAGATGGGGGCCCCGCAAGCGGGAAGATCGTCTCGACCACTGCCGGCGGCTTCCGGCTCTACGACGAGGACGAGTGGGCGACCAGCGCATCCGTGCTCGATCAATTGGAGCAGCACTGGAGTATCACCCCAACGACCCTGGACGACGTGCTCGATAACTTGAACCGGACGGCCATCAAGGTCTCCAAGGTCACCGGGACCGAATGCTTTCACACCGGCTACACCTGGAACTCCGGAGACCAGGGCGTCACCTACTGGTACCCGCAAGGCATCACCGGTTCTGGCGATGCCACCAATGGAGGGGACTGGAACGGACGCAAAGTGAACATCGTCAGCTGGTATCACAAACCGGAAAACGACTCTGCAGGCAGCCCCAACAAGGGCGTGAGGCTCTCAGTTGCGGACGTCACCTCCATGGGCGACATCCACTACCGCCTCGTGCTGCTGGTCAAGCCGGTAATGAAGAACGGAATCCCCGACTTCGAGGCTGTCCCGGTGCACGCCGGGGGCATCGTTTGGTACGCCAACTACCTCTACGTCGCGGACACGAGCAAGGGGTTCCGGGTCTTTGACATGAACCGCATACTCAAAGTGCAAACCGGTGGCGACAAGGACCTCATCGGCAAGGTCTCTGAGCAGACCGGATACGTGGCCCACAACTACCTCTACGTGATTCCCCAGGTTACCCGCTACCGGCTGTGCGCAAAGTCATGCTGCGCCCGCTTCTCTTACGTCTCGCTGGACCGGTCGACCTCACCCCATTCCCTGCTGGCCGGGGAGTACACCGCCGGTGCCCCCAGCGGGCGCGTCCACCGCTGGCCACTGGATGAAGCTACCGGACAGATGCTCCTTACCGGCGGGCGCGTCCAGGCGACCGAGGCCCACTACCCGGGCGTGGAGAATATGCAGGGCGGGTTCTCGTGGCAGGGCCACTACTTCCTCTCGTGCAGCGGCGGCGACCGAGGCCTCTACATTGGCAAGCCGGGGCAGGCAGTGCAAAAGAGAAGCTGGCCCAACGGCCCCGAAGACCTGACCTATGCTCCTGCCACCGACAACCTGTGGAGCCTCACCGAACACCCCGGCAGCCGCTACGTATTCGCCGTGAAGAAGACCCAGATCCAGACCGGCTGCAACTGACTAGCCCGAGGACACAAGAGCATGGGACGGAGGGACGGGGCAACCGTAGGACGCTGGCACGCAGGTGCGATAGGTTGGCGATACGACGAATAGGACTCTGTTCACTTCAAGACCCTGAACAAGATGTCGTCACTCGTGTCTTCCTCCGGCAACGGTCCGCTCCAACCTACCGCCACCTTGCCGGTCCCCAACACCGTGGCAAACGGAGTCTTCTGGTCGCCTGCCTCGCGCAGGTTCAGCAGCCGTGGAAATCTCGTCTGCTCGCCGGTGGGCTTCATTGTCACCCCTCGCACTGCCACACCTCCAGCATCCAGGCCGGACAACTCGTAGGTCAGCACCATCTTGTTGGGTCCGGCGAAAGTGAGGGCCGGGTGCGCCGGCGCACCTTCCGCTTCAACTACGATCTGTGGGCCGATCATGGTCACGTTGGAGTCCAGTCGTTGGCACAACAGCTTGGCTCCAGCGCGCCAGCACACCATGACGGCTCCGTCCACGTGGCGTGCAAGGGCCGGTTGGTCCGGAGGGCCGAAGGTGTCAATGAGGACGTCCCCGGCTACAGATGGCTGACCGTCCATGTCGAATCTGCTGACGTAGATACCGTCTCCGACTCCGCCCTTGCCGGCCCAGGCCACCAGGAACCCCGGATCAGCGCCATCGACCACGACCAACGATGCCTGCCCCTGGTTGCCTTCCGAGGTAGCGCTCAGGGGCAACTCACCGGTAAGGGGCGACCCATCAGAATCAAAGACCCGTCCACGCAGGTCATTGCCGGTCTGCAAGGATCCGTAACTGGTCCACGCCAGTACGATCCGACCGTCGGCCAGCATTCCCAGATCGGGGTCGAACTGAGAGTCAGCCGTCGTTTCGTTGACCCTGAACTCGTTGGTAAGAGGAACGCCCTCGCTGCTGAAGACACGGGCATAGACATCCTCTACCTCCTCCTGGCCAAACGAGGTCCAGGCAACGGCAATAGTCTTGGCTCCGGCGGCAAATCCCACGGTAGGGGCCTCCTGCATTTGGGGCACCCACTGGTTGACCTGGATCTCCGCCCCCTCTGGAGAGAGGTCCAAGCCAAAGAGCCGCAGAGCAACTCCGGTGTCAGATCCATCCACCCCTTCCGCTTCCCAGGCAATAGCCAGGCGGCCGCCGTCAAGACCAACGGCGTCAGGTGCGCTCTGGGAGCCTTCCGTATTCTGATTGGCCCGCCGTTCCGCCGCACCAGCGACGGGCTTGCCTTCCTTGTTGAACTTTCGGAATCTGATGTCCTGACTGGTGTCGTTCAACTCCTGGGCCCACAACACCAGCCACTCGTCATTTGATTCCACGGCCGAGGGCCAGTGCTGGTTGCCAGCAGTGACTTTGTTGATGGGGAATTCGCCACCAACGGGCGTCAGGCTCTTGGCGAAGAGCCTCGCCTTGACTCCCCACCCGGCACCGTCTCCGTTCTCGTCGTGCCAAACCGCTGCAAAAGCGCCGTTGCTGAATGTCAGCGGACTGTCGGTGGTCGCCTGACCACCGACAGTTGCCTGATTCGCCGCCAGCGTGGCCCCAAGGGGCGTGCCGTCCGCCTTGAACACCTGGACAAACGCATCACATTCGCCCGCTCCGTGGCACGTACTGAAGGTGACCACCACCTTGCCGTCCGAGAAAGCCTGGCAATGAGGCTGGGTATGTTTGCCGGACTCAGTTTCCGAAACAAGAACAGGAACGCCGAGCGCAGCGCCATCCTTGCCGCGGAGGGATAGCATGGCATTCCTCTCGCCCTCGTCGTCCGCCACGTAGACCAGGGCCACAGTATCATTGGGAAGGACACAGGCCGACGGACTGATAATGGTCTCCAGGCCCAAAGTGGCTCCGGGGTCCAGGCTCGGGGTGATGAAACTATAGAAAGCATCTCCTCCGGGGAGCCTGGCCACTACCCCGAATGAACCGTCGGTGAAAGCCACCGCCGAAACATCTCCGAACGCGTTGTCGGCTACCGGTAGGGTCGTGCAATTGCAGTTGTCACAACTCTCCATCCCCGAAGAGTAGTCGTGTGGCTTGCGCACCGGCCCTAGACTCTGCCATTCCGACAACTGGTCACCGGACTTGTCGAACACGGCGTACACAAGGGAGGTCCAGACCTCCCAGTGACAGGCCGAATTCCAACCACACCCCAGTACGGTGGTCTGACCGTACGAATATCCTGCTACAACCAGCCACTCTCCTGTAGCCAATGCCACAGCATCAGCCTTGAAGACGGTGGGACCGCATTGCCACGGGTCGTGGTCCCAGGTGGCCAGCAGATCCATCTCCCGGCCCACCTTGGTCATCTCCGCATCCAGAAACTGACCGGTGAGGGCCGCGTTGCCGGACCGCCAGACAGTGACCGTATCGCCAAAGCCAAGGTCGGCTGCCTGCTGGTGGCCATTGTTGGAGAGCGTAGATACCTGTTTGGTCAGGGTATTGAGTACCCGCTCGAAACAACCGTCCATCTTGCCAACGCAAACCCCGTTGAGGCAGGAATCCTCCATCGTGCAAAGGTCTCCGTCATCACAGTTGTTGCCATCCTCTGCCGGTTCGGTAATGCAGGACTCGCTCAATTCGTCGCAGGTGGCAGAGATGCACCCCGACCCATATTGCGAGCAGTCTCTGGGAATACCTGCGCTGCACAGTCCGTTGCCGTCGCAAGCGTCGTCCTCCGTGCAATAAAGGCCGTCTTCACACGGAGTTCCCGGGTCCTTCGGTACAAGAACGCAACTATATGTCAGGGGATCGTCGCTCTCGCAAACTCCAGCTTTGCAATCGTCGTCGTCGGCCGAGCAATCGGCGACGGGGCCGGGCAGACATTGGCCGTCGGAACACTTGTCGCCCACGGTGCAGCCGTAGTCGTCAGCATTGCACAGGGTCCCCGGAGCCTTGTTGCCGGCGACGACGCATTCATCCAGGTCCTCGTCGCAGACCGCAAGCTTGCACTGACCCACAAGGGAGCCACAATCGATGGGGTCCCCCCCCAGACATGAACCGTCCCCATCGCACTGGTCGCCATCGGTGCAGAAGAGGCCATCCTCACACGAGAAGCCGACCGGTGCCGCAATTGTAGTACACTCGTACTCAAGAATACCGAGTGACTTGCAAGACCCCACCTCGCACGGGGCGACGCCGGCGCTGCAGTCCGCCCCAACTCCGGCCTGGCATACTCCGCCCAGACAATAATCAAGGGTGCATCCGTCGCCATCCAGTTCGCACTCCAACCAATCAAGGCCGGTTCCGGAATGACCGCAGGTGTGCTCCACTTCGTCACAAATGTCGACGGTACATGCGTTGCCGTCGTCGCAATCAGCATCAAGCAGACAACAGCCCCCCACCAGGTCACCGACGCATTTGCCGCTGTCACAGTGGTCGCCGAAAGTGCACGCGATCCCGTCATCGCACTCCCCTTCCACGGGATTGTGCGAGCATCCACCGGCACCATCGCAGACATCTGCGGTGCACTCCTCTCCATCATCGCAGGAGTAAACCTCTCCCTGGCAGACGCCCTCTACACACTCGTCCCCCGCGGTACACGGGTTGCCGTCCTGGCAGATGCTGTCGGATGGCACGTGGAAACATCCCGATTCGGGGTCACAGCCGTCCGTCGTGCACTGGTTGTCATCGCCACAGAAGAGGGGGCTGCCAAGACACCAACCACCACTGCACTGGTCGTCGGTTGTGCAGGCGTTGCCGTCATCACACGAATCAGCGACGGGCGAGAATACACACCCCGTCGCGGACTGACAGGAGTCGGCAGTGCAGACGTTACCATCATTACAGGCCAACACAGCCTCTCCCGCCACACACTCCCCTTCGTGACAGGTGTCACCCAGAGAACAAACATCGTTGTCATCACAAGGCAATCCGTCGTTGGCGGGCGTTGGTTTGCACTCGCCATCACCTGGATCGCAGATGTTCTTCAGGCAGGTTGTGTCCCCGGCCTGGGAACACTGCGAGATGGACGATTCGTCAAAGTCGCAGATCCCGGCGGCACAAATGTACACACCGGTACAAGGGTTGCCATCGCCCAGACCCTCACAATCGTCATCCTCACCACAGGGCACGCCCTTCACGGAAACCGGCGTGCAAACACCGGACAGGCATTCGCCAGACACCCATGGGGCATCCGCGTATTCGCATGCCCCGGAGACGTTGGTGTGGACGCACCCTGCAGCCGGTTCACACGTATCCAATGTGCACTGGTTCTGATCGTCGCACGCAAGGTCCGGCAACGCATCACCCTTACACGAGCCGGCGGCGCACTGGTCGTTCTCAGTGCAAAGATCACCATCGTCGCAGGGCTCCTCGTTCACTGGCTCATGTACGCACCCGCCCTCCAGAGAGCAGGTATCAACAGTGCAAGGGTCCTCGTCATCACAGGACGGGTCATTGAGGCAGAGATTGCCACAGCCATCGTCCTCACCGCACTCCTTGTCTTCACAGACTGCTACACATTCCGGGCTCACCTCTGAGGGGAAGAAGGCCTCCAACTCCGCAATGTCGGCAACCATCGCGTCCCCCGGCGTCACGTGCACGCCATCGGCAATAACATCACCAGGCAGGTAGACGGCGGCATCCTCCGAAAGGGAGTCCCCAGGAGCAGGTTCCCGCTGATCGGGCCTCCACGCAACGGGGGAGGAAACACAGCCAACCACAAGCGGTGCAAGAATGAACACCAACACAGAGGTCTTAGTCATAAAAGGCTCCTGACAACGGTCTTCTTCGGCCATTCTACAACGGCGAAATGAAAACTAAAAGGTCCATGGAGAGATCGGGGGACGGGGGGATAGCTTCAGTCGCCGAGCACAACGAATCGACCGACCGCGGAGAAGTCCGGGCTGAGCCCTTCGGACCAGGCTGCGAACACCACGTGGTCGTTGACCCGGGTGAGTGCGGGAGAGTACGGGGCCGCATAGGCATCGTTGAGCTTCTCGGCCGCCCCCACCGGTGCAAGATCCGGGGAGGCTGAGCAGCCCCGGAGGAGAAGAACTCAGTGACGGAGAACTCAGAGGGGAGAACTCAGTGACGGGGCGTCCGTAGGACGCTGGCGCGCGGGCATGCGAGGGGCTGACGCGGTGTTTTGAGATGGGCGGGCGACGTAGTGTTGGTCCGCCGTCGCCTGGGTGGTGCCCGGGTAGATCCTACGGTGGGCGGCGTTGCTGGGCGCGACATCAGTGCCCGCGTTGAGCGGGGCTATGGCGAGATTCCTTTCGG
>ERZ890953.192-NODE-192-length-36044-cov-8.811887_pt1 | contig 36044 bp, 30 predicted proteins | sample MGYA00521264_ERZ890953 | MGnify/ENA primary metagenome ERZ890953 (study PRJEB32303, sample SAMEA104408629) | aquatic metagenome | biome: Brackish water; feature: Chemocline; material: water | place: Baltic Sea | collected 2014-10-26T21:54:00 | depth 200 m ...
TGAGCTCGGTGGAGTCCTGGTTCTTCTCGTCCTTGGGCTGGAAGGTGCCGATGCCGACGCGGTCGCGCTCGGACATGAGCATGCGCTTGACCACGATGCGGTCGGTGAGCCTGGTCCAGTCACCGCCCACCTCCTTGAGGATCTCGGCGTACATGAAGCGGCAGACCGGGCAGAGGTCGCCCTCGAGCTTGATGGGGTACTTGCTCTTGATGCCGCTGTTGAGCTGGGCCAACACCGGATCGCGCAGGTCCAGCGGGATCAGCCGCAGGGGGTCTTCGTGCATGGGGCACCAGTGCACGGTGCCGTCCTCGAGGGTCCAGCCATAGGTGTACAGCGCACCCTCGAGGGTCTTGGCGTAGTGCTCGAGGCCCTTCTTGAACAGGCGCACGATGGTGGACTTGGCCGATCCCACCGGGCCGTGCAGCAGGATGACGCGCTTCTGGGTGCCGTAGCCGTGGGCCGCGCCCTTGAGCACGTTCATCAGGCGCTGCAGGTAGACGTCGATGCCGAAGACCGCGTCCTGTCCCTTCTCGAAGGGGTCGTCGAAGAACTTGAAGCGGATGATGCGCTTCTTGCAGTCCACGTACTCGTAGGAGCCGTAGTCCATGATCATGTCGTACAGGCGCTGGAACGCGTTGCGCGCGATGGCCGGACGCTCCTGGACCATGGAGAAGTAGTCGGACAGGCTGCCCTGCCAGTGCTGCTCCTGGAAGGCCTCGAGATCCTGAAGATTGGCGACCATCTCGAGGACGGGGTTGGTTGCGGACTTCTTTGCGCTCATGGGCTGCCTCTGCACCCGGAGACCAGAGCGGCTCCGGCAAGACGGGGTGGAACGTGGAGAAAGACGAGAAGGAGAGCGGATGATTCGGAGATGGGCAGATGCGCGCACCCACTGGACGATCTGCCTGCTACACCTTTGTGTCATACCATGGAAGCCGGCACCTGCGGGTCAGGCTGTGTCAACGAAAGTTGCCGCCCCCACGGACAGGCCGCCACCCCGACGTACCGCCAGGCACGCGCACCCCGCGAGCGGAGCGCGCAGGGATCGGGGCCCCATCCGCGGCGGCCCCGACGTGGCGTCCGAGCCGGGGGAGGAGTGGTCGGGCGGCGCTCCCTCCTCGTGCGACCAGCCTACCGGATAGGGTCCCCGAGGAGGAGCAGCCGTGAAGGTCCACCACCTCGATCGCCGCGAGCGCAAGCAGATGCATCGAGCCCTGCTCGAGGGCGAGCCCATCGAGCTCGAGCTGTGGAGCGCTCCCGCCCCCGAGGTCCGGCTGGACGACATCGTGCCCCTGTGTCACGGGGTGAAGACCTGGGATCGGCGGCTCACCGCCAGCCTCGAGGCCTTCCTGCCGCCGGGGGCAGAGCCTGGAAATCCGGCCCAGGTGTCGGTGATCATCCCCACCCACCGCCAGATCCCCTGGGGCCTGCGGGCCCTCGCCGCCCAGGACGTCGAGGTGGAGATCCTGGTGATCGACAACGGCCCAGAGCCCCTGGTGGGCGACGATCTGGCCCTGGCCACGGTGCTGCGGATGCCCTGGCGAGGCCACGGCCCCACCCGCCAGGCCGCACTGGAGCACGCCACCGGCGACTACGTGTTCTTCACCGTGGATGACGCCATCCCCTGCGGCGCCGGCTTCCTGCGCAGCCTGGTCGAGGCCCTGGAAGACGGCGGCTACGACGCCATCAGCGCCCGCCAGCTGCCCTGGCCCGACAGCGACCCCGTCACCACCCGACGCCTGCGGGGCTGGACCCCCCCCGGGCACCGCCACCGGGTGGCGGAGCAGACCGACCACGTCGCGGCCCTGTACCGGCGCGCCACCCTGTTGGAACACCCCCTGCCCCCCGCCCCCATCGCCGAAGACCTGCGCTGGAGCCAGGGACGCCGCGTCGGCTATCTCCCCACGGCCCCGGTGGTGCATGCCCACGACCGCAGGCCCGTCGCCCTGTTCCACCGCACCCGGGCCATCCACGGTCAGCACATCGCGGCCGGTGAGCCCCCCAGGGTGCCGGGGCCGCTCACGGTGCTCGGGGCCGCCCCCAGCCTGCTGCGGCCCGTGCTCGAGGCCGGGCCCGGCGAGCTGCTCAACCACGGCGCCGAGCTGCTGGGCCAGCTGGCCGCCGCCTGGGACGCGCGCCGCAAAGGCGACTGAGGGAGGCCCCATGCTCACCAGCTACCACAACCACAGCCAGTGGAGCGACGGTCGAGGGTCACTCCTCAACATGCTCTACGCAGCCCAGCGCATGGGCCTGGACGAGCTGGGCATCTCCGACCACCTGGTCCTGGACCCACACGACGACATCCCCCGCTGGTCCATGCACCCCACAGCCCTGCCCGACTACCTGGCGGCCCTGAGCGAAGGCCGACGGGACGACGCCCCCTGTCTGCGCATCGGGCTCGAGCTGGACTGGCTGCCCGGCCAGCGTGACGCCATCGCTGCAGCCACCGACGACCCACGCCTCGACTACGCCATCGGCTCGGTACACCAGGTGCTGGGCCTGCATGTGGACAGCGCCCTCGATCACCTGGGACAGCTGGGTCCTCAGGCCCTGCAAGCCATGTACGACCGCTACTGGGTGTTGGTCGCTGAGATGGCCTCTAGCGGCCTGTTCGACATCGCCGCCCATCTCGATCTCCCAAAAAAGCTGCATGGCCGACCTTCGGCGGCCATGCAGCGCGACGATCGAGCAGACGGCTACGCCGCAGCTCATCGCCGCATGGGAACGACGAGACAGGCGGCCATGCAGCCCGACGATCGAGCAGACGGCTACGCCGCAGCTCATCGCCGCCAGCAGGCACCGAGCGTTGGCGACTCCGCCGGCGTCGAGCCCGCCCTGGACGCCATCGCCGCCGCTGGCATGACCGTGGAGCTCAACACCGCGGGCTGGGACATGCCCTGCCGGGAGTGCTACCCGTCGCCCCGCATCCTGGCCGCCTGCCACGAACGCGGCATCCCCGTGACCATCGGCGCTGACGCCCACAGCACCCAGGATCTGCTGCGCCACTTCGACAGGGCTGTGAAGCTGCTGCAGCAGATCGGCTACCGTGAGATCATGCGCTTCGAGGGTCGCCGGGCCATCCCGCAGCCCTTGGCGGACTTCGCCGCCGCCCTCGACCGCCCGTGATGGGGCCCCCGAGCATGTTCCTCCACACCACCGTCCTCGCCGCCTCGCTGCTCACCGCCACCTCGGCCCACGCAGACCCACCCCTGAGCGCCAGCTACCAGCTCCAGGACGCCGGCCACGACATCGACGCTCCCGTGGCGCTGGTGGTGGTGACCCCGGGCATGGACCCGGCCGCCTTCCAGCCCATGGTGCAGGCCCTCGAGGACCATGGGCTCGATGCGTGGGCGGTGCGCATCACCCTGTTCGCCCCCCTACCTCCCGCCGACGCCGACATCTGGATCGCCTCCACGCTGCTGCCTGCGGCGGTGGCCGCTCTGCGGGAGCGCGACCCCCGGGCGGATGAGCTGGCGCTGGTGGGCCACGGCCTCGGCGGCACCCTGGCCCTGATGATGGCCCAACACGTCCGCCCCCAGGCCATCGCCGTGCTGGGCGCTCCCATGGGTCCGGTGGACACCGCCGCCCTGAGCTGGCTGACGGCCCATGAGATCCCCGCCTTCGGCAACGTGGACCTGAGCGAGCCCACCCCCTGGCAAGGTCACGATCTCGCCACGCTGCTGCTGGGCGATCCCCCGCCCCCCCTCGCCCCCCTCCCGGTGGACCTGGCCCGGGCCTGGGTGCGCTGGGCCGCCCACGGCCCGCCCCTCTCCCTGGAAAAGATCGACTGTCCGGTCTGGGTGGGCGCCGCCGCCATGGACCGCCTGGTGCCCATCGAGTCCCTGCGGGTCGCATCCCAGGGCCTGGCTGACCGCCACTTCGTGCGCTTCGGCTTGCTGCGGCTGGACCCCCAGGATCCCGGCAGCGCCGACCTGCTGCGCGAGCGTCGCTACCTGGACGCCATGGCGTCGTGGGTGGACGACCAGCTGGACTGAACGATCACGCCCAGCGCTTGACAGTGCCCTCTGCGCTGGCGTCCTGCACGGCCTGGCCCTTGCTGCCATAGCCCGCCGCTTGCTGTGGCGGCGCCGCAGCGGCAGCCCCAGCAGGCTCCACCGCAGCCGCCACGGGCTCTGCCATGGGCTGTTCAGGCAGCGCAGCCTCCACCTCGGCCTGCTCCACGACCGCATCTTCTTCCACGGCCTCTTCGGCCTCCTCGGGCTCTTCGGCTTCGGGCTGGGCCCGGGTCTGGGCCGCCTGCTGACGGAACGCCTGGGACGCGCGGGACAGCGAGCCGACGATGAAGCTCATCAGCTGCACGCGGTAGGACGAGTCGGCGTCGCCCCCCTGACCCGAGCGGGCCACGTCCACGCTCTCGCCGGTGGCCTCGCTGACCTGGCCGGCCATGGACTCGAGCAGCTCGAGGCTGCGGTTCACGATGACCCCCGCTTCAACGGGCGGGGGGGGCGGAAGGGCGGCCTTGGCGTCGGCCTGCCTGGACTGAGCGCCGGTCCCGTTGCCGCCGGTCCGTGTGTTGACCGCCGGGGGGACCGTGGTGACGCCGATCTTGGGAACGTGCGGGGGAGACATGGACTTCTTCCAGGGTGCTGCTGAAGGGCTTCACCCACTCCTTCGGACCATCTCGAGCAAAGTTGTAATCCGCGGACAGCATATGGCCCTTCGCAGCAGCGCGGCGCACGAAGTAGGATCAAGTGAGATCTGTGGAGCCCACCCATGCGCTGCCCCGTCCTGGCTGCCATCCCCCTGCTGCTGGCCGGCTGTGAGTCCGAGGTGCCAGAGAACCCTCCGTGCGGGGTCGAGCACGGCGTCTTCCTGGACACCCCCGACGGCGCGGTGATCCACTTGCACCGCCACCAGGCCGATGGCCCCCCGGTGCTGGTGGTCCACGGCATCTCGAGCAACCACTACTGCTGGGACCTGGACGCGGAGCGCAGCATCGGCAGCTACCTGGCCGCCCATGGCTTCGACACCTGGCTGCTGGATCTGCGCGGCCACGGCGATGCCCGCACCGCGCCCGGTGGCAAGAACCTCGAGCGGCGCTGGACGGCCGACGACTACGGCCTGGGCGACATCCCCACCGCCGTCGCCTACATCCAGCAACAGACCGGCCACATCAAGCTCGGCTACGTGGGCCACTCACTGGGGGGCATGGTGGGTGCCATCTACGCCAGCCAGGTGGGCGACGACGCCCTGTGGGCCATGGTGGTGGTGGGCAGCCCAGCCGAGTTCACCGACCCCGATCCCATCCTCGAGCTCACCCGTCACACCTTCGGCCTCAGCGGCGCCACCCTGCCCTTCATCCTCACCCCCAGCCTGGCCCGGGTGGCCAACACCTTCAACGACCGCCTGCCCATCGACATCGAGGCCTACCTGTACAATGACGCCAACATGGAAGCCGACGCGGCCAGGCGCATGATGCACACCGTCGTCAGCCCCCTGTGGCCGGGCGAGATGCTGCAGTTCGCCAGCATGATCGGCGAGGGGAACTTCCAGTCCGGCGACGGTGCCCAGGACTACATCAGCGCCATGGGAGGCATCACCGTGCCTGTGCTGGCCATCGCCGGGCGGGCCGATCGGGTGGCCCCCCCCGACCGGGTGCGCGGCTACTACGAGGCCGTGGGCAGCCAGCACAAGCGCTTCGTGGTGGCGGGCCTCGAGAATGGCTTCGCCGCCGACTACGGCCACCTGGACCTGCCCATCGGCGACCACGCCCCCGACGAGATCTACCCGCTGATCGAGGGCTGGCTGAGGGAGCACGCGCTCCCTGGCCAGGGAGTCCAGGGCCGATGACGACGAGAGCGAGCGCCATCGCGGTGGTCCTGCTGGGCCTGATCACGCTGGCGCCAGGCACCGCCACTGCCGCGATGCTGCTGGCCGTGGCGCTGGGTCTCGCCGCCTGGAAGCGGCGCGTGCGGGCGTGATCAGGGGGTCCTGCGGACCCGCCGCGCCACGAGCAGGCACAACGCCACCAGCCAGGCCAAGCCGTGCGGGGTCACCCCCGCACCGCCGCTGTGACAGCCCCCGCAGCCAAGGCTCCACTCGGTGCGCTGGCGCGGCCACCGGGGCCAGGCCACCGGGCTGTCGGGCGAGGCGCTGTCGTCAGGCCCCACGGGCGGGTCGCTGTCGCCGGGCTCGGCGCTGTCGTCCGGCGCCGCGGTGTCCTCGAGATCGTCCATGCGAGTGAGCCGCACGGCGTCGGCCGGGATGTGCTGGTCCGAGGCCACCGATCCGTCGTGGTCGTCGTAGACCGCCACCCACTGCGCCCCTCCGGTCGCGAAGTCGTAGGTCCCCAGGGAGAGCCAGTCCCCGCCCTGGCCCAGGTCGACGCTCAGGCTGTGCGCCACGCCGTCGGCGACCACCATGTAGTGGGCCTGGTCATAGACGCTGTAGGCGGCCTCGGTGCGGATCTCCACCTCGTAGCTGCCAGCCCGCGCCAGGTGCAGCCGCCACCAGGCCCAGTTGTCGGCCTGCTCGGTGTTCCAGGCGTTGGTCCAGTACAGGTGCCCGCCGTGGCCCGCGTCCACCGAGCGCCAGTAGTCCATGTCGCCGAACAGCTGGAAGCAGGCGTCGCCGTCGTCGATGGTGCCGCCCTCGGCGGGGATGGTCCCGCAGGGCTCGGCCGCCCCGCAGTGCCCAGCGCGGGCGGGCATGCCCGCGCCCGATCCGGCGAAGACTCCCCAGTGGTTGGCCACCGTGCGGGCCCCACCACCGCTGTTGTTGCCGTCGTAGTCGTTGATGTAGCCATCGCCCGAGACCCACATCTGGCTAGAACCGCCGCCGTCGAGGTTGAACGCCTCCCACGCCCCGAGCTGGTGCATCAGATCAGCCAGCTCGGCGCCGTACATGCCCGACGACGACGAGGTGCGGCCGTCCACCACGGCGAGGATGAAGGTCTGGCGGTCCTCGGTGATGCCCATGGACGTGCGCGGGTGGCGGTCGCGCATGTCGCTGCGGTCGGGGAAGCAGTCGCTGTCGGTGGGACTCGAGCAGGTGTAGGGCTCGCCCTCGATCACCAGCTCGGGGAACCCGCTGACCAGGGCGAGGGTGCCCGGTGGTGGGGCGGGGGCCACGACGCCAGGCTCCCAGCCCTGAGTGACGCTGCGGTTCTGCTTGACCCACTTGCTGTGGGTGAACTCCACGCCGTCGTGCAGAAACGCGATCCATCCGTAGTCCTGGTAGTACCAGTCGCCGCTGTGGCTGCTGCCGGTGCCGGTCTGGTCCGAAGGCCAGGGGATGCCCTCGCCCACCGCGTCGCCGTAGATCTGGGGGCCGCTGGTGTAGAAGTCGCCGTTGGTGGCCGCCTGCACACCGCGGCTGGCGGCCCAGGACCCCGTGCTGGCGTAGCCGCTGGGGGCCTTGGTGGCGTCGACGTGCACGTGGCTCGCGCACAGATCCACCAACAGCACGAAGGTGTGGGTGGTAGGGCTCGACGTCCGGTACTCCCGCAGGGTGACCCCGGTGTAGGGCTGGTCTTCGGACTGCAGGGACAGGGTGACGGCGCGGGCCGGCGTAGGCAGCAGCGCGAGCCACAGGACGGGGAGCAGGGCGTTCATGGGCGCCTCGGGAGAGCAGCGCCTAGAGTATCCCCGACCTTGGTCACCAGCGTCTAGAGCGTGGCCACCTTCGCCTCGCTGATCTCCCACAGCTTGGCCGCGAGCGCCATGTCCTGGCCCTGGGCACTGGACTTGGCCACGTTGCAGTGGCTCAGATACTCGCCGCTGATCTTCGCCGCGTCGGGATGCACCGCCGCCCAGACCTCGGTGGCCGCGCCCTGGGGAATGGTCTTGAGCGCCAGGGGCTTGGCGACGGACATGGCCGCCACCATCACCGGGTTCATGTGCCGCCCCAGGTTGGTGGCGATGACCCCGGGGTGCACGGCGTTGGCCACCCGGTCGGTGCCCTCGAAGCGACGGGCCAGCTCCCGGGCGAACAGCAGGTTGGCGATCTTGGACTGACCGTAGGACTTCCAGGGGGTGTAGCCCCGCTCCCCGCCGAGGTTGTCCTGCTCGATGCCCACCTTGGGCGCGCCCTTGTGCGCCGCGCTGGAGAGCATCACCACCCGACCGTCCGCCGCCAGGCTGTCCAGCAGCCCGGTGACCAGGATGAAGTGCCCGATGTGGTTGACGAACAGCTGCCGCTCCCAGCCAAAGAGCTGCTGGGGCTTGGGCAGCGCCATGATGCCGGCGTTGGCGATGATGGCCTGCAGTGGAACGCCGAGATCCTTCACCGCCTGTACGCAGGCCCGAACCGAGGCGGGCTCGGACAGCTCGCAGGCCACCGGGATGGTGGACCCCTCCACGGCCTCGCAAGCCGCCGTGGCCTTCTCCAGGCTGCGGGCCGCGCCGATGACCGTGGCGCCGCGCATGGCCAGCACCCGCATGGCCTCGCGGCCCAGGCCCGAGTTGCAGCCGGTGATCAGGATGTGGGCACCGTTCAGATCGAGCCCTTCGGTGACCTGCTCCGCGGTGGACCCGTAGCCGAAGCCGCTGGGACCGTTGCCGGCCAGGAGCGCGTAGAGGGACATGCTGACTCCAAGGGGAGGTGACGGGGGCAAAGCTCCACCCCGTTCCCCAGACGGCAAGGGGCGACCGTCACACTCTGCGGTAGAGGTAGTGGCAGGCCGCGGTGCGCAGATCCAGATCCGACATGCCGCGGAAGCGTGGGGCCAACAGCCAGCGGGGCAAGCCGGGTTCGGCCGCCAGGGCCACCGCGTCGTGCACGTAGCGTCGAGCAGGGATCGTCAGCCGCCGAAGGGCGATGGGCTCGAAGCCCGCCGCCTCGAACAGGCTCGCCACCTGGGAGGGAGACAGGCGGCTGTGGTAGCCCAGGGGGTGCCCTCGCAGCGCCTGGAAGGCAGGATCGCGCAGGCCCAGGTGGGCCAGGAAGGGCAGGGATCGGTCGGCGTGGTGCAGGTGATCCCGGTGGTCGAAGATGTGGGAGGCGATGCCCCCGGGCCGCAGCACCCGGTGGCACTCGGCGAGGAAGGCCTCGAGCTGAGCGGGCTCGAGGTGCTCGAGGGCCCCGCCGGAGTGGGCCAGATCCACGCTGGCGGCGTCCAGGGGGATCGCCCCGGGCGCCACGGGCTCGTACAGGCTGGCCCCCACCCGCTCGAGGGCCTGAGCGCTGTGCTCGAGCCAGCGGCAAGCCGAGACGGCGGCCCGGCGCTGAGCCGTGCCCAGGCCCATAGGTAGCGGCATGGCGAGCACGCCCTGCACCGCCCGGGGCAGGTGGCGGTCGAGCAAGCGGGCCTCGAGGTTGGTGAGCGCCACGGGGCTGCCGGTGAGCAGGTGGCCGGCCAGGGCCCAGAACGGGGTGCCCCCCGCCTCGTGCACCCACAGCCGAGCGCCCTCGAGCCGCAGGCCGCCCAGCCGCTGCCAGGCCAGGCAGTAGCCGGGGGTGACCCGAGCCAGCTTGTCCACGTGGGTGGCCTGGGTGCCCAGAACCTGCCAGGCCAGGCGCAGGTAGAAGGCAGGCCCCCCTGGCACATGCCCCAGCCCCGCATGCAGGGCCCCCTTGGCCATGGCCTTCAGCACGTGCCCTCCTCGACCCGCTCTGGCTCGTAGCAGGTGCGGGCGCGGTTGTGGGCCACCAACTGGTCCACCAGCAGCTCCCCGGAGCGGTCCCGGATGATGCGTCGGATGCGGTTCTCGCGGGTCCAGTGATCACCCTCTCGGGTGAAGCGATGGTCCCGCTCCACCAGCTCCATGGTGAAGCCGGGATCCTCGGCGCACAGCAGCCGCCCCACCAACCACCCGTCCTGGACGAGCATGCGCAGCAGCACGGGCTGGTCCAGGGGGTTGTCGAAGCGCAGATCCGCGGTGCCGTAGAACACGGTGGCCCCGCAGCCGAAGGGCACGGTGCGGGCGCTGTCGGGGAACAGATCGAGCCCGTGGCGGTGCCGCTCCACCACCCGCTGTCCCCCGAGCAGGCAGAGCAGGTAGAGCAGGTTCGAGATCTGACAGCAGCCGCCGCCGATGCCCGCGCTGGGTCGCTCGCCGTGCAGCTCTAGGCCGGGGCGAAAGCCCCGTAGGCGAGACGGGCGCCCCACCAGCTGGTGGTAGGAGCACAGCTGCCCGGGCTGCACGATCACACCGTCCAGCTTGCTGGCCGCCAGGGCCACGTTGTGCTCCTTGCCCCGCTGGAGCGCCTCGTCCTTCACGGGATCCCGGCGCAGGGGGGAGCTGCGCTCGGCCAGCACGAAGTCCCAGGACCGGAGCTGCTCATCCGACGCCCGGGCCCGGGCCACCACTCCGCGCTCCAGCAGGCGTACGGGGGCGCCGCGCAGGCGCACGAGCTCCACGCGGAGGGCAAAGGGAAGCAGGCGACGGGCGAGATCACGCAAGGGAGCACAGGCGCAGCGGGGAGCGGCCCTAGAACACGTCCGCAGCCCGGAGGCGTCCCCTGTCGGTTAGGCCAAGCGCAGCCCATGTGAGGTGACCATGCGCCCATCCATCCTCCTCGCCCTCCTGCCCCTGGCCGCGGCCTGCAGCTCCACGCCCGAGCGGCCCTCTATCCCGGACGCCTCGGTCAACTCCGCGCAACCCTCCACCAGCCCGGCCGTCGCGCCCGCGGCGCCCACCGCGGGGGTCCCACCCGTGGCGGGCCTACACCTGCAGGCCCTGGTGGCCACCTCGGGCGACTTCGTCGAGAACCTGCTCGACGGCGACCCCACCACCGGCTGGAGCCCCGCCGCCGACCCAGTCGACAACGGCGTCCTGCTGCGCTTCGAGGAACCCACCCGGGTTCTTCAGGCCCAGCTGCAGCTCTGCCCCGAGAGCAGCTCGGCGACCTTCCAGACCTTCGTCAACGGCGCCGAGAACACCCTGGTGCGCATCAACCCCGGCGGCCCGGTGCTCCTGCCCTGGCGCGGAGGCGCCGACACGCCGGCCCTCAAGTCCCTGTTCGTGCGCGTGCTGGGCTCCGACGGCCCGGTGGAGGTCTGCGAGATCGCCCTCACCCTCCCCCCTGAGAACCCCCAGGCCGTCAAGCCTCCCCGCGCGGTCTCCGCCACCATCCAGGCCTCCTCCGTGCTCGAGCCCGCCGACGCCTACCACCCGGGCTACCTCTTCGACGGGCGCACCGACTTCGGCTGGGTCGAGGGCGCCGATGGCCTGGGCGTAGGCGAGAGCCTGACCGTCCAGTTCGCCGCGCCGGTGCAGGTCACCGGGCTGGACCTCTGGAACGGCTACCAGCGCTCCGCCGATCACTTCGCCAAGAACGCCCGCCTGGCCACCCTGGAGCTGGCGGTGGACGGGGGCACCCCCCAGACCATCCCCGTGGCCGACGTCTCGGGGATGCAGCAGCTGTCCCTGCCCACGCCGGTCACCGGGCAGCGCTTCGTGCTCACGGTGGCCGCCGCGACCCCCGGCAGCAAGTACCAGGATCTGGTGATCTCCGAGCTGAGGCTGCGGGACGTCGCCGGCCCCTTCACTCTGGACACCCCCGATCTGGCCGAGCGGGAGCAGGCCCTGATGGATCACATCCAGGGTACCGACCTGGACCGCATCGTGGACCGCGTCTGGCGCGGGCTGTGCAACGAGGGCGTGCGCCTGTCCCTGCGCTCGAACCACAGCTTCGTCAGCTACCGCCAGCTGGACGACCCCATGGAAGATGACGTGCGCGAGATCTTCGATGGCGCCTGGGTGGTGAAGGCGCTGGGCGAGCCCAACAGCATCCAGCTCTTCGGCCGCGCGCACCGCGCCGAGACCACCTGGGTGCCCTACGGCGATGTCCAGGTTCAGACCACCGAGCGCATCGCGGGCGGCACCTCCACCTTGTGGCTGCACGGCCCCGCCCACCAGGCCCGCAGCGCCCAGCTGATGGGTGACCGCACCTTCGCCGACGAGCACAGCTACTGCCAGCCCGACGGCGCAGCCTGGCTCGCCAAGGATCCGGGCGACGTGCTCTTCATCAACGGCACGAGCCTGGCGGGGGTCTACATCCCGTTCTGACGGCGAGCACCGGCTGGCCTGGCGCCCCGAAGCGCCCGAACCAAGGACGCGTGAGGTGAGAGCATGGAGCTTGCAGACGGTGTGAGCCTGCTGGATGCCGCCCGCGCGGCGGCCGCGAGCTGGTCCCCCAGTCCACCCAGTGGCGGCCCCGTCCCCCGGGCCCTGGCCTGGCTGGAGTCGCTGATCCTCGAGCAGCCCAGCCGTCAACAAGAGGTCTCCCAGGCCCTGCTGGCCCTAGGCCTGGGAGAAGATCCGCGCGAACACGATGCGCTGGTGGACTTCGCCGCCCACGCCGCGACGGCCCACTGGTTCTGGCCTCAGCTGACCCGCGTCCTGGAGCGCGAGCCACACATGGTGTCCCGCACACAGGGCCACTGGCAGCCGGATGCGCCGCCCCTGCGACTCGACAGCCTGGCGCCCGGGCTCGAGGCCCGCTTCGAGGCCCTGGGCCGACGGGATGCGAGCCTGTGGACCGCTGCGCCCACACCAGCGATGAAGCTGGCCAGATACCGGGACGAGCTGGCGGAGGCCGTGGCGACGACGGTGGACTGGGGAGCGGCCGCCGACCTGTCCTTCCTTCGAGACGCCGCGGTGGACTGCACCTGGGTGTGGGCCGAGTTGCCATGGTTGACCCGACGTTTTCCATTCCTCAACGACCACCCCGCGCTGGCCCCTTGGCGGGCGGGATGTGCCCGTGGGCCCTACCGACGCCAGGCCCCCCGCGACGAAGACCGCGGGCGCGTGACCCTCGGTCGTTTCACCTTTCGAGGGATGAACGACCTGGCGAGCGCCATCCGCGCCAGCCTCGAGGCCGCACGGTCCGCCGGCGCCCCAGGGGTCCGGCCCCTGGGCTGGGTGGATCGTCTCCTGGCGGCGCGCCCGGCCTGGCGGCCCCTGGTGGACGCGGCCCTGGCTTGGACCGCACAGACGCAGCCGCGAGACGCCTCCGGCCTGGTAGACTGGGCGCTGACCGGTGGGCTGGTGCAGCACACGCCGCGCGCCATGGACCACTTGATGGCCGTGGCCCCGGACGACCGCGAATCACTGACGGAGGCCGGGCAGAGCGCGGCGCACTGGAGCGCCACCCCCCTGTCGTGGCCCGCGGGGGCTGGGAACCCAGGGCCCCACCAGGACAGCCGCACCATCACCCTGGGGACATCCGAAGATCTACACGCAGCCGTCGAGGGGTCCCTCCAGGACGACCACCCTCCGCCCTCCGTGAGCCCTGGTCACAGCGGCCCCCTGGGATGGCTGCTGCCCCTGTTGACCCACGCCTCGTCGGTGACGTCCCGGGACCTCGTGGACACGCTGGGGGCGGCCATCGCCCGCCGCATCGACGACGGGTCGGGGCTCAGCGCCCAGGCCGCGGTGGCGCTGGCGGTTGCCTGCCCCGACAAGGCCGCGTTGCTGCCCCTGTGGGAGGACGCGCTGACCCGACAGCCCCCGTGGTTCGCCCTGCCTTCCACCATCCCCGCGCTGCCGGTCTCCCTCGGCGAGCTGGTCGCGGAGCTGGTGGACCAAGGCCGCCTGCAGCGCGCCCAGGCGCCCCGGTGGATCTCCGACGGCGCCCAGGGGCCCCCGCTGGACGCCGCCCTCTGCTTCATCCAGGCGCTGATCCAGGCCGAGTTCCAGGCCCGTTGTGCCGCCTATGACGAGCCGGACAGCGCTCGGTTCGACGCCATCGTCGCCCAGGCGACCGCCTGCTACGATCCCCTGCTGCGAGGGCCGAGCAACAGCCTGCACCAGTTCGCCCGCCCCCCCACGGCCGCCCTGTTCGGCGACGACCCCTTCGCCGCGCAGATGTTGTCCATGATGGGCGCCACGGCCTCAGACCACGCCGCCGGGAGGGCCGCGCTACGCCCGGCAGCGGTCTTCCGCGTCGTCCACCACCGACACCCCCTGGATGGGGACCGGTTCTGCTTCGACCTCGAGGCCGCCCAGGGGCACCACACGATCCGGATGTTCGGGCGCCGCCTCGTGGCCTGGCTGGGAGTCGACGGCATGGCGGTCCACGCCCTGCACCACACCTGCCGGGCCTGCGGGACCCTGGACGCCACCGCCGCCCTGCCCTGCGAGCAATGTTCCGGCTCCGGCTGGAGCCACGCAGACGGCGAGCGTGTGGACGACCTGGGCCCGGTGCTCGCCGTCGTGCGCCTCGAGAGACCCACCCACCCGCCCCACGCCGCCTCCTGGGAGCGCTGAGCTCCACCGGAACAGGTAGGGCGCGAGCTCACCGGAGCCGCAGGCACGGACGGGCCTACATCCCGTTCTGAGCACCGCGCCAGCGGGCCATGAGCGCCCGCAACGCCAGCCCGATCCGCAGCCCGACGAGCCAGACCACCGGAACCGCCGGCAGCACGAAGAGCTTGGCTGAGAGCCGGAACTGAGGCCGCGAGACCACGATGAAGCCGATCCACAGGAAGCTGGCCACGAGCCAGAGCAGCGGGATGCGGCTGGGCAAGCGCCGGGCGCCCCACAGGGACCAGGCGCACAGCGCCCAGCCCACGCCCACCACCGCCCAGCTCCAACCCTGCAGCGGGGGCAGGCTGTTCATCAGGCCCAACCGCGCCCAGCGCAGCAGCAGGAAGGGGTAGCTGAACAGGTAGCTCAGCAGGCGAGGCTCGAGGACCTTGTCGCCCGCGTTGTCGTAGTCCAAGTGGCCGGTGGTCAGGGTGCGCAGCCCCCCAACGGGATCGGACCACAGCAGCGGGTTGTGCCCGAAGAACACGAGCGCCCCCACCGCGCCCACCACCACCAGGACCAGGACGCAGCGCGCGGGCGCCTGCCGCAGGCGGAGGGCGAGGATGGCCAGCAGCACCATGTAGACCGGGAAGCCGTACAGGCCGCAGCTCACGGTCAGGGCGGCGAACACCGCGAAGCCCAGCAGGGCCGGCCAAGGGATGCCCCGGGAGAGCCGGCGCTCGAGGCTTCGCAGCGCCAGCAGGGCAGCGGCGCTGTAGACGAGCACAGGGATCTCGCGCACCAGGCTGGTGGCCACGCCGCGCGTGAAGGGGTTGATGGCCAGGAGCAGCGCCACCACCAGCGCCCCAGGCAGGCCCACCTCGGCCCAGCTGAACAGGAAGATCAAGGTGACCGCAGCGGCCGCCAGCAGGGCGACCATGAGCTTCATGGTCTGGACCTGTGCGGCGGAGCAGCTGGGCGCCACGTCCAGCCGACCCGCCCAGGGCCGAGGCGTGCAGCTGGGCGGGGCGTCACCCAGCACACAGGAGAGACGGAAGATGGAGCCCAGGGTGTAGTGGGTCATGCGTGGCTCGTAGAGCCCGTAGGACTGCAGGGGCTCGCGCCAGATGGCGGACCCGAAGTCGCGCTCCAGGAAGAAGGCCCGAAAGAAGCGCTCGGCGCCCTCGATGTGGCCGTATTCGTCACCCTCGAGCACGGGGGACGGCGCCGGCCAGGCAAGGGCACCGGCCGGGTAGGGCCCCCTCGATGTGGGGACCGCCAGCAGCGCGAAGCACGCCAGGAACACCAGCGCGGCGATCCATGCCCGACGCAGCGGGGGGGCGTGTGGTGGCTTGGGCTGGGGCATGGTGGGCTCCAGGGCGGTGGGGGCCCGGGGTCCCCGTGATGATATCCTCACCAGCCCAAGCGCACCCTGGAAGACCAGCGACCGTGGCCCAGCCGCCCCCCGCACCATCCGCTGCAGGCTCCCTGGCCCGGGATCTCGGCCTGGCCGCCCTGGTCTTGTTGGTGGCGGCCAGCCACCGCATGGGGTGGTCGGACCTGATCATCAGCATCGACTGGAACCGCACCGTCCAGGCGGCGGCCGACCTGGTCACGGGGGCCCCCGACCCCACGGCACCACTGTTCCTCTACACCAGCATGCCCGCCCTGCTGCTGGCGGGGGTGCTGCAGCTGGGGACCGACCCCCTCCTCACCTTCCGCCTCTGGGCGCTGCTCGGGTCCCTGGGAGCGCCGCTGCTCTTCCTGGGGCTGCGCCCCGTGGGCGGCCGCGCGACCGCCCTGCTGGCAGCCCTGGTGCTCGCCCTGTCCCAGGCCGATGCTCACTCGGCCATCGGCCTGCGCTCACCCTACGCAGTCTCCACCTTCCTCGCCCTGGCCTGCTGGGGCCTGGTGGGCAGTGCCCGGCGCCGACCGTGGGGGCCCGGTCTCCTGGCCGCTGGGGCCGCGATGGCCGCGACCTTGGACCCGGGCCTGGCCCCCATGACACTGGCGGCGCTCGCGGTGGCCTTGCTGGCGACGAGCAGACTCAGGGGTCGGCAGGCCCGGGGTGCGTGGCTCCTGATGCTGCTGCCCTGCGCGGTAGTGGGCTGCGTGGCCGTCCTGGACGGCGCCGAGATCCTGCGGAACCTCCGCGCCATGGCGGGGGGCTTCCCGCCCATGCCGTTCATGCAGCCCAGCCCAACCTGGGCCGTCCGCTTCGGCCTCGACCTCCCCGGACCCATCTTGGCGGTCACCCTGGTCTGGGGAGCCGCCGGCATCGCCGCTGTTACCCTCGAGCGCCTGGGCGCCCGGTCCCCCCCCTCCCTGGAGTCCTCGACCTCGTCCCGGCTCGCCATCGGGGGGCTGCTGCTCCTGCTGGCCGGCGCGGCGCCCTGGGTCTGGGCCTGGCGCAGCCACGCCTACCTCTGGCACCACCACCTGGTGGGGCTGCAGCCCCTGATCCTGGCCACGTTGGTGAGCCTGGGAGTCCCGCTGGCCCGCAGCGTGAAGAGCCACCGCCTGGGCGCAGCCAGCTGGAGCCCGCTGCTGGTGTGGGTGATCTGGTCCGCAGCGGTCCTGCCGTCCACCGCCACCCAGCGAGCAGCACTCAGGGCGATCCCCCAGCGCTCCGTGCGCTTCGCCGATCAGGTCGCCGCGGCCGCGGCCGACCTGGCCGCCGGGCGCTCAGCTCAGCCCGACCTCACCCTGCTCTCCCCCACCGAAGGCTTCGAGGATCGCTGCGTCTTCGCCCAGTTCACCCAGGACCTGGCGCGGGTCCTGGCTCCGAGCGCTCTTCCCCACAGCGTGGCATTGGCCCCCCCGGGCCTGGCGGAGAGCCTGGGCATGGGCGAGCCCGCGCGAGATCTGCCCGGCTCCGGGCTGGCCCTGTGGTCTCACGACGACCACGAAGCGCTGATCCGCGCCAGTCGCGGGTTCTGCCCCGACGCCCGACAGGGGCGCTGCTGGACCTGCCTGCAGAGGGCCTCGCGATGAACGGACCCGCCCTCCGCTGGCTCGAACCCGCCACGCTGTTGGCGCTGGCGCCCGTGCTGGCCAGCGTACTGGCCGGCCTGGCGTTGGCGGCAGGGGCCACCCGTCATGCCCCGAGGCTGCAGGTCGAGGGAGTCGTCACGGCCCTCGAGCACCGGGACGGTCAGACGATCCCTGCCTGCCACGCGTTCGCCAGCACCCTCCACGAGCAGGCGTGCTTCTCTTGGCAGTGGGCCAGCATCAGGCCCCTGGAAGCCACAGTTCGACCCCCCCAGCTTGGATCCGACGATCTCCTGGTGAGCGCGGAGCTGTGCCTGGAGCAGGACCGCGCCGTGACCTGGGCCCGGCCCCTCTCCACCGGCGATCAGGTGCTGCTGTCTTGCCGCCAGGACCCCCTGCTGACCACGCTGGCGGCCGCGGGCCCCAGGTGGTGCCTGCGCCTCTGCGATGACGGCGATCTGGTCGCGGGGGGCTCACCATGACCGGCATGGACCCCGCGGCGAGGCGCTGGGACCGGCTCTGGGCCGTGTTGACCCTGATCCTGCCGGCGCTGCTGCTGTGGTGGCTGCTGCCCGGGCTCGGCGAGATCACTCTGGGCAACGACTATGTCATCTGGTCACATCGCTACCACCTCGAGCTGATGTACTCGGTCCGCACCGGCAGCTTCCCGCTCTTCGTCCCGGGCTTCTGCGGAGGCCAGACCGCCTCGGCCCTGACCCTGGGTCAGCACTACCACCCCATGGCATGGATCAGCGCCATGATGCCCGGATACTGGCAGGGCCACGCGCTGACCTGGCACACCACCCTGCGCCTGGTCAGCCTCGGGGTGGCCCACTTCGGGCTGTACCGCCTGCTGCGCGCCCTGCGGCAGCCGGGGCCCTGGGCCTTCGTGCTGTCATGCCTGCTGGTCTACAACCTCCGCATGCTGGACATGTTCCGCTACGGGGCCTCCCTCGAGACGCACACCGGGCTGCTCTTCACCATCACGGCCCTGGGCTGGATGTGGCTTCGGCCCCAGCGGCGCTGGCCCGCCGTGCTCCTGCCCCTGGCCCTGGCCTGGCTGGTGTGTTCCGGCCATCCGCCCATGGTCATGTGGGCGCTGCTGGGCGTCCTCGTCTTCGCCGCCGCATGGCCCTGGATCACCGCCAGCCTGGCCGCAGGTCCGCCGACCGGCTGGCCCGAGCTGCGGCGCTACCTGAACCGCGTCATCGCCTGGGGCTCCCTGGGCGCGGGCCTCTCCGCGGCCTACGCCGCGCCCTTCTACTTCGACTTCATGGCCACCAACACAGGCCGAGTGGACCGTGACTACGCCTGGGCCACCAGCAACACCGACGCCCTGTGGGGCACCCTGGCCAACTTCTTCGAGCCCCTCTCCGCTGACGCCCACGGCGCCTTCGGCGGCAGCTCCCTGTTCCTCCTCGCCGCGGTGGTGCCCGCGCTGGCGCTGCTGCGGGTGCGGCTGCCGCGGGTGGTCTGGTTCTTGTGGGCGGTGGCCTTGCTGGCCTTCCTGCACATGCAAGGGCCCCGCACGCCTATCCACTACCTGGTCTGGCGCTACCTGCCCCTGGCCTCCGCCACCCGCATCGCCGGTCGCAGCTCCCAGCTGATCCCCCTCTGCCTGGTCCTGATCCTGCTGGCGGCCACACCCCTCCTCAGCGCCGCGCGCAGGGTGGGGACCCGGGCGATCTCCCCAGCGCTGGCGCTCTCCCTGCTGGTGCTGCCCCTGCACCGACTCTACGACAAGCTGCGCCTGTTCAGGCCCGACTGGGGGAGCCCCGGCAACTTCCGACAGGTCCCCATGGACGTGGGCAATGCGCTGCTGCTGCTGGGGCTGCTGGCGGTGCTGCTGGCGGTGCTCTACCTGGCCCGGCGGCGCTCCCACTGGCTCGGCGCGGCGCTGGCGGTGGTGGTCACCGCACAGCTGCAGGTGGCCCTGGCCTGGGGCACTTGGATCGACGATCGCCCGGCCACCACCACCTTCGAGGCCATGGACAGCGCCAAGCAGGCGAACCTCCGAGCGGTCTTCGACAACCCCGGGGACGGCTTCTGCTCGGCGGCCAACGAGGCCTGGGCGCAGCGGGCCGGCGACCTGCCCACCGAGCTGGCGCGGCTCTGCACCAACCCCCGCTTCGTGCCCTTCCACGACGACGTCCTGGGCCTCGACGCCCCCGGCTCGCCCGGCCAGGATGCCTGCGTGGTGGAGGTCGACGGCCAAGCGCCCGCCGCAGCCAAGCCGGGCGGACGTTCCGAAGGCGGCATCGCCCTGAGGCGCAGCAGCTACAACCGCCTGGTCTTCGAGGTGGACGCCCCCAGCCAGGCATGGCTGGTCACGGCCCTACCCTGGTCGGGTCGCTGGCAGGCAAAGGTGGATGGCGCCAGCACCCCGGTTCACCGCGCCGATGCCCACTTCGACGCCGTGTCCGTTCCCGCCGGCCGCAGCACGGTGGACCTGCGCTACCACAGCCCGGCGGCCGTGCTGGGCGCCCTTGTCTCGGCTCTGGCAGCCGCGGCGCTGGTGCTGGCCGCAGCCTGGACAATGCCCGCCCGCCAGCGCCGCAGGGTGAGCGCGGCGGGGGTGGCGCTGTGCGCCCTGGCCCTGGCCCTGTGGTGGGCCAGCCTGCACCACGGCGGCGACATCGGGATGAGCTGGGAGCGCGGCACCCTGGACGGGGCGCAGCAGGATCAACGTCCGCGCAGCAGGTGAGCCGGCCTCACTGCGCGGGGGTTGCGCCAGGCCGCGAGCCGTGCCGCCAGGTCTTCGTCCCCCTCGGCCTCGGCCCGCTCCAGGAAGCGCTCCCAGAGGTCCTCGCGCACGTAGTGGTAGCCGAACCCCAGGGCCAGGGGCCTGGGAACCCCGGGCTCCGGGGGCGCGAACGCCAGCCACTCACCCGCGCGGACCCCGTGCACCACGCGGCCGACGGTCCGTCGATCCAGCTGGGGCTCGGGTGCCCAGGCCATGGCCTCACGCCCGGTGAGGTGGTCGTAGTAGAAGCTCATGCCCTGGTGGGCGATGAGCAGCTCGGGGAGAGGCCGGGGGATGTTCTCCAGCACCTGGCGGTAGCGGTCGTAGGGGGGCGCCGCGCCGGGGTCGATGCCTGACCATGCACCGGGCGTCAGGACCAACGCCAGGCCGATCAGCAGCAGCGGGGGACGCGCAGGGGCCTGCCGCAGCCAAGGCGCCAGCAGCAGCACCCCCAGGGGCATGGCCGCCAAGGGGGCCAGCAGCGACAGCCGGTACCCGAGATCCAGCTCGTCCACGCGCCACGCCGGGAACAGCAGCCCCGTCAGGGGAAGCGCCAGGGCACCGATCCAGGGCCGCGCCGCCGGGCGCGCGAACCAGGCTGGAGCCGCCGCGGCGAGCGCCAGCCACGGAACGGACAGCTCCACCACCTGCCAGAGACCGGTGGGACGAAGGGCCAGCCAGCCCCACGGGGCGGGTAGGTGGGGCTGCAGCGCGAAGCGACCCTCGAGCCTGGCCAGATCCGCAGGGTGCAGCCAGGCTGGGAGCAGCGTGGACCCGACCGCGAACAGCGCGAAGCAGCCCAGCACGACCAGGACGCCACGCCACGTCGATCCCGCGCCGCCGGCTCCGCGCTGCCCCTGCGGCCTCCCCGCCCGCCGGCCCAGCCAGCCCAGCACCCAGCCCAGCCCAGCCAGCAGCACCAAGGCGGCGCCGGTGCGGTGAGCCGAGGCCATCACCAGGACCAGCAGCGCCACCAGTGCCACTCGCCCGCCCCCGCGCGCCGCGGTCCCACCCGACGCCGCCGGCCCCGCGAGCAGAGCGAGCAAGAGCAGCCAGGGGGCCGCCAGGCCCAGGTTCTTGGGGAAGTCCCCCGCCAGGTGGGTGAGGGTGGGCGAGCTCGCGGCCCAGGCGGCCAGCACCCAGGCGGCCGTCCGCCCCTGCCCCAGAGTCCGACCTGCCAGCCAGGCCGCGGGCACACAGGCCGCCGCCAAGGCCGCGGCGCCCAGCTTCACCCCGAGCACCGGATCTCCTGCCAGGCCAGCCGCCGCCGCAAGCCACCCGTGGACCCAGCTGGCGTCGGGAACGTGCAGCCGGCCTTCGGCCAGCAGGCTCTGGACCTGCACCACGTAGTAGTAGCCGTCGGTGCCCAGAGGATGGGCCGCGCTCAGCATGCGGGCTGTGCGCACCCCGAGGGCCGCCAGCGTCAGCAGGAGGAGGACCGAGCGCTCGCCGATGGGGGCTCGGTCACCTGCACCATCAGCGCTCACGCATGAGCTCCTCGAGCAGCGCCGCCTCGTCGTCCACCTCCTGCACCGCCACGATGCCCTTACGACGCTGCAAGACCACGATGGCCACCCCCGCCAGGAACACGGGGATGCTGATGAGCTGGCTGGTGGTGAGCAGCCCGAACCAATCGACCCCGCGGATGGTATCGCCCCGCAGGGACTCGATGAAGGAGCGCGTGAGCGGGTAGATGAGCAGCAGCCAGGCGAACACTTGACCGTCATAGCGGCGGCGCTTCCAGCGCCAGGACAGCAGCACGAACAGGCCCAGGGCGATGGCGCTGGACCACAGCTGGGTGGGCAGCAGGGGCACGTGGTTGGAGCCCACTCCGCCGAAGGGCTCGGTGGCGAGGAACGGCGCCGACCCGAACAGCCACAGGGCCCCGCCCTCGAAGCTCGCAGGCAGCAGGTTGACGGCACCGGGAGGCAGCTCGCAGGCCGCGCCGTGGCAGCAGCCGGCCATGAAGCAGCCCAGCCTGCCCAGGCTGAGGCCCACCATCACCGCCGGCGCGGTCAGATCGGCCAGCTTCCAGACGGGGATGCCGCGCACCAAGGCGTAGATCACGCTGCCCGCCACCGCCAGCAGCACGCCGCCGTAGAAGGCGAAGCCCCCCTCCCAGATGCGGAAGTACACCAGAGGGTTCGAGAAGAAGCGGTCCGGCTCCGCCATGGTGAAGTGCAGCAGCCGCGCACCGGCCAGGCCGCAGGTGAACGCCACGAGGTACAGCCCCACCAGCTTGTCGCCGTCCACGCCCCCATCGCGGGCGCGGCTCTGGGTCACCCAGGCGGCCACCATGAAGGCCACGGTGATCATCACCCCCCAGGTGTGGATGGGGACGCTGCCGTAGGGTGTGGAGAGGTCGAGGAGATCGGGGAGCATGGTGGGTACAGCCATCCGCCAGCGGCGTTCAGCCGTCAGGTATCCCCCCGCTCGAGGTTCGCGCGACCCGCGGCGGCAAACGGCGTCTCGGGGACGCAGCGTGCGGGGAGCAGGCCCTGCTCGCGCAGGGAGCACCAGCGGCCGCCCGCGATCACGATGTGGTCCAGCAGCTCTACACCCACCAGGCGTCCGGCTTGCATCAGGCGCACGCTCACCTCCACGTCGGCGGTGGAGGGGCTGGGGTCCCCGCTGGGATGGTTGTGGGCCACGATCACCGCGCTCGCCCGATGCAGCAAGGCCTCGCGGTAGACCTGCCGTGGGTCCACGATGGTGTGAGCCTCGTTGCCACGGCTGATGCAGCGGTAGGCCAACACCCGGTGCCGCCGATCCAGCAACAGGGCATGCAGCTCCTCGCGCACCAGGGCCCCCAGCCGCGGCTGGAACCAGGGGATGGCGTCGGCGGCCGCGCCCACAGGCTGGCCGTCCTCCACCGTCAACAAGGCGCGACGCCCCAGGGAGAGGGAGGCATGCAGCCGCACCGCCCGCGCCGGCCCCAGGCCCGCCACCTGCTGCATCGCTCCAGGCGGCAAGGCCAGCAGCCCACCCACCCCACCGGCGCGGCTCAGCAGGCCGGCCGCCACATGCTGGACCGGCAGCCCGGCGCAGCCCGTCCCCAGGGCCAGGGCCAGCAGGTCCTCGTCACCGATCAGCTCGGGGCCTTCCAACAGGTAGCGCTCGCGTGGACGCATGGGACACCTCTGCGCCCGCTGAACGCAAGGGCCATGCCTGCCTGATAGTCCGCCTTCGTCCGTCGGCGAGCGACGATGTTCGTCGACGATCGACGAACTTTCGACACCCGGGGCTGACACTCCAGGGGGGTAGGCGGTCCACGGAGCCAGGACGTCAGGGCTGGTACTGCACCTCGACCGCCACATGCACCGAGTCGGTCGGGTACAGGCGGTCTCTCTCGGCGTGTACGGTGATCACGCCGCCCATGGTGCGCAGGTAGGGCTCGACGCTCTCGAGGCGAGAGGCAGGGATGTGCAGCACCACCTGGGCGTAGTTGCGCTCGACCGTGAGCATGTACGGATCGAGGGGCTCGCCCGCGGGGGAGTACATGCCGCCGCCGAGCTTCTCAGCCAGGGCCACGAGCCTGCGCAGCGCGTCGGGCTCTGTGGGGGTGAGACGGTAGGTGAAGGGGCTGGTGGCCAGGGCACCCGATCCGAGCTCCGGGGCGACCTCGGCCTCGCTGGGCTGGATGGTGGCGGTGGGGGCGGAGGCTTCCTTGTCCCAGTCCGGGATGTAGTTGCCCGGCTCCTTCTGCATCAGCTCCTCGATGAGCGCGCCCTTGTCGTCGGCCGCCTGGCCCCTGGTGCCCAGCAGCGCCTTCTCGCTGGTCTTGGAGGCGCCAGAGCCGGCCTGGGGGTCGGAGCTGGCCTTCTCGGAGGCCGATCCGGTCTGGTCCTGGGCAGCGTCCGTGTGCTCCCCGACGGCGGCAGATTCGCTGGCCTGGCCTCGCTCGGCGCCCAGGCCATCCTGGGGACCCGGCACGGCGGCCTCGCGATCGGAGACGGCGGGCTCTTCGGCCACACCCGGCAGATCGGGGCCGGACAGCGGGTCTTCGTGGAGCATGGGGCCCCGGAACACCAACAGCATCACGGCCGCCGCAACCACGGCGACGCCCAGGCCCTGCACGGGGTAGCGCCCCAGGGGACCGAGCAGCCGCTGCAGCCAGCTGGGGCCAGCGGAGAGCCCCTCCACCCGCTGCATCACGGCGCGATGGAAGCCGTCGGGCGCCTGCATGGGCCCGTGCTGCCGCAGCAGCTCCACCGCCGCCTGCAGCTCCTCGAAGGCCGCGCGCAGCTCGGGCTGCTCCTCGATGGCGCGGGCCACCTCGGCCATCTCTGCGTCGGACAGCTCGCCGTCGATGTAGGCGGAGAGCCGGTTGCGGGCGAAGAACTCATCCATGGTTACAGCTTGACATCTTCTTTGCCGATCCGGTTCCGTAGAACGCGAGCCAGCTCGGTGCGGGCGCGATGAAGGCGGCTCTTCACGGTGCCCCTGGGGAGGTCGAGGATTTCGGCGATCTCGTGGTAGTCCAGATCCTGGATGTCCCGGAGGACGATGACCTGGCGGTGCTCTTCGCTGATGGCCTCCAGCGCTTCGTGGACCAGCGCCTGGGCCTGGTTGCGCTCGAGGCGCGCGTCGGTGCCCGGGCCGGTCGCAGGCAGCTCCCGCTGAGGGGCGTCGTCTCGCTGGCGCCCCTCGAGGGGCTCGTGCCGATCGCGACGGCGCCGGCTGCTGTACAGGCGCTTGTTCTTGCAGTGGTTGACGGCGACCCGGTAGATCCAGGTGGAGAGGCTGGACTCGCCGCGGAAGCGGGCCAGCGAGCGGTAGAGCGCCACGAAGACGTCCTGGGCCACCTCTTCGGCCATGGCCCGCTCGCCCAGCCAGCGCAGGCACAGGCCGAAGACACGGTCCTGGTAGCGGCGCACGATGTGGCTGAAGGCCTGCTGATCTCCTCCCTTGAACCTGTCTACCAGCTCGGTATCCGAGAGCTTGGTCAGGACTGCGAGGAGGAGTGCCAGCATGGGCGTTATCGAGCTTCCTTGTCCATCACCAGGCGACGGCCGCTGCGGATGCTGTCCTGTATCCGGTCCATGGGCAGCCGCTCGAGCGGGAAGAGGGTGCGCCGGATCTTGGCCTTGTACAGCACGGCCCCGTCGAGGTTGGCCATGTCGAGATCCGCGTCGTCCAGGTTGGCATTGGTGAAGTTGGCGTCACGCAGATCGGCCTGCCACATGCTGGCGCCGCTCAGGTTGGCGCCCCGGAAGGTGCAGCGCAGCAGCACGCACTCGGCCATCTTGGCGTAGGAGAGGTCGCAGCCGTCGAAGCTGGCGCCCGTGAGATCGAGCCCACGAAGGTCGGCCTCGACCAGTCCCTCACCACGACGCAAGCGATCCAACACCTGCTTCTTGGTCAGGGAGACCGGCGAGCTGCTCTCGTCGCCGGAGCCGAAGTTGGCGGAGGAAGTCATGGGTGCTGGGCCTCGACGTTCGTGGCGATCCTGCGGCCGTGCACTCGCTCGAGGTGCCGCACGATCCTCGACGCCATCTGCGTGCCATTGATGGCATCGCCGAAGTGGACGCCGCCTGGATTGAGCGTGTTGACCTCTACGATGCGGTCATCGATGACGTCGAGCCCGGCGAGCCAGACGCCATCACGCAGGAGGAAAGGAGAGATGCTGGAGACGAGTTCATGATCCTGGGGCGTGATGGCACAGGCCTGCGGGGTTCCGCCACGGGCCAGGTTGTGCCGGAAGTCCCCAGGAGCACGGCCCCGGAGGTATCCGCCGATAACCTCGCCGTCCAGCCACACCAAGCGCTTCTCACCCGCCGCCGCGCCCGGCAGATACTCCTGGACCACGACGTAGCCGTCACCCAGCCGCCGAGCGGCGTCGAAGGCGCCGTCGAAGCCGTGCTGCTTGCGCGGCTGGGGCACCAGGCTCACCCCGCGCCCACCAGACGACCGCGCCGGCTTGATGACCACCCCGTGGGCCTGACCCTCGGCGAAGAGCCTGGCCGTGGCGCGGCTGCGGGTGACCATGGTGGCAGGCCGGGGCACGCCATCGAGGGTGGCCAGGTAGCCCTTGTGCCCGGTGAGCATCAGGGTGCCGGGGTCGTTGTAGACCACCACCCCGGCGAGCTTGGCTAGCTGAGCGAAGGCCAGCACCGCGGGATCGAGAGGGTTGACCCGCAGCAACATGGTGTCGGCGGGGGTGAGCTCCACGTAGCGCCGCAGGGCCTTGCGGTTGGCCAGCAGCTCCACCAGCGCCTCGCGGTCCTCAGGGACCGCGTCCAGGGCGTGAGCCCGGGTGACCAGGCGGCCCGCGCTGTCGACCTCGAAGTCCCATGGCTCCACGATGCGGACCGGGTGCTTGGCCAGGAGGGCCTCGTACGCGATGTGCACAGTGGTGTAGTAGGCCTCGAGGGTCGAGGTGCGGGAGATGGCGATCACCAGACGCATGGCCCTTCCCTGGAGCTCATGGAGCTAGCCTCGTTTTCCTTCCGGAGCAAGAGCAGAGCACGCCGCCGGTATATGATGGGGTCATGTCCTACGCTCTGGACCAGCTCGCCCTCCTCATTCGCTCCCGCTACGCACTGCTCTACCTGGTCACCCACGAGGAGCAACGCGTCGAGGCGCACATCCGCACGTTGGGCGCCCACGAGGGCCTCACCATCTGGCGCTGGCGCTGCACCAACGGCCTGCTGGACCCCGACGGAGAGCCCGTGCCGGACACGGCCGACGCGGGGCGGGCCCTGATCCATGTGCTGTCGGTACCCGAGCCCGCCATCTTCGTGCTGCAGGACTTCCACCACCAGCTCGAGGATCCCCGCGTGGTGCGGCACATGCGCGACCTCGAGCCCATCCTGGCGGCCCGCCGCCAGGCACTGCTGGTGGTCGCTCCCGTGCTCGCGCTCCCGGTCGAGCTCGAGAAGGACCTCACCATCATCGACGTGCCCCTGCCCGATCCCCACGAGACGGGCATCCTCCTGGACGAGATCACGGGGCGGGTGGGCATCACCCCCAACCCCGACGCCCACGACAAGCTCGTGCGGGCCTCCCTGGGCCTCACCGCCACAGAGATCCGGCGCATGTTCCACCGCATCCACCTGGGCGGAGGCAGCTTCGGCATCGAGGACCTGCCCAGGGTGATCGAGGAGAAGAGCCGGGCCATCCGCGCCAGCCGCTACCTGGAGTTCTGGGACCTGAACGACGACATGCGCTCGGTTGGCGGCATGGACAACCTCAAGCAGTGGCTCGACCAGCGCGCCGCCGCCTTCACCCCTCGCGCCAGGGAGTTTGGGCTCCCCGCCCCCAAAGGCCTCTTCCTGCTGGGCGTGCAGGGCTGCGGAAAGTCCCTGATGGCCAAGTGCGTCGCCGGCTCCTGGCAGATCCCACTGCTGCGGCTGGACATGGGCGCCGTCTTCTCGGTGCACGATCAGGCCGAGTCGGCCCTGCGCCAGACCATGCGCGTGGCCGAGAGCATGGCCCCCGCGGTCTTGTGGATCGACGAGCTCGAGAAGGGCTTCTCCTCCAACGCCGACGCCAACGCCGGGCGAGCGCTGGGCTCCTTCCTCACCTGGATGCAGGAAAAGACCCTGCCCGTCTTCGTGGTGGCCACCGCCAACGAAGTGCGCGCGCTCCCCCCCGAGCTGCTCCGCAAGGGCCGCTTCGACGAGATCTTCTTCGTCGACCTGCCCAACGCCCACGAGCGCTTGGCGATCCTCGACATCCACACCCGCCTGCGTGGCCGTGACCCCGAGCACTTCGACCTCACCACCGTGGTCGAGGAGAGCGAGCGGTTCTCGGGCGCTGAGCTCGAGCAGGTGGTGATCTCCGCCCTGTTCAAGGCCTTCGCCGTGGAGCGCGACCTGCGCGAAGAGGACCTCGTGGATGCTGTCCGCGAGACCGTCCCCCTGGCCATCACCATGGACGACCGGCTCAAGGAGCTCCGCGAGTGGGCTCGCCCGCGGGCGCGGCGGGCTTCCGAAGACACCCGGCGCGTGGACTTCTTCGGCTCCTGGGGCGAGTGACGGCACGGGGCGACCCGCCAGCGCGGGAAGCCAGAGCCCAGGCCGGGGGTCCAGGCACCACAGCCCGTCCCTGGATTAGACGCCACCCCTCGAAAGCAGTAGGTATAGCGCCCGCCAGGTTGAACCCCTCCGTCATAGGCAGGATCATGAAGCCGCTCGTCCCTGTCGCCGCCCTCCTCGCCATCACCTTCGGCGCCACCACGGCCCACGCCAAGTGCGAGTCCTTGACCAACAGCGTCGACATGCTCGCCGGTGACCAACTCGTGGCGCGCTACAAGAAGGTCATCGCCTGCGACAACAAGGTCGCCAACCAGGTCTTCCCCAAGTTCATGGTGGCCGCTGGCGACGCCGACACCCTGGTGGCTCTCTCCATGGCCGCGGTGGAGGCCGACATCTGGAACCCGGTGTGGGAGATGATCGGCAAGCTGTCCTCGTACGAGGCCCGCGACGAGGTCGCCGAGCGCCTGGGCATGGCTTGCGAGTACAACCCCAAGATCGTGGGCTTCCTGCAGGGCGCCTACTTCGGCCTGCGCGACATCGAGTTCTCCCAGTGGGACGACGCCCTGGTGGCCTGCCAGACCGAAGACTTCGACAAGTGGCTCTACGAGCAGGTGCGCAACCCGCCGCCCAAGCTCTACGACGAGAAGTGGAACGCGCTGGCCGACGCCACCCTCAAGCGCCTGGGCGTCGACGCCATCCCCATCCTGGCCGACAGCGCCAAGGTGGCCGCGGGCAATGGCGGTCCCTTCGAGTCCATCCTGATGATGATGGAGACCGCGGTCGCACCGGATCTGGGCGAAGAGATGAACCCCGAGCACAAGGCCAAGCTCGAGGAATCCCTCGTGGCCATGGCTCAGGACCTCCCTCCGGATCAAGCCCGCGCCATCGCCGACCGGCTCGCCAACGCCGGCTCGGACAACAAGGCCGCCGAGCTGCTGCCCACGGTCTACCCCGGCCGTGACAGCGGCGGGCACTACTACTACGGCGGCGTCTCGGTGGAGTCCGGCGACTGCGAGGGCGAAAAGATCGCCGTCCTGCACTACAGCCTGGTGGCCGACCCAGGCATCCGCTGGATCATCACGCCCTCGGTCGAGGGCCCCATGCGCTCGGTCAAGCCCAGACTCACCAAGTGCACGGTCGATGCCCCCTGGACTGTCCTGGTCAGCCCCGAGCCCCTCGAGAACAAGGGCGACATCGACGGCTGGCTCGAGGGCATCGTCAACACCTGGACCGAGAAGGGCTACCAGGTCAAGACCCGGAGCGAGAAAGAGATCGTGCTCCCCTAGACCGCGGCCTCGTCCGCCGCGGTCAAGGCTTCTTGAGCCGTCCGAACAGCCTGCGGATGGCGCGTCGTCCGCGGCCGGCCTCCGCCATGGACGCGTCGGCCACCCGGCTTAGTTCCCCCAGGGCGCGCAGCGCTTGGCGCGCCCGCTCGAGGCCGGGCTGCAGGAGCAGGGCCTCGCGGAAGTGGCGGATGGCCAGGTCGGGCCGCCGCTGCTCGAGCGCGATGCGGCCCAGCTCCAGGTGGACCTCGGCCCTCCGCCCCTCGTCCTGCTCCTCGACCAACAGCCTGTGCAGCTCGGCGACGCGGGGGGAGCGATCCATGGGACCTCCTGGGACCCGCCACCCTATCCCGCCGCTCCGCGGTGGACCCATGCCTGGGTGAGCACCCGATGGGACCTGGGGAGCCCGACCCTCGACGGCGGCCGGCGAGGGCCTCCTCTCACGCCTGGCACAGTGCTTGCAAGCTACTTCGATCGCCCTCCCCCGCTGCGCTCTCGCTGAACGCTCCCCCCGCTGCCCGCTGCCCGCCCCGCCGGAGTCCACCATGGCCCGCTCCCTCACCGTCAAGCACGACGAAAAGCCCGCTACGTCCTCCCTCCTCAACCTCTTCCTGTTCGTCGCCTTCACCTGCCTGGTGCTCGCGTCCGTCTTCGGCGCCGCCCCTGCCGAGGGCCTGGAAGCGGTCGAGACCACGCCTGCCGTTTCTACGGATCGCTGATCGTTCTACACATCCTGTAGATTCAGCAAGCCCGGCTACTGCCCATCCGGAGTGGGGCCGATCCGCCAGGCCACGGCCCCGTCCACCTCCACTGTGGGGGGGCCGAAGGCCCGCTCGAGCAGCGCCTGGGATTGATCGGGGGTGCTGGCGCGCTGCCGGTGCAGCACGACATAGCCGAAGCCGGCCGCGGTCAACTCTGCGGCCGACGCCTGTAGCGCCTCGGGCTCGACCAGGGCCCGGGGGTCGAGCATGTCTTGGGGTGGCAGCTCGTGGGGCGGCCGGGTGGGCCTCACGCCGCAGAGGTGGTCGGCCACCGCGGCCAAGCGGTTGGTGACCAACACGGCGTCGCGGCCCTCGTAGTTCTCGGCCACGGCCCGACCATGGAAGACCTGCCAGCGGTTGAGCAGCCGGGCCGGGGTCTGGGTGAAGGGCACTCGGCCGTTGTCGAAGGGCAGCTCGAGCACCGGGCCGGGCTGGGACAGGGCCGCATAGATGGCCGGGACCTCGGCCTCGTACAGGCTGCGCGGCCAGCGGGTCTGGCCGAGGAACAGGGACTCCGCAAGCAGCAGGCCCACCAACAGCAACGCCCGGGAGCTACGCCCCGCGATCAGGCGCTCGGCACCCATGGCGGCCAACACCCCCAAGAACACCGTGGCGGGCCCCACCGCCCGGTGCCAGTGGGACAGCCCAACCATGGGAGGGAAGGCCTGCACCAGCAGGCGCGCGGGTCCGGGCACAGGGTGCCCTGCGACGCTGAGCACCTCGCCCCCGACCCGCACCCAGTGCCCCAGGGCCAGCAGTACGAAGACGCCCGCGAGGACCAGGTAGGGCGTGGCCTCGCGGCGCCGGGTCCACCAGCCCAGCAGGGCCAGGGCCAACACCCCCAGGCCCAGGTATACGGACAGGGAGATGGGCGCCGGCTCGAGGCTGGGCAGCACGAGGTTGAGGGCATCGGTGCCGTAGTTCCGCAGCCAGCGCCAGTGATCCAGGTGGGCGTGGGGCACTGAGCCCGGCAAGTGCCAGCGGCCCTGCCAGAGCTGCCGGACAGCAAGGAAGCGCATCAGCGCGGGCGACACCATCAGCGCTGCCAGCACTCCCTGGCCCAGCAGTCCACGCCAGCGCCGATGGCGCAGCAGCAGCCAGGGCACCAGCACCAGCTCCACCAGCACGCCGAAGAAGGCGTGGTACCAACCCGACAACGCGAAGGCCCCCAGGCAGATCCCCGCGGCTGCGGCATACCAGGGGCGGCCGGAGCGGGCGTAGCGCACCAGAAAGCCCAGGTGGGCAGCGAGGGTCCAGACGGGCCAGGACTCGGTGATCCCGAACTCCATGACACCCGACAAGAACGGGCTGCACCCCACCGCCACCATGGCGACCCAGGCCGCGCGGGGCCCGACATACAGGCGCGCCAGCCAGACCGCCGCGAGCATGGCCAGCAGCACATTGCCCGCCACCAACATGCTGTAGCCCAGGGTGGGGTGCAGCAGGTAGCCGGGCAGGGCCAGGGGCAGGTTGATGGGGTCCATCAGCGGCAGGGGAAGCCCGCTCGGGTAGTTGGCCACCGCGCCCGCACCCCCCAGCTGTTTCACCGCCCGCCAGAACATCCACAGGTGGTTGTCGGTCTCGCCGTGGGGGTGCCCGTAGATGGACAGGGGCCGCAGCAGCAGCGGCCAGGTGAACAGCGTGGCTGCCACCAGCGCCAGCCCGATGGTCCAGCGCGCCGAGACGGGGGCGGGAGGAGGTGACGCCAAGACGGTGCGTGTCCTCAAGACAGGGAGAAGCTGCAGCGTATCGCAGCCTGATCCAACAGCGGCCCCTCGCCGTGCAGGAGCAGGGCCGGCACGGGCTCACCCGCAGGACCCACGGCCCAGCCGCCGCCCGGGGCACCGCCACCCCGGATCAAGCTCCAGGTCAAGCCTGGATCGAGCTGAACGCGCAGCTGAACGCCCTGCGCTTCACCCACCAGATCGCCCCCGTCCCACGCCAGATCCCATGCCGGGCCCAGCTGCCACCCCACCCGCACCCGGGGGGCTCGCGCCGCTGGGATCAGCCCTCCCCGCGGCGGCTCGAAGCGGTCTTCCACCACCAGGCGCTGACCGCGCAGGGTCACCTCGCGGTGGTGGACACCCTGACCGCCGCCTTCTGCGCGAGCCCGGATGCACAGCTCCCTCTCCGACAGCCTGGCGCGAAGCAGCTCCGTGTGGACCGCTGGCCGCGCCGGGATCAGATGCGCCACGTTCCCCCCCAGCCCGACAGCGCGGTGGGCAGGATGGGGAGATGTGAGCACCGGAAGCCCGCCGAGGGACCAGAGCAGGCTGCAGGCCGACGGAGCGTCACCCGGCCGGCCGCCGCCGGCGTGGAGCATGAAGATCAGCCGCGAAGGCTGGCCACACACCGGAGCGGAACCGAGCACCAGGCCGCTGGCCCGGAAGGCAACCAGGGCGCGAGCACCCCCAGGGTCGACCCCCGCCTCACGCTGGGCGACGGAGCTCCCCACCAGCACCCGCGCCAGCTGCCCGGCGCCGGCCAGCCCAGGCCCCACCGACCAGCCGCGAGCCACGCACGCGCGGTGCACGGCGGCCTCGGGCGGCCCCTGATCGAGGGGCAGCAGGGGCTCTATCAGCGCGTGGCTGGCGCCGGGAAGCCGACCGTCGTGACCCAGCAGGTGACCCAGCAGGTGAGCCGCACCCCGCAGCCGCCGCTGGGCCGCCACGGGCAAGGGGGCGCGGTTCGCGTCGCCCAACGCCGCCAACAGCAGTCCATGGGTCAGCAGCTCCGGGAGCAGATCCAGCCCACCGTCCCGCGGGCCGCCGTCGTCGTGCAGCAGGGACCCGAGGGCTTCGGGCAGGGCGGAGAGGGCGCGACCGACACCGGCTGCGGCCCCGGGGAGGGCGGGCCAACCCAGCCCGCCAACGGCCAGGCCCACGAGCTGTAGGGCGCGCCGAGGGTCGCCGCTGCCAGCGGGAGAGAGCCGAGCCTCGAGGTGCTCCAGGTGCAGCGCTGCCGACCCGGCCAGGCGAGCGCGCAGCCCAGGCCCCGCGCAGGACCCCAGCAGCGCCAGCGAGACCACCCAGTGGCAGAGCCTGGCGGTCAGGTCGGTGGTGTGTACCCACCCGACCCCGTGGCCCGGGCGGTCCCCATCGAGCCAGGCGTCGAGGCCGGCGAGGGCACGATCGCGGGCCGCGACATCACCTGCGGTGCCGCACCAGCACAGGGAGGCGAGCCAGCCATGACGATGGGCCTGGCGCTCGAGAGGGCCCACCTGGGCGGGATCGAGCCGAAACCAGGGGACGTCCGGGGGCACCTGCGGGGCGAGGAACGGTCCTGAGCTGGACGCTATTGGCGAGGCGTGGTCGCGTGGCACCGAAAACGGCAGCACGCCCTGGCCCCCCTCGAGGGGCGGCGCGGGGGTGCCGAGCAGGGGCGCCCTGCGGGCGACGCGGCGGTCCAGCCAGCGAAGGCCGGCAGAGGTCCAGGCCATGGTGTGCTCCTGCGCCCACCCGGGAGGAGGGGCGCTACGAGGTGGTGAACTCGAAGTCGATCTCGTCCCCCATCTCCTTGCGCAGGTAGTTCTTCAGGTTCCTGCGAATGCGAACCTCGAGCTGCCGGATCCGCTCCTTGCTGACACCGAAGCGCTCGCCGAGGGCCGAGAGGGACAGGGGCTCGTGGGCCACCAGGCGCTCGTGCCAGATGGCCAGCTCGCGCTCGTCGTGCAGGGTCTGGGAGAAGATCTCGAGCTTCTGCTTGACCACGTCTTGCAGCTGTCCGCGCACCACGTTGGTCTCGGGCCCGACCATGTCTTCATCGGGCATGATGTCGACCAGAGCGCGACCCTCACCCTCGGACAAGGGCGCGTCGATGGACATGGCCGGCGCGCGCATGTGCCTGTCCACGGCGATGACCTCGCTCTCGGGCACCGACAGCCGCTCGGCGATGAGGCGGGTCTTGGGCTGGAGGCCTTCCTTGATCAGGCGCTCCCGCTCCTTGCGCAGCTGGAAGAACAGCTGCCGCGCAGCCCGGGTGCTGCCCAGGCGCACCAGGCGGTAGTTGTCCATGAGGAAGCGCAGGATCATCGCGCGGATCCAGTACTGAGCGTAGCTGGAGAAGCGGATGCCCCTGTAGGGATCGTAGCGCGACAGGGCCTGGACCAACCCCACGTTGCCTTCCTGGATGAGGTCCAGCACGTTGGACCACTGGCGGTGGTACTGGAAGGCCAGCTTGACCACCAGGCGCAGGTTCGCGGTCACCAGGCGCTCGCCCGCCTTCTGGTCCCCATGCTCGTAGTAGGCGATGGCGGTCTCTTTCTCCTCCTCCGGCGTGAGCAGCGGGTACCTGCGCAGCTCTGCCAGGTAGTGGTTCAGGAGATCCCGCGCGGGCATGGCGTCGCGGGGGGTGGACAGCGCGGGCATGGTGGACGCTACAGGCTTGGGCTTGCGCCCGGGTTCGCCCATGGGATCGAGCTTCTCGAGGTCGATCTCCTCGACTTCGTCGGGCTCGTTCTGATCGGACATAGAGCACCTCACTGCCTGGGAGCGGAGCCCCCCGTTTCGAAGCCCCACTATCCGACTCGGGCCGTTCGGCACGCCTGCCCCTCCCGGAGGGTGGCCCGCGGCGGCCAGCCCGCGCCACACCTCCGCGCCCACCGTGCTACGATCCCAGGGAATAGCGCCAAGGCGCTGCAACCCGTACGAGACGCAACGTGGCCGCGGCAAAGCTGAAGCTGGTGGGTCGATATCGCACCTGGCGCCCCGGTGTGCGCGAGGGAAGACTGGTCGGCCATGACGGCAACGAGCACAGGGTGCTCATCCGCCCTCTCCTCGACACTCCCGCCGAGACCCAGGTGCTGCAGGCGCTGCGCCAGGAGGCCAAGGTCCTGGCGCGCATCCAGCACCAAGATGTGCTGAGGGTCGAGCACGTCACCGCCTTTGGCGGCAAGGCCGCCCTGGTGGTCGAGGCCGTCGACGGCATCGACATCTCCCACGTCATGCGCCTGCTCGACGAAGCCCACCAGGCCATCCCCCTGCGAGCCGCCGTCGAGATCGTGGCCATCGCCGCCGCCGCCGTCGACGCGGCCACGGCGCCCGTCCCCGGCGACGATGACTTCATCGTTGTGCATCCCGGCCCGACGCCGGGTGAGATCCTGATCGACTCCCTGGGCAGGGTGAAGCTGGCGGGCTTCCGCGTGGTCAGCGCCGGCGCCCAGCCCCCCCCATCCCCTGAAGGCTACGCCCCTCCCGAAGGCCTCGACCCCAACCGGCCCTGCGCCTACGGGCTGGGTGCGCTGCTGGTGCACCTGCTCACCGGCACACCGCCGCCGCCGGCAGGGGCTGACAGCCAAGGGCACGAGCGCACCCTGCGCCGAACCACCACCCGCATCGCGGCCAAGGTCGGCCAGGCTGGCTGGGAAGATCTGATCCGCATCGTGCGGGTCGCCCTGGCCTTCGACCCCCAGGCGCGTATGACGCCCGCCGACTTCGCCCGCGAGCTTCGCTCCCACGCCCTCGAGCAGCGTTCCCCCCGGTTGCGGACCTGGGCGCCCGCCGCCATCCCAAGGCTCCGAAAGCAGCTCGATCCCGACACGGCCCCCGCGGGCATCGACGATCCCTCCCAGCCGCCAGCGCCCCCCGATCCCCTCGAGGACCACCCCACCAGGGTGGGCCCGATGGACCCCGCCCAGCTGGCAGCCCTCGAGTCGGCCTTCGGTCCCCCGCGCCTGGGTGGCATCGACGACCCGGCCGAAGAGATGGCCACCGAGGTGGTCTCGGCAGAGCTGCTCGCACGCATTCGAGCCGCCCCGCTGGACGAGCTCGAGGATCTCGAGAAGACGATGGTGGCCGGCTCCATCACCCCGCCGGCCGACCACCAGCCGGGTCCCCCACCAACCCTGACTCCTCCCCCCTCGCTCCCGCCCCTGGACAACGCACCCGTCCCGACCGCCCACTCACCCCTGAGCGACTCACCGCTGCTGCCGCCCCTTCCCCTGCCTGACGACGCCCCCACCGTGAAGTGGAACGTCGGCGACGCGGAGCTTCCAGGGCCCGAGGGCGATCCAGCCACCGAGGAAGTCTCCCGACAGGCCACCGAAGAGGCCCCCACCGCGGAGCAAGCCAAGGCCTCCGCCCCCAGCGCGCCGGTCGAGCCGATCCTGCCCGTCACGCCCAGCGCGCCGGTCGAGC
>ERZ890953.193-NODE-193-length-35988-cov-7.161829_pt1 | contig 35988 bp, 30 predicted proteins | sample MGYA00521264_ERZ890953 | MGnify/ENA primary metagenome ERZ890953 (study PRJEB32303, sample SAMEA104408629) | aquatic metagenome | biome: Brackish water; feature: Chemocline; material: water | place: Baltic Sea | collected 2014-10-26T21:54:00 | depth 200 m ...
CGCCTTCGCCGGCTGCGGCGGCGGCAACGGCGGCCTGGCCGGCATGCTGCTCCTGGGCGGCCTGCTGGGCCGGCGCAGGCGCGAGCGCCCCTCCATCTGGGCGCCCCTCGCCGGCCTCGCCCTGCTGCTGGCGGTGGTGGCGGGCCGTCCGGCCACGGTCCTGGCCGCCGACGACTACGACTCTGTGGACGTGCGTGGGTTCTGGCTGGCGGACACCTCTGGGGATCCCCACCGGCCCTTGCGGCTGGCCTACCCTTCCTCTGGCACCGGCTGGGATGCAGGGCTGCTGGTGGATGCCGCGCGCAACCCGCTGGTGGAGATCCTACCCGACGGCCGCGAGTCCATCGTAGACCTGATGACCAGCGCCCACGCCTTCGGCGGCATCTCCTGGCGCGGCATGCGCTTCGACCTGGCGGTGCCGGTCACCCTGTACGGCCACGACCTGCAAGGGGGCTTCGCCGCCATGGGCGACCTGCGCGCAGGGATGCACCTGCCCGCGGTGGCCCCGCGCGGACGCCGGCCTGGCGTGGGCGTGGCCGCCTGGGGCTGGCTGCCCACCGGAGGCGAGGCCCGCTGGTCGGGCAGCCCCGGCGTGGCGGCTGGCGCCGTAGCCACCCTGGCGCAAGAGCTGGGCCCCCTTGGCTGGACGGTCAACGCAGGCATGCGGGTGGCGCGGGCCGAGGACGCCCGCAACATCCGCTCGGGGCCAGGCCCCCTGGGCGGCGTCGACCTGCACTACAGCGTCAGCGACGCTCTGGCCGTGGGCCTGGGGGCGGTGGTGCAGGGCACCACGGGCTTCACCTCCTGGCCCCTCGAGGCGGACGCCCGGGTGCGCTACAGGGTGCGGGGCGGCGGCTTCGCCATGGCAGGCGTGGCCACCGGGCTGACCGACGGCGTCGGCGCGTCCGGGGCCCGGGCCTACGCGGGCATCGGCTACGGCCGGCGCCGCTCGGACTGGAGCCCCGCCATCATCGAGGCGCCCATGCCCACCCTGATCCACCAGGTGACGCTCACGCCGGGTGATCTGCCCTTCGCCGAGCAGCCCCTGGCCTTCCTGGCCGAGGATCGCATCGTGCTGGGCGAGCAGATCTTCTTCCGGGAGGCGCGGTCTTCCTTGCTGCCCGAGTCCGAGGCCGTGCTCACCGCGGTCCGGGACGTGCTCATGGCGCACCCGGAGGTGGCCCACCTGCTGGTGGAGGGGCACACCAACTCCAGAGGCAGCGAGGCCTACAACCTCGAGCTGAGCGAGGGCCGCGCCAAGGCGGTCGTCACCTGGCTGGTCGCCCACGGCGTGGCCGACGAGCGCCTGCTGGCCAAGGGCCTGGGCGAGGGGCGTCCCCTGCTCGAGGACTCCCACCCCGACGCCATGGTGGTCAACCGCCGCGTCGAGTTCCTGGTGCTGCGGGCCGACGAGAACGAGGACGACCTGCAGCTGCCCGACAAGGAAGCCATCCCCGACGAAGCGTGGAAGGACCGGTAGAGCCCAGGGGCCCCAGGGGATAGCAGGAGCAGCAGCGAGGTCGCCATGCTCTCCTGGACCAAGGCCGGCGCCGTCAAGCGGCCCACCACCCTGCAGATCCGCGTACAGCGGCGCTACCCCGGTCGCGTCCGGGCTGGAGCGCCCACCCCCACCCGCGGCCTCTCCCACCAGGAGCTGCTGGCCAACCTGCGCCACTTCACTGAGGGGCAGCGGGGGCCGCGGACCGCACCGTGCACGACCCTGGTGCTCTCGGGCGTGGGCTTGCTCTCCTCTCCTGAGACCGAAGCGGTGCTCCAGGCCGCCCGGCAGCTGGGCATCGAGCGCGTGGTGCTGCACGCGGGCACCGAAGACCTGGCTGGCTTCCAGGCCGAGCCATGGCAGCCGCTGGTGGACGTCCTGGTGGTCCCCCTGCAGCCGGGGGCGAGCGCGCTGCTCGAGCACGGGGCGCGAGCCGTGGCCGCGTGCAGGGCCGCGGGGATCCAGGTCGCGGCCAACACCGTCATGAGCCGAACCGCCGTCCCGAGCCTACCCGCGCTGGCCCAGCTCGCCGCGCGCCTGGCTCCCCACTCCCTCACCCTGTCGTACCCCTTTCCTACCAGCCCGGACCAGCCGCCCCCACCCACCCCCTCGGAGCTGCTGCCCGCGCTCAGTACCGCGGTGGAGCTCCTCGAGGCCGCCGGAGCGGAGCCACGGGTCAAGGGCCTGCCGGCCTGCTACCTGGGCGACCTGGCCGACCGCCTGCAGCCCTCCAGCAACCGCTGGTACGTGGACGCCGATCACCAACTGGCCCGCGCGCTGCTCTTCTTCCCGGACGTCCTGGCCTTCCACAAGGCCGACGTCTGCCGCTTCTGCTCGCGCGACGACCGCTGCGACGGCTTCTTCTCCCCGTGGCTGCGGCTGCCCGGCTTCCCTCCCCTCGAGCCGGTGTCACAGCCCTGAGAGTCATCGGGTGGGGCGGGCGCTACTCCACGCCCAGGCGGGCCAGCTGAGCGCAGGCGTCCCCGACGCGAGCCGTGGTGCCACCGCAGAGGGTCCGAAGCTGAGCCAGCGCCAGCTCTTCCCTGCCCGCCAGCAGCGCAGCCTGGGCCAGGGCCCAGTCCAGCTGCGGCAAGGAAGCGTCCAGGGTTCGCGCACGCTCGAGGGCCACAACAGCCTGCTCGCCCCGGCCAGCGCAGGTGGCGGCCAGGCCTTCCTGGTACCAGGCCTGTACGAGCGTGGGGTCCCGCAAGCGGGCGAGCCGGAAGCGGTTTGCGGCCATGGGGCAGTCCCCCTGGACCAGCTCCTCGAAGCCCGGCTCGAGGACCGGAAGCCACTCGGCGCGGGGCGGCAGCTCGGGCGTGTCCAGGGAGGCCAGCTGAGCCAGCTCGGGGACGACGCGGACCGAGTCTTCGACGGGCGAGCAGCGGAGGTCCATGCGAGAGATGACGGCGACCAAGGCCAGCGCCAGCACGATGATCGGCGCAGCCCGGATGGGCTTCTCGCCCCGCTTGCGTGCCCGCTGCGCACGGCGACGGCGCTGAGCCGTGCTGGGCTCGGCGTCGCGGGCCGCCTCGACCGCGTCCGCCGTCTCGAGCAGGCGCTGCAGCATGGCCTCGGCGGCGCCGGCGGCATCCTGGGCGTCGCCCGAGGGCTCGCTGTCGCCCAGCCCGAAGACCCCGGCCTGGTGCGAGTGGTCCAGCGCAGCGCTCAGGTGGTGCTGCGCCGTGGGCTCCTCGGGATCGTCGTCCATGGCCGCGGCGGCGGCGGCGTCCCGGACGCTGCGGGCCTGGTCGGTGCAGTCCGCACAGGAGCTGAGGTGTTGTTCGGCCGCCGCCCGGCTGGCCGTGGCCAGGATCTGGGGCACCAGAGCCACGGACACCAGGATCCCCGGTGGCAGGTGCCCCGCGCCCCGCTGCATGCCCTGGAGCCTGCGCATGTGCTCCACGCCCCGTCGGGCGGCCGCCATGACCGTGGCGGCCAGCAGGTTGTCCAGCTCGCTCAGCTCGCGCTCGAGGGCCTCCGCGACCGCGGCGTTGGCCAGCACACGCTGAGTGACCGGGTCCTCGACCTGCAGCGCAGGGTGCGACAGGAGCTGCCGAGCCGCGGAGCGGAGGTGGGACTCCACAGCCCTGGCGGCCTCTTCGTCGCCCTGTAGTGCGCGCTGCACGGTGCGGTTGTCCATGATGTTCGACCAGCTCTGGTTCAACCGGGCTCGTCTCCAGGATAACCGAGTTACGAACCAAGCCCACGGAACGAGCGGAGCCAAGGCCAGCCCGATGCCAGTCTCGGACATAGCCCCGCCCATCGAGCCCCCCAGCGTCTTGGTCGTCGATGACGACGAGCGACTGCTCGAGGCCCTCACCCGCGTGCTCGAGCGCCAGGGCTACCGCGTGCTCCCCGCCACCGACGCGGAGCAGGCCATGGGGCAGGCCGAGCGCCACCTCCCCGACCTGGCGCTGGTGTCTCTGGAGCTCGGAGATCCCGACGCAAACCCGCAGCTGCTGTCCCAGCTCCGGCGCGCGCTGCCCGAGACCGTCTGCATCGTCCTGACCGCCGAGGGGAACGCCGCCCGCGCCTTCGCGGCCCTCAACGCCGGCGCCTATGACTACTTCGAGACCCCCATCCGGGACTGGGATCGTTTCGGCCAGGTCATGAGGAACGCGTGGCTGGTGCGCGAGCTGCGCAGAGAGCGGGACCGCCTTCGGGATCTCGCCAGCCTGCACGGCTCGGTGGGCCTCGAGAACATCATCGGCCACTCCCTGCCCATCCAGCGAGTGCGGGAGCTGCTTGTGCAGGTGGCGGGTATCCGGGTGCCCGTCCTGGTGCTGGGGGAGAGCGGCACGGGCAAGGAGCTGGTGGCCCGGGCGCTGCACGCAGCCAGCCCGTGGTGCGACGAGCCCTTCGTGGACGTCAACTGCGCCGCCATCCCGGCCCAGCTCCTCGAGAGCGAGCTGTTCGGCCACGAGCGGGGCGCCTTCAGCGGGGCGGAGCAACGCAAGGCGGGCCTGCTCGAGGTCGCCGGATCAGGCACCATCTTCCTGGACGAGATCGGTGAGCTGCCCCTGGAGCTCCAGGCCAAGCTGCTGCGCGTGCTGGGCTCCGGCGCCTTTCGCAGGGTCGGCGCCACCCGCAGCATCCCGTGGCAGGCCCGCCTGGTCACCGCCACCAACCGGGATCTGACCGCCATGACGCGAACGGGCGCCTTCCGGGAGGATCTGCTCTACCGCCTCAACGTCATCGACATCCAGGTGCCTCCGCTGCGGGACAGGCGCGAGGACATCCCTCTGCTGGTGTGGTTCTTCATCGACCGCTTCAACCGCACCCACGGCCGGGCCGTCCGCCGCATCACCCCTCCGGCCCTCGCCCGGCTCTGCCGAGCCGACTGGCGCGACAACAACGTGCGCCAGCTCGAGAACGCCGTGGAGCGCGCCATGGTGCTCGCCCGGAGCGACGAGCTGGGCGTCGAGCTGTTCGCGGACCGGCTGCCCCAGGAAGCGCCAGTGGACGGCCTGCAGCCCGGCCCCGGGGGCCCAAAGCTCGAACCCGGCTTGCTGGAGCTCGACTACCGCGAGGCCAAGCAGCTGGTGGTCACGCGCTTCTCGCGGGCCTACATCGAAGCCCGCCTGGCGCGTAGCGGCGGAAACATCGCCGAGGCAGCCCGGCGCTCAGGGCAGGAGCGGCCCAACTTCCGCAAGCTCATGAAGCGCTTCGGCGTGCGCGCGCCTAGCGAAAAATAGCGACCTACTCAGCGTCCATGGCCAGCTGCGCCTCGCCGCCCTCGAAGGTGGCGCCCACCCAGTCCATGGGCGAGCCTGGGAGCCTCCGCACCAGGCGCGGGATGGTGCGCATCACCAGGCGACGGTTGGCCTGGCTGCGGGCCACGAGCGCGGCCTGCTGGTCGATGAAGCGCTCGTAGGCCTCGAGCTGGGCGGCGGTGGTCAGCGCAGTGGCCGCGAAGGCGCGCTCGGAGGCATCGAGCTCGACCCCATCCAAGGTGGCACGCATGGGCTCTTCGGGCACCTGTACGGGCCTGAACAAGCGCGCCTCTATCCGCCCGATCACCCGCACGGCGTGGGGCCCGGCCGCCTCGATGGTGAGGCGATGGATCTCCACGGCGTGCCGCTGGCGGAACAGGCCGTCCACAAAGATGGGGAGGTCGTAGTACGCCCCCTCGACCTCGAGCTCGAGGCCCACGGTGCGCAGGACGCCATCAGGGGCCAGGGGCTCGAAGCGCAGCGTCCCCAGGGCCACGTCCGAGGACTCCGCCTGCAGCCGCAGCAGCTGGGCCAGGTTCTCTTCTTCGCCAGGCATCAGGGCGGGCGTGAGCTGCCGCCGGGCGCTGTCGAGCTGGTCGGAGAGCAGGTCCGCCGCGCGCACCACGTCGATGGCCTCTACCCGTTCCTGGATCGTGGGCCCGGCAGCGGAGGGCGTGGGCGAGGCGCGCAACACCAGCAGCCCCGCCGCGATGAGCAGCGCGCAGAGCAGCGCTCCGAGCCAGAGCAGAGGGACCACGCCCGCGCGGGCGCTCCGAGGAAGAGGCATGGGCTAGTCGAGGTAGTAGGACGGTCCCGTGCTCATCACCCGGCCTTCGAGGATGTCCAGCACGTCCTCGAGGATCTGCCGTTCCTTGCGCGTGGAGCTGGGCACATCCAGCCACTCGTAGATGGCGCCGGTGAACTCGAGGTTCGCCGAGATGATGTCTTTCTCGACCTGCTCATGGATCAACAGCCGCACCTCGACCCGACCGGAGCGATTGCGGATCTCCATGAGAACTCGGAAACGAATCTTCTCGGGGATCCGGGTGCCGGCGAAGGTGTTGTAGATGTAGTCCGAGGTGCCGTGGACCCACTCGGTGGAGATGACCCCGGTCTCACGATCCACCCGCGAGACGGGGTAGCGATCGCTCATCACCTGCAGGGAGGCGTCCCACACCGACTGAAAGTCAGCGTTGAAGTTACCGTACACCGGGCGCTCTTCGTACACGGGGAGCTTGTCCTCGGGGAAGGGCGGCGGCACACAGGCGATAGCGAACAGCACACCCAAGAGGGCGAGCGCGGAGATGAGGCGAGCAGAGCGCATAGAGACCTCGCCGGAGGCTTGCTGGGCCGCAGGAAACGGACCAGAGGTTCGGCTTGCGGGCCGACCGACAGTGCAGAGAGGATAATGGAGCCCCATGGTTCCGAGCAAGCGCCGGGACGCAGCGAGTGGAGAGTACATGGACATCCTGGTCGCCCTGGACGGCTCCCCATGGAGCGACGCGGTCACGAAGATGGCCATCGGGCTCTGCCAAGGCGCAGCGACGCCCCCTCGCCTCACCGCCATCCACGTGGTCAGCGTGGTGCGCCTGTCGGGACGCAAGCTGCGGGATCTGGCGGGCTTCCTCGGCTTCGAGCCGGTGATCGTGCCCGAGCGGGTCGAGGCCTTCTACCGCCAACGGGGCGAGGAGATCCTGGCCACCTTCGCACAGGCGTGTGACGCGGCCGGTGTGGCCCACCGCGAGCTGCTCGAGCAAGGCAATGTCGTGGACCGCCTCGTCCATCACGGCGATCAGGCTGACCTGGTGCTGATCGGGGCGCGAGGCGATCGGGAGCTCGAGTGGCCCGGGCTGGGGGGTACCACGGTCGAGCGCGTGGTCAAGCACCTCGAGACCCACGCGCTGGTGATCCCGCAGCACCAGGGCCCACTCACCGGCATCCTCCTCAGCTACGACGGCAGCGCCGGGGCGGCCAAGGCTCTGCGAGCCACCCGCAACCTGCTCGCGTTCGTCCCCGTGCCCGTGCATGCCGTCCACGTCACGGACGGACACCGGGGCCCGGACCCCCTGCTCGAGGTGCAGGCGAACCTGGCGGGGCTGGGCGCGGATCTGCACCTGCACCACCTCACAGGCGAGCCCCGCGAGGCGTTGGTGGCGGCCGCCAGCGAGCTGGGCTGCAACATGATCGCCCTGGGTTACCGCGAGCGCAGCATCATCGGCGATGTCTTCCTCGGGCGGGTCACCGAGTGGCTGCTGCGCTATGTCCCCATGGCGCTCCTCGTGTCCCGTTAGGAACGTCGATGCACGCTCGTCGCCTCACCCGCCTGATCGACCGCCTGTCCATGGTGGGGCACCCCGCCACCGAAGCGGTCCTGGAGCGCGGCGTCCGCGCGGGCACGCGCAGCCTCGGCTTCGCGGTGGGCTACGTGGCCTGCCTGCTGTCCCCTGGGATCCCACTCCATCGCCTGGGTGAGTCCTTCGACGAGGGGCTCGAGTCCAGCCGGGCGGCGCCGCCGCCCCACGGCCAGGTGTTGCGCTTCCCTGGTCAGGGCTGATCCGGGGCCTCGGAGTTCGATGCCGCCCACACCGCCGCCGCGCTTCCACCCACAGCCCGCCGACCACCTGCGCCTGGCCATTCGAGAGGCCGGGGGCATCGAGGTGTTCGCCATCGGCAACACCGACTCCGCTGGGCGGGTGAGCGACCTCGAGATCCACGCCAGGGGCAACCAGCACGCGGTCACGGCTCTGTTCCAGCGCGTTCGCCCCGGCCAGGTTGTCATCCACAACCACCCCTCCGGCGTCCTGCAAGCCTCCGACGCCGACCTGGGCCTGGCCAGCCACTATGGCGAGCAAGGCGTGGGCCTGGTGATCGTAGACAACGAGGTCGGCCGGGAGCTGTGGGTGGTGGAGCCCTTGCGCCGGGAGGCCACCCCGGTGGACGATGCCGCGCTGGAGCGCTTCTTCAGCCAAGGCCTGCCCATGGCCGTGTCCGATCACGAGCTGCGGCCAGGGCAGCTCGAGATGGCCCGCGAGGTGGCCGTCCGCCTCAACCAGGGCGGCATCCTGGCTGCCGAAGCGGGCACCGGCACCGGCAAGTCCCTCGCCTACCTCGTGCCCGCGGTGCTGTGGGCCACCGCCAACGAGGAGCGGGTGGTGATCTCCACCTACACCAAGGCCCTGCAAGACCAGCTCGCAGGCAGCGACATCCCCCTGGCCCAGGCCGCGGGCCTGCAGTTCGAGTGGGCGCTGGTCAAGGGTCGCGGCAACTACCTGTGCCGACGCAAGCTCCAAGACGCGCTGCAGGAGGTCCAGCAAGCGGACGGCGACGAGGGCGCCCCCGGCGGCGAGCAGGAGGCCGTGCTCCGGGGCATCGCCGCCTGGGCCGAGGTGTCCCCCGACGGGAGCCGCACCGACCTGTCCTTTCCCCTGGCCGGCGAAACCTGGGAGGCCGTCGCCTCCGATCGCAACCAGTGCCTGGCGGCTCGCTGTCCCCACTTCGATCGCTGCTTCTACTTCGAGGCCCGGCGACGGGCTGCCGGCGCCCACGTGGTGGTGGTCAACCACAGCCTGCTGCTGGCCGATCTGGCCATCAAGCGCGACGCCGGCGGCAGGGGGGTGCTGCCCAGCTACGGCCGCGTGATCATGGACGAGGCCCACCACGCCGAGCAGGCCGCGACCTCGGCGGGCACCACCCGCGTGACCTCCCTGGCCATCCGACGCGCCCTGATCCCGCTGCTCTCGGGCCGGCGACGGCGACGCGGTGCCCTGGCGCGCATCGCCCACCGCTGGGGCGGCCTGGCCAACCCGGACGCCGGCCAGCGCGAGGCCATCGCCGCCGGCTGCCAGGCGGTTGAGCACCTGGGCCGCGAGCTCATGGGGGCCGCGCCGGCGTGGCTGGAGGAGCTCGCGTTCGCCACCGATCTCGAGGCCCAGCCCATCTCCTTGGAGCGGCCCCCCGAGAGGCCCCCGCCCACAGACATGAACTGGGACGACCACGAGGGCGACCAGCCTCCCACACCGGAGGATCTGCCAGGTCCGTGGAAGGAGCCCCTGAGCCTGCTGGTGGAGCGCACCGCCGAGACCGCGCGGGCCATCAGCGCCCTAGAGAAACACTTCCTGGATCTCGAGGTCCAGCCCGAGGAGCAGCAGCCCCTGCTGGACCTGCGTCAGGCTCGGCTGCGCCTGGCGTCCCAGGCCGCCTCGGCGCGAGCGGCCCTCGAGCACAGCCCCGACTTCTGCCGTTGGATCGAGCCCGACGGGCGCGCCATGAGGGCGGCGGTGTGCCGCGCCCCCATCGACGTCGGGCCCTTCCTGGCGTCGGCGCTGTATGCCTCCACCCGCACCCTGGTGCTCACGTCGGCGACCCTGGCGGTGCGCAACTCCTTCGGGTTCACCCTCACCCGACTGGGGCTCGAGCCCGCAGGCCCCGACACGCCCCCAGTGGAGGAGCGACGCTGGACCTCTCCCTTCGACTTCGCCTCCCAGGTGCTCCTCGGGCTGCCACGGGATCTGGTGCCCCCCGGCCACCCAGACCACGATCGCGCCGCAGCCGACGTGATCGTCCAGGCCTTGGAGCATGCCGGGGGCGGCGCCTTCGTCCTGTGCACCAGCTTCCGCCAGATCACTGCCCTGGCCGACAGGGTGGAGCAGCTCCTGGGCAACCGGATGTCCATCCTCCGCCAGGGCCAGCTCGGGCGCTTTCAGCTGCTCCAGAGCTTCCGCGAGGACCCCGACAGCGTGTTGTTCGGCACGGACTCCTTCTGGGAGGGTGTGAGCGTCAAGGGCGACGCCCTGCGCATGGTGATCATCCCCCGGCTGCCCTTCGGCGTGCCCACTGAGCCCATCACCGTCGCCCGCCACGCCAGGATGCGCGACAGCGGGCTGGATCCCTTCCGCGCAGACACCCTCCCCCGGGCGGTGCTTCGCCTGCGCCAGGGCTTCGGGCGCCTGGTCAGGGGCCACCAGGATCGAGGGGTGGTGCTGATCCTCGACCGGCGCCTGCACGACCGCTGGTACGGCCGCCAGTTCCTGGCCGCCCTGCCCCCCGCCACCCGCGTGGTGGGGCCCACCAAGGTGGTCATGAGCCGCGTGCAGCGCTTCTACCAGCCCGAGCCAGCGTGATAGCTGGTCTCATCCCCCCACCGCGAGGTCGCCATGGCATCCCAGAAGCACGACGAGGCCCCCGAGAGTGCCGAGCAGGATGCCGGCTCGGCCCAGGACCGCCGTGCACCCCGACGTCCCGACGCCGGGCCCCGCCGGGATCGCCACGAAGGTCGCCTGCGGGACTTCGCCCGGCGCATGCTGGCCGAGCGCGCCGGACGCGAGGGTGACGACGAGGCCGAGCGTGAAGGCTATGTCCCCCTCGAGGTCGCCCGCGACGCCATGGCCTCGATCCTCGAGACGGGTGACCGCGCCAAGACCGAGATGGTCCGCATGGTGGCCCGCGAGGTCCGACACTACCTCGACGAGCTTCAGCTGGTGGAGGGGATGGAGCACATGCTGCGCCACTATCGCCTCGAGGTCCACGCCAGCCTGAGCCTCGAGCCCAAGGGCGAGGACGACGAGGGCGGGATCAAGGTCGAGGCCAAGCCCAAGCGCAAGGACCAGCCCAAGTCCAAGTCCAAGGTCGCGCCGGCACCAGAGCCCGTCGAAGCCGACGAAGAGCACCCAGTCGACGAAGACTGAGTCACCCGGGACGGATCACTCGTCGTCCAGCTTGGCCGGCTTGAGCCGCACCAGCACACCATCTTCCCGGGCCAGCTTGCGGAGGGCCTGCAGGTCGAAGTCCTGCAGGTTGTCCAGGATGCCCTCGAGCTGTCCGGTCGAGCCCTCGAGCTTGGCGACGAGCTGGCGGGCCTCGCCCATGGTGACTGTGGCCTCGTTCATCAGGTCGGGCGCCTGCTCCGCGGCGTCGGCCAAGGGGCCCGAGGCACGCTCCAGTTCGGCCAGCAGGGCGTCGCCGCGGGTGAGCATGGGACGCAGATCCGCCGTCATCGCCCGCAGCTCTGCCACGGCGTGGCGACCCTCGTCGACCAGGGCTGGGGCATGCTCGCTGGCCACGCGCAGGTTGTGGAGCAGCAGCTCGGTGTCACCCAGCATACGCTCCAGGCGCTCCGGATCGTCGGACATGGCCTGGCTGAGGATCGCGACGGCGCGGGCCACTTGTTCGGGGTCCACCGCGGCCAGCAGCGGACCCATGGCGTTGACCATCTCGTCGATCTCCACCTGACCCTCGGTGGCCACGATGCGATCCCCGTCGGCCAGCAGGCTGCCCTGGACGGCGCCGGGCAACAGCTGGACGAACTTCTCGCCCAGCACCGAGCGGGCCCGGATGGCAGCGCGAGTGTCCCGCGGCAGCGCGAGCTCTTCGTCGATCACCAGCTCCATCCAGGCTTGATCGTCCTGCACCCAGATCCGGTCCACGCTGCCCACGTCCACCCCGGCCACGCTGACCACCGCTCCCTCGACCACGCCCCCGGCATGCTCGAAGACGGCCTGCACCCGGTAGGTGCCAGCCTGCATGCGGAACGCACCCACCTGGATGGCCAGGTAGGCCAGGATCACCAGGGCCACCAGCAGCAGGGCACCCACGGCGAGCTCGTGTCGTCGCTGGCCACCGCTCATGGCACCCCCTCGGTCCCGGCCGCGTTCAGGGCGGCCAGCCAAGAAGTGTCGAGGTTGCGACGCAGGAAGTTCATCACGACCGGGTTGCTGGACCTGAGGATCTGGTGGGTCGGACCGAACTCCACCAGCCGGCCCTCGTATAGCATCCCGATGTGGTCCGCGACCTTGACCGTGCCCACGATGTCGTGGCTGATCACCACGAAGGTGATGCCCAGCCGGCGCTTCATGTCGATGATCAGCTCGTCGATGGCGTCGGAGGTGAGCGGGTCCAGGCCGGAGTTTGGCTCGTCGAAGAGGATGATCTCGGGCTCCATGATGATGGCCCGTGCGAGCCCCACGCGCTTGCGCTGCCCGCCCGACAGGGAGGCGATGCTGCGGTCGGCGATGCCGGGCAGCCCGACCCACTCCAACTTCTCCTCCACCAGGTGGCCGCGCTGAGCTTCATCGAGGTCCTTGCGGTGGTGCTCGAGGGGGAAGCCCACGTTCTGCCCAACGGTGAGCGAGTCGAACAGCGCGCCGTCCTGGAAGAGCATGCCCATGCGGCGACGCAACGCGTACAGCTGCGCCTTCGAGGCGGTGGCCACGTCCTGACCGAAGACCCTCACGCAGCCAACGTCCGGGCGCAGCAGCCCGATGACGTGCTTGATGAGCACCGACTTGCCCGTGCCCGAGGCGCCGATGATGGCGGTGGTCTGGCCAGCGGGGATGGCGAGGGAGATGTCGTCGAGCACCCGGGTGTCGTCGAAGGACTTGCTCACGCCCTCGAGCTCGATGACAGCCGGCGGGGCCGTGGGCCTATCCATAGAACAGCTCCGACAGGAAGTAGTTGAGGAAGACCACCGCCACGCTCACCGTGACCACAGCCCCGTTGGTGGCGCGGCCCACGCCCTCTGGCCCCCGGCCGGCTTCGAAGCCGAAGAAGCAAGAGACCAGCGCGATGATGATGCCGAACACCAGCCCCTTGGTCATGCAGTAGATGAAGTCCACGCCCTGGATGCCCTGCCGGGCGAACTCCAGGAACACGGCGCCGTTCAGGCCCAGCTGCCAGACCGTGACCAGGTACGCGCTGCACAGGGTGGTGAAGATGGCGATGATGGTGAGGGCCGGCAGCACCAGCACGATGCCCAGCAGGCGGGGCAGGATCAGGTACCACATGGGGTCCACCGCCATGACCTCCAGGGCGTCGATCTGCTCCCGGATGCGCATCACCGCGATGTGGGAGGCCATCTCGGTGCCAGCCTTGGCCGCGATCATGGCGGCGGCGATGACCGGAGCCATCTCGCGGATGCCGGCCGTGGAGACGAACATGCCCACCAGCCGCTGCCCACCGAGGGGCGCGAAGGCGTTGTAGCCCTGCAGGGCCAGGTTGGTGCCAACGAAGGCGGCGATGATCACGAGCACCGGCAGGCTCTTCACGCCGATGCGGTAGGCCTCCGCCAGCACCATGCCCGGGTGGGGCGGCCGCCGAATGGTGGCCCGGAAGAAGGCCGCCAAGAAGATGCAGAAGCGCCCGATGCCAGCGACGAAGCTCATGGCATCGCCCCCCCGAAGAAGGCCGAGGTGAGCAGGTAGTTGGCCGCGATGAAGACCAGGATGCTGTAGACCACGGTGTCGTTCACCGCCCGGCCTACGCCAGCCGCGCCGCCGCGGGTGTTGAACCCGAGGTAGCAGGAGATCAGCCCGATGATGGCGCCGAAGACCGTGGTCTTGATCACGGTGCCCCACACGTCCGCCGGCCCGGTGAGGCCCCACATCTCGGACATGAACACGCCGTGCGCCTCGCCCTCCATGATCACCGCGGTGAAGTAGCCGCCCACGATGCCGGAGATGCAGCCCATCAGGTTGAGCACCGGACAGGCCACCGTGAGCGCGAGCACCCGGGGGGCCGCGTGGAAGGCCAGGCTGTCCACTCCCATCACGTCGGTGGCGTCCAGCTCTTCCTTGATGCGCATGGCGCCGAGCTCGGCGGCGAAGGAGGCGCCCCCCTGGGCCGCCACCAGGGTGCTGGCCATCACCGGCGACAGCTCGCGGATGATGGCCGCCGCCACGAAGGGCGACAGCAGCCGCTGGCTGCCGTACAGGGCGAAGATCTCGAGGCCCTGCAGCGACATGACCATGCCGAAGGGGAACACCACGGCGATGACCGGCAACATACAGCGAAGGATCACGGTGCGAAGCTGGTCCAGGAAGGTCTGCAGCGGCACCTGCAGGGTGACCGTGGCCCACACCACCCGGGCCCCGAACAGGCCGATGCGGCCCAGCAGCTCGAGGGTGGCTGTCATCGTTCCTCGGAGTGGACGCGGCTGCAGGCGGTCGCGCGCGCCCGCTCCGGTTAATCCCCCGCGTCGACCCGGGCGAGCCGCCCGAACGGAGTGAGCATGTCCCGTCCCCTCACCCTCAGCTTCATCCTCTCAGCGTTCCTCCTGCCCTCCCTGGCGCAGGCCGAAGACGCCTGGGCCCTGCGCGACGCCCAGGCGCTGCGCTGGCCCGACGCCGAGCAGATCTCCGTCGAGCTCGACCAGGGCGAGAAGGTCACCGTGGTCTACCGCGACGACGGCATGGTGCGCGTGCGCAAGGGTGCAGAGTTCGGCTGGGTGCCCGCCGACGCCCTCGGCGACCAGGACCCCAAGCCCAGCGCCACCAGCGACGATCCCTGGGAGATCCCGGACATGCCCACCCTGGACATCCCCGGCCTGGGCAAGGCCCCCGCCATCGAGCCCCCGCTCGACGCCGCGCCCGCCAGCCCGCTCCCGGCTCCGCCCGTCGAGTAGGGAACGCAGACCGACCTGCGCACGACAGCGAACCCCGCGGTCACTCGGCCGCGGTCGCTTCGTCCAGCTCGAACACGGTGACGCCCACGGTGGTGCTGCTGGCGCCACGGCTGGTCCAGACCACCAGGAGCACGGGAGCGCCGTCTGGCTCGGCCTCGGCGATCAAGCCACGGCAAGGCACCGCGGGCACTGGAAGCTCGCCTCTACCCACCACCACCCCCGCGCGCGACACCAGCACCTCGGGGGCGGCCATGGGGGCGCGTCGCCTGACGTGCACCTCCTCGAGGCGCCCGTCTCCTCCCATGTCACCCCGGGCCAGGACATCGGCGGTGATGACAGCCGGCTGGCCGGGAGCCGCACCGCAGGCCTCGCTCAGGACCTCGTACTCCTGGAGCAGCTCGGGCAGCTGGGCGGGCTGAGCGGGATCCAGCGGCCTGAGGGCGGGGCGCCCCGGCAGGACGGGGTTGCCCACCAGCAGCTCACCAGGGCGGAACAACACCAGCCCGTCGACCGCGTTGACCGAGGCCCGCTGCCGCAGCTCGGGAGGCTCCTGGGCCGTAGCCGCAGGAGGCTCCTGGGCCGACGCAGTGTGAGCCGCCAGGGCGCAGCCGAGCCCCAGGAGGGTGAACCCGGCGAACAGAGCAGAGTGGGAAGCCATGGAGCGCAACGCTCCTCCGTGTCAGGCGGATTCAACCCGCGAGGACGGCTGCTTATCCCACACCCACGCTCGGAGCCCTGCGCCAGGCGGGCGCAGGGGCCTATGCGGCAGAACGAAACAGTGTGATGGCCAGGGCCAGCGCGACGACCGCGCCCACCGCCAGCTCGGTCAAGCCGGGCATGGACTCTCCAGGGAAGGCACGATGAGCTTGACACGGCGTTTCAGGACCCGCCACAGCTATCTTGACTTCTTTGTGACATCCCGCGACAACTGCGAACACGCGTCCCGTGAGCCCCCTCGCTCCCGCGGGCCCAAGCCCCGGGATAGGGGGCTGCACCGACGCCACCCCAGCGGAGAACCCGTGCCAGAAGCCACCTCGAAGCCGCTTCGCATCTGCGTGCTCGCGTCCGGGTCCAGTGGCAACTGCACCTATGTCGGCCACGGCGACACGGGCCTGCTCATCGACGCCGGCATCAGCGCCAAGCAGGTGCTCGAGCGCCTCGAGGCCTCCGGCCTGGGCGACGCCCCCATCGACGCGGTCCTGCTCACCCACGAGCATCGGGATCACGTGCAGGGCGCCAGGGTGCTGTCCACCCGGCTCGAGAAACGCCAAGGCCACCGGGTCCCGTTCCTGGCCACCTCCGGTACAGCGGGGCAGATCCCCATGCAGCACCGCCCCGCGGGCATGGACTACCTGGAGCCCGAGCTGGCCACCGCGGTCGGAGCCTTCGAGATCCAGGCGTTCTCCATCCCTCACGACACCGCACAGCCCGTGGGCTACCGGGTCGAGATCGACGGCTGGGCTGTGGGCTTCGCCACCGACCTCGGGCGCTCGACCGCCACGGTGGAGCACCACCTGCGGGACGTGGACATCGCGGTCCTCGAGTTCAACCACGACCTCGAGATGTTGCTCCAGGGCCGCTATCCCTGGTGGCTCAAGCAGCGGGTCCAGTCCAGCCACGGCCACCTGTCCAACGAACAGGCGGCCGACCTGATCGAGCGGGTTGCCACCTCCCGCCTCCGACACCTCGTCCTCGCTCACCTCTCCCACGAGAACAACCGCCCCGCGCGGGCCCGGGCCGCCGCACACGCGGCCCTGGCGCGCAGCCGTGCCCCGGAAGAGATCCAGGTCACGGTGGGCAGCCAGACGCACCCCAGCGCGGTGCTCACCTTGGAGTCATCATGAAGATCGTAGCCATCGTCGGTTCCCTGCGCGCGGGCTCGAGCTCGCGATCCGCGCTGTGCAAGGCGGCAGAGGGCGCCCGCAGCGCTGGCGCCACCGTCGAGCTGCTCGACCTGCGCGACCTGGACCTGCCCCTGTGCGACGGCCGCTCGGATGTCAGCACCTATGGCCCCGACGTGCAGCGGATGCACGCCCTGGTCCTGGGCGCCGACGCCCTGCTCGTCGGCTCGCCCGAGTACCACGGCTCCATGACCGGCGCGCTCAAGAACGCGCTGGACCTGCTGGGGGAGGCCCCGGTCCGAGGCAAGCTGGTGGGCCTGCTGGCCGTGGCTCGTGGCGACGCCGGCGCCATGAACACCCTCAACCACCTCCGCCACGTCTTCCGCTGGATGGGCGCCTGGGTTCTGCCCACCCAGGTCAGCGTGCCCCGCGCCAAGGAGGCCTTCGCCGCCGACGGCCAGCCCCTTCGTGATGGCCTCGCCGACGAGCTCGCCGCCCTGGGCACCGAGACCGTTCGCTACGCCGGCCTGCTCGCAGGCGGACAGGCATAGCCGCCTTCTCCTGGAACCCCAGCAGCCACACCCGCGACCCTTTGGAGCCCGACATGGACCTCGAGCAGCGCGAAAAACGAAACACCATCGCCCAGTGGGCCTTCGACACCCGCCCGATCCTGGGGCGCTTCCACCTGTGGCTCGAAGACGTGGAGATCCAGTGGGTCCGCGGCGAGCCTGCCGCCGAGTTCACCCGCGAGATCTCGTTCCTCAATGGACAGATCGAGCGTCTCATGGTGATGATGGGTGCCGTCACGGCCCTGGGCACCAAGCTGTTCGGGCGTCACGGCGAGGGCGCTGACCAGCCCAAGGCCATCCTCAACCAGGTCAAGAAGGACGCGGACGCCGTCTCGGCGTACGCCATGTCCGAGTGCCTCTGGTACCTCACCCGGCACCTGCCCGAGAACCACGCCATCATGGTCAGCCTGGGCGAGGGCCTGATGCCCAAGGCCGGCGAGACCCCCGAGATGGGCTCGAACCCGCAGCTGGGCTTCGGGCGCGTCTACGCCCGCCCCGAGGTGGCCCGCAAGCTCGACCGCTGGGTGGTGCGCCTGCTCAACGACCCCGGCTACGGCTGGGACGACTTCTATGGCGACCTCAAGCGCTCGGGCATCACCGTCTGGGGCGCCGCCATCGACACCCTCGAGAACACCTCGCGTTTCGCCAAGGGCCGGCCCACCGGCCCCATGACCGTCATCCACCTGTTCGATCAGCCCCTGCAGGTCTCCCGCCCCTACGAGGGCTACATGGGCAACCTGCTGCTGCCGGCTGAGGTGGTCCAGCGCGCCAGCCGCCAGAGCGTGCTCATCAACTTCCGCACCGAGCGGTCCAAGGTGATGGCCGCCATCCTCGACACCTACCCGGACATGAAGCCCCAGAACGTCCACGTCTGGTGTCTGCGCGGCGACAGCCGGGTGGCCCGCGTTGGGCGCCTGTGGCAGCAGTGGACCCAGGCGGGCGCACACGTCATCGAGCCAGGCTGGACCCTGCCCACCGGCCACCAGGCCTTCACTGAGTCGGGCACCTACGCCCCCACCTTCCTGGTGGGGCGCTGGGAGGACGACGAGGGCGAGCCCCACCTGTTCCTCTGTGACGGCTACGCCGCCTCCGCCGAGGCCATGCAGGCCGCCAGCCTGGCCCCCATGCTGGGCCTGGACGCCTCCATCGCCGTCTTCACCTCCCGCTTCGATCTGCCCTACGACCGCGAGTGGAACGTCATGGGGCTGGACCCCGACGATCCCGAGCTGGGGCAGCGGCTGGCCGAGCTCATGGATCGCACGCCCGACGAGGACGAGATCCAGCGCTACCGCGCCATGATCCTCGAGGGCGCCGAGGCGGGCTTGATCCTCGACAAGCCCACCATCAACGCCGACGACTTCTTCCCCGAGAAGCGCTGGGATGTGCTGGCCATCAACGGCTACATGAGCCCCGACCCCTACTCCGGCGCCCCGGGCGTCGAGCAGGTCGGCGAGGACACCTTCGAGGTCACCGTGCGCATGGCCACCCCTCGGGGCGACAAGCGCATCACCTTCCGCCTGCGCCTGATGGAGAACCAGCAGCAGTCCCAGCTGGTCTTCAATCCGCTCCTCAACCGCTTCTTCTCGGGCGAGGACTATCGCAACCGACCCGTCAAGATCAGCGACTCCGGCCGCATCCGCAACGAGCTGCAGACCCTCTGCCTCGAGGCCATCGAGTTCATCGGCTCCGACAAGATCCGGGTCCACTTCGACCGCATCCTGCCAGAGGTGATCAGCGCCCAGCACCAGCAGACGCTCCTCGAGGTGCTCTCCTGGTACAAGACCAACCACCCGCGCTGGTTCGGCTGGCTCGAGATCGACGGTCCGACGGTCGGCCCCCACTCGCCGTGAGTCCTGCTGGCAGGGTAGCTTCCCGCGCCTGACGCGATAGAAGGCCTCTCCACGGGCGTCCTTTGGCAGGCAGGTGCTCCTGCAGGCCGAGCCCCGCGTCAGGAGGCTAATCATGCTGGTCCGGTTCCTCTCCTACCTCGGGAAAGAAGGCTTCGGGGAGCAGTTCTACGGCGAGTACGAGATCGACGGGGAGACCGAGCCCTGCACCATCCGCTGGGCGGCAGAGCCCCGCGGCGGCCTGGGCAAGGACAACCCCCTGGCCCGTGTGCGCGACTCCGGGCTGCTCATGCAGCTCTACCCCGATCCCATCGTGCCCCGGGTGCTGGCGGTGGTGCCGTGCTGGAACGGCCTCGCGGTGGTCTCCGAGGCTCCTGGCGGTATCAAGCTGGCCGAGATCGAGCAGCGCCCTCTGCCCGAGCCCGTGATCCTCGAGATCGTCCGGCAGCTCAGCGGCATGCTCGACCGCGTCTACACCCGCAAGGACGCCAACACCGGCGAGATGCTGCGCACCATGCACCGGGCCATCTCCACCGAGTGCGTACACCTGCGCGCCGACGGCACCCTGCGCATCACAGGCTTCGAGAAGATGTCCACCGTCTGGTCGGCCCGCGCCGCCGAGACCAGCGCGCTGGCCACCCACCCGGGCGCTCGCCTGGCGCCCGAGCAGATGGCTGGCGAGGTGTTCCACGCCACCGATGTCTACCTGGCCGGCGTCCTGGCCGTCGACCTGCTGGTCAACCCCGAGCGCGCCTCCCAGACCGCGCGCATGCTGGCCATGTGCATCTGCGATCCAGAGGGCTTCGAGGAGATCCGCGAGCAGATCCTGTCGGACGACTCCGTCGAAGCCAGCACCAACCTGCGCGGGTTGCTGCGGGCCATGCTCCAGGAAGACCCCAAGTCTCGCCCGTCGGCCCACATCATCACCAACATGGCTGCGGCGGTGGGCGCCAGTGAGCAGGCCCTGCGCGAGTTTGCGGCCAGCCTCGAGCCGCAGCCCGCTCCCGAAGGGCTCTTCCACCAGTTCGCAGGTCGCACCCTCGAGCTGCCCGATCCCGACCTCCGCCCCTTCGCCACCGAGAGCGACGACAGGCCCGCCCCCGAAGAAGACATCGAAGAGGTCACCGACGTCGGGGCCCTCGATGACGGGCAGCCCGAGCCAGCCGCGGCAGCCCCGCGGCCCGCGGCCGTCACTCCTCCCCCGCCCCCCGCCGTGGCGTCCATCACCCCTGCCAGCGCTCCCCCCGCCGAGCTCGCGCCCGCTGCCGACCCCCAGCCGGAGCCGGACAGCGCGCAAGCGAATGGGCAAGCAGCCGAACCAGCGGCTGACGCACGGCCGGAGCCGGACAGCGCGCAGGCTATTAAGCAGGCAGCCGCACCAGCGGATGACGCACGGCCGGAGCCGGACAGCGCGCAGGCGATGGAGCAGGCAGCCGCACCAGCGGATGACGCACTGCCAGAGCCGGAGCCCGCCCCAGAGGACGAAGAGGCGGGCGGTGGCGAGGAGACCGGCGGAGCCACAGATCACTTCCCGCCCAGCACATCGGAGGCTGTCGAGGACCGTCCGGGAGCGCTTGATCCCGAGCTGGGCGGCCCTATGCCCCAGCCCATCAAGCCCAGCTCCACGCCTCTGCCTGTGGACCAGCCTCTGGCGGCCAAGGCCGCCGAGCCCGTCGAGGAGCCCGCTCCCTTCGAGCCCCCGGCTCCCCGGGACGACAGCGATCTCGCTCCGCCCAAGAAGAAGGGCAAGCTGCTGCTCATCATCGGGATCGTGGCGGTGCTGATGTTCCTGGGCGTCATCGCCTGCGGCGGCGGCTTCGCCTTGTTCCTGTTCCTGTAGGGGCTCTGGTCAGTGGAAGTCCCGGCTCCGGGGTGAGACCTCGGGTGCCTGCTCGAGCTCTGCGATGTCGTAGGCCACCAGGCTGATGGCCTCGTTCTCGCGCTGCAGCTTGCCGCGGACCTGCACCAGGGTGGCCGTGCGCACCACGCGGCGCTGGCGCTGGTAGAGCTTGGGCCAGATCACCACGTTGAGCTGCCCCGTCTCGTCCTCGAGGGTCAGGAACACCACCCCTGAGGCGGTGCCGGGCCGCTGGCGGCAGGAGATCAGCCCGGCCACTCGCACCACACAGCCAGCGTCGACCTCGGCGAGCTGAACCACCGAGCACACGCCCTGGCGCTGGAGCCGAGCGCGCACGAGGCCGATGGGGTGCTGGTGGACACTCAGGCCGACGGCGGCGTAGTCGGACTCCAGCTGTTCCCGCGGGCTGGGGGCTGGCAGCGACGGCGGCGGCGCCTGGCGGGTGAGGCCCGCGAAGAGAGGAGCGTCCCACAGCCCTGCCACCGCCCACAGGGCCTGGCGGCGGGACAGCCCGAGGGCGTCGAAGGCGTCGGCGCGGGCCAGGGTCTCGAGGGCGGCCCGAGGGAGCTGAGAGCGTGCGGCCAGATCGCCGAGCACAGCGAAGGGCCGCTCGGCCCGCGCCCGCTCCAGCTGCTCGGCGTGGGGCTTGCCGAAGCCCTTGACCAGGCGCAGGCCCAGGCGTAGCGCTGGGACCGCCGGGGGGTCACCCGAGGGCTCGAGGCTGCAGTCCCAGCCGGAGCGGGTGACGTCAACCGGCCGCACCTCGACCCCATGCCGCTGCGCGTCGGCCACCAGGGCCCGGGGTGAGTAGAAGCCCATGGGCTGGCTGTTGATGAGGGCCGCGCAGAAGGCCGCCGGGTAGTGCAGCTTGAGCCAAGCCGAGACGTAGACCAGCAGGGCGAAGGAAGCCGCGTGGGACTCGGGGAAGCCGTACTCGCCGAAGCCGTGGATCTGCTGGACCATTCGATCGGCGTACTCGCCCGTGATGCCATTGGCCTCGAGGCCCCGGCGAAACTCCTCGGCGATGGGCCCGAGTGTTCCCTTGCGCCGCCAGGCGGCCATGGAGCGGCGCAAGCGGTCGGCCTGCCCCGCCGAGAAGCCGGCCACCGCCATGGCCATGGCCATGACCTGCTCCTGGAAGATGGGCACCCCCAGGGTGCGCGCCAGGATGGGCTCGAGGGCCGGGTGGGGGAACTGCACAGGCTCGAGGCCCTGGCGGCGCTTCAGGTAGGGGTGGACCATGCCGCCCTGGATCGGGCCAGGTCGCACGATGGCCACCTCGATGACCAGATCGTAGAAGCAGCGAGGGCGCAGGCGGGGCAGCATGGACATCTGGGCCCGGCTCTCGATCTGGAAGACGCCCACGGTGTCGGCGCGGCAGATCATGTCGTAGACCGCGGGGTCTTCGGCGGGCACCGAGGCCAGGGTCCAGCGCCGGCCCCAGGGTGGGACGGGGTGGCCTGTAGGCTGGCCGGTGGGCCCCGAGGGTGTGGTGAACTGCCGCGCGTCGGAAGGGTCGTGGGGGATCGGACCATCCGGCGCGAAGCCGGCGACCAGCTCGAAGGCCTTGCGGATGGCGGTGAGCATGCCCAGGGAGAGCAGATCGACCTTGACGAAGCCCACGTCGTCGATGTCGTCCTTGTCCCACTGGATCACGGTGCGATCCTGCATGCTGGCGGGCTCGACAGGCACCCGGCTGGTGAGGTCGTCGTCGGTGAGCACGAAGCCCCCGACGTGGATGCCAACGTGGCGCGGGAAGCCGCGGAGCTCACCGGACAGCTCCACCGTGAGGCGCACGCGGCTGTCGCCGGGCTCGAGGCCGGCGTCTCGCAGCTGCTGGTCGGTGATGGCCTCGCGGCCCCAGTAGTCGGCCTGGCGGGCCATAGCGTCGATCTGGTCGAGCCCCAGGCCCAGCACCTTGCCCACATCGCGCACGGCGGACCGTCGGCGGTAGGCGATGACCTCGTTGACCATGGCGGCCCGATGGCGGCCGTACTTGTCGTAGAGGTACTGGATGAGCTCCTCGCGCCGCTCGTGCTCGAAGTCGACGTCGATGTCGGGGGGCTCGCCCCGCTCGGCGCTGATGAAGCGCTCGAAGAGCAAGGTGGAGCGCGACGGGTCCACCGCCGTGATGCCCAGAGCGAAGCAGACCGCACTGTTGGCGGCCGAGCCGCGGCCCTGGCAGAGGATCCCGCGCTCGCGGGCGAAGCGCACGGCGTCGTGGACCGTCAGGAAGTAGGCCGCGAAGCCGAGCTCATCGATGATGCCCAGCTCGTGGTCCACCTGGTCCTGGACCTTGACGGGCACCCCCCCGGGGTAGCGGTCGACCAAGCCGCCGCGCACCAGCGAGCGCAGCCAGGTCATGGGGCTGTGGCCGACGGGGACCACCTCGCGCGGGTAGCGATAGTCGAGCTGCGCCAGGGAGAAGGTGTGCTCGGCGGCCAGAGCGGTGCTGACGTGGACCGCGTCGGCCAGCCTGCCCGGCGCGTCGCCCCCGATGGCCTGGCCCGCCGCCTGGAACAGGGCATGGATCTGGGCGGGCGATCGCAGCACCCGGGCGGCGTTGGGGGGCAGGGCTCGGCCGGCCGCATCCAGGGTCGTGCGCCGTCGGATGCAGGTGATCACATCGAGCAGGCGCTTACGATCGGGGTGGTGTAGCTGCACGTCACCCACGGCCACCAGGGGGACCCCCGACCAACGCGACAGGCGCATGGCCGTGGCGATGTGGGCGGCGTCGCCCGGCCGCTGGGAGCAGCTGACGGCGAGGGCCAGGCGGGGCCCGAAGGCCTCGCGGAGCGACGAGACCTGCGAGATGGTCCAGGGCCCGTGCAGCAGGGCGGTGAGCCCCCCAGCGTGCGCGAGGACGTCGCTGAGGCCGTGCATGGCCAGGCCCTTGGGCTGATCGTGGCGCCCGATGGTGAGCAGGCGGCAGAGGTTGGCCCAGCCGGCCCGATCGCGCACCAGCAGCACCAGGCTGGGGTGATCCCGCAGGGTGAGCAGGGCACCCATCACCAGCTTCAGGCCGTGCTCCCGGGCTGCGCGGTGGGCCTGCACCAGGCCGTAGACGCCGTCGCGATCGGTGACAGCCAGGGCGGTGAGGCCTTGGGCGACCGCGGCGGTGACGAGCTCTTCGGGGGAGGAGGCCCCCTCGAGGAAGGAGAAGTAGGAGCGGCAGAACAGCTCGGCGTAGCCATGGTGGCTCATGACACCGCCAGCGCGGGTGAGCCCTGGTCGAAGAAGCCATGCAGGAAGGCGTGGCCCAGCTCGCAGAAGACCCACAGCCCGCGGCCATCGGCCAGCTCGAGGACCCAGTAGCGGCGGTCGATGCCCGCCGCCCACCACTCGACACAGAGCTGCTCGGGCCCCCAGCAGCGCCGCACCGGCAGCCAGCGGCCCTCGATCTGCACGCGCCGAGGGGGGCCGATGCGCGGCTCGAGCTGCACCGGACGCGGCTCGTGCAGCAGCAGGGTGGGTCGAGGCAGGGGCAGGGAGAAGCGCCAGGCCTCGTGGTGCCAGGTGGGATCCGGATCCGCAGCGCCCCCCTTGGTGGCTGCGGGCAGCTCGGGGCCTTCCTGCGCCAGCCCCAGGCCCGGATCGATGAAGCGGCCGAGCTCGTCGAAGGCCGGCTGAGGCGCCCAGGCGGCCTCGGGACGCCAGCGGTCGCAGGGACGAGGGGTGAAGAGCGCCGAGGCGCCGAGGGAGTCGGCCAAGCGGGCAGCCACCTCGGCGAGGGGCTCGAGGGCCTGACCCTTGGCCAGCAAGGGCGACTGGGCACCCGCGAAGGGCACCGGCTGGGTCTCGAGGCTGACCGAGAGCACGGGGGCGGCCAGCTGCAGCCCCTCGAGCCGACGCCGCAGGAGGCGGGTGAGGTGCTCCGGGCTGCGCACGGGCCGCCCGGTGCGCAGGGAGACGCGCAGGGAGCCGGCGTCTTCGAGGACGAGGACCAGGACCAGCGCCACCAGCCCCTGGGCACCGGCCTCGAGCTGAGTGCAGAGCTCACCGCAGAGGCGGTTGAGGACGAAGAGCAGGGGCTCCACCGAGTCCACCGGGCAGGGCAGCTCCCAGTCCACCACCAGGCCGCCGTCGGTGGGCCGAGTGGTCATGGGCAGGCTGCTCTGGCCGCCAAGGGCCAAGCGGTGCAGGCGGACGCCCTCGGCCCCGAAGCGACCTGCGACATCGGCGGGGGACAAGCGCGCCAGCTCCCCCACCCAGCGCAGGCCCAGGTCGCGCAGCAGCGAGCCCAGGCGCGGTGAAGGTGCCAGCGACCGCAGGGGGAGCGAAGCCAGGGCCTGGGGCAACCCCCGCGGGGGGACGACCCGATCGCCATCCCCCCAGACAGCCAGCACGCGGGCGGCGAAGAGATCGTCGGCCACCACGACGCAGACAGGGTGCCCCAGGAGCTCCAGACGATCCCGGACGAGCTCGACCAGGGCGGGCTCGGGGGTGGGCAGGCGCGGCCCGCCGGCGGGAGACAGCAGCTCGGCCACCAAGGCATCGGGCGGGAGGGGTGCGACCGCAGGGGCGAAGCGGCCCAGCTGCTGGGCGAGCTCGGCCAGATCCTGGCGCTCGGCGTCGGGCTCGAGCAGCTCGATGGCGAGCTCGGGCAGCAACGCCCTGGCGCCCGCCAGGGTCATGCCCGGCACCACCCCCGCGCGCCCGGCCACGGGGGTGCAGGCCTGCACCCGCAAGGCGCTGCGCTGCTCGGCCACCAGGGCCACCGCCTGACGCCCATCCCAGCCGCAGCGCTCGAGCCGAAAGCCGGGCAGGTGGCAGACCAGGTAGCGGGGCCCCGTGGGCCCAGGAGGGGGTGGATTCATTGATTGAACATATGTTCAATCGCGCCCAATCACAAGGACAAGCTATCCGACAGTGCGGTCTATATTTGTCCTTACTTATTCGCCTCGGTCGTTTCCTGGATGTTTCGCGTCACCCTGGCCTGCCAGTAGCGCACTCCGGTGAATCGCGACCCCAGACGAGCGACAGCCCAGGCGGCCGAGACCACCTGGGCTGCGCGGGACCGTCGCGAAGGAGCTAGCCGAGCAGGCCGGCGCCCTCGAGGTAGTCGAGGACCTGCTGCGCGGACTCGTCCACGGTGCACTCGGTGGTGACCTTGAGCTCGGCCTTCAGGGGCTCCTCGTAGGGAGCGCTGACGCCGGTGAACTCGGGGATGATGCCCGCACGGGCCTTCTTGTACAGGCCCTTGGGGTCGCGCCCTTCGCACAGGGCGAGGGGGCTGTCCACCAGGCACTCGATGAAGCGGCCTTCGGCCACCAGGGCGCGGGCCTGGTCGCGGTCGGCGCGGTAGGGGCTGATGAAGGCGGTGAGGACCACAGCGCCAGAGGCGGCGAAGAGGTTGGCGACCTCGCCGATGCGGCGGATGTTCTCGTTGCGGTCGGCGGGCGAGAAGCCAAGGTCCTTGTTGAGGCCGAAGCGCACGTTGTCACCATCGAGCACGTAGGCGAAGATGCCCCGCTCGAGCAGCATCTGCTCGGCGCGCATGGCGACGGTGCTCTTGCCGGAACCGGAGAGGCCGGTGAACCAGATGACGCAGCCCTTCTGGCCGACGGCCAGCTCGCGCTCTTCCTTGGAAATGTTGGCGCCATGCCAGGTGATGTTGGTGGCCTTTTGCCGAACCATGGTGTTCTCCTCGTGGATGGGTGGGGTAGAAAGGGGCTCGGGGGTATCGCGGGGCATGCACCGGAGCAAACACAGGGACACCAGAAGACGCGCCAGCTCACAGGAGTCGCACCCCCGGGGCTCGCGCCCCGACGGCTGGACGCGATAGCCCATGACCATGCCGCAGTCGCCCGCCTCCGACGCCCTCGCACGCCGCTACCCGCAGATCCGGCTCCCCAGGCTCACCCTGGGGAGCTTCCCCACGCCGGTGGAGAGGCTGCCCATCACGCCTGGGGGCAGCTCCCTGTGGGTCAAGCGCGAAGACCTGGCGGGGCAGCGCTACGGCGGCAACAAGGTGCGCAAGCTCGAGTACCTCCTGGCCGCGCACCAGGGCCGTCCCTTGCTCACCATCGGAGCCTCGGGTTCCCACCACATCCTGGCCACCGCCTTGTATGGCCGCCAGGTGGGGTGCCCGGTGTACGGGGTCATGGCGCCCCAGCCGCAGAGCCCCCATGTGGACGCCAACCGCGCCCTGATGGAGTCCCTGCTGGCGGGCTGGCTCGACGTGCCCACCCGGCTGCTGATCCCCTGGGGCATGGTCCAGCTCCGCCTGCGCCTCCGGCGACAGGGCCTGCCTTCACCCGTGGACATCCCCGCCGGCGGCTCGAACCCCACCGGCTGCCTGGGCTGGGTGGCCGGGGGCCTCGAGATCGCGGAGCAGATCCAGGCTGGCCTGCTGCCAGAGCCGGATCAGGTCTGGCTTCCCCTGGGCAGCGGCGGCAACGCGGCCGGCCTGCTGGTGGGCCTGCGCTTGGCCGGCCTGTCCACCCGGGTCATGGCGGTACGGGTGGTGGAGTACCCCCTCACCAGTGGCGCGGCCGCGCGGCTGCTCGCCCATCGCATCCTGCGGCTGCTCCGTGCCCAGGGCGTCAGCCCCCCTCCCCGCTTCCACCTGGGCGGCCTCGAGGTCGTCAACGGCTACATCGGGGCAGGCTACGGCCACGCCACGGCCGCGGGGAGCGCAGCAGCCCGCAGGGCGCACGCGGAGCTGGGTCTCGAGCTCGAGGGCACCTACACCGCCAAGACCATGGCCGCGTGCCTGGAGACCCTACAGGCCTCACCCAGCGCGCTCACGGCCCTGTTCCTGAACACCGCCAACTCCCGTCCCCTCCCTTCCCCAGCCCCCGGCGCGCCATGAGCACCACCAGCCTCACCCTGCTGCGCCTCTTGATGGCGCGGGACCCGGCGAGCCTCATGGCGGCCTTCTACCGCTTCGCCGATCCCATCTTCGAGGCGGTGACCCAGGGCAGCGGGCTCATCAACGTGGGCATGGCCCAGGACCCCGACCACGCCGACCTGGCCGAAGCGCAGCGCAGCCTGGTGCGCCACACGGTGCGCCAGCTCCCCAGGACAGGCCCCGACGGCGGGCCACCCCGCTGGCTGGAGACAGGCTGCGGCTGGGGAGGCCCCGCCGCCATGCTGGCCCGCGAGCACCCCGATCTCACCATCCATGCTCTGGACATCAGCCCGACCCACGTGGCCGCCACCAGGGCCCGCTGCAGCGCCGCCGACCTGCGAGGCCGCGTCCGGGTGCACCAGGGCGACGCCCAGCACGTCCCCTTCCCCGCGGCCAGCTTCGACGGCATCTACGCCATCGAGAGCGCCTTTCACTACCCACGCAAGGCCGAATACGCCCACGAGCTGCGGCGCCTGCTGCGATCCGGGGGCCGGGTGGCCATCGCGGACTTCGTCCATCGCCCCGAGCACACCCGCCGCCTCGAAGCCCTGGCGCTGGGCCCCAACATGCGCATCGGCGCCATGCCTGGCCTGTACACCCCCCAGCACTGGGTGCGCGCCTTCGCGGACGCGGGCCTGGTGGACGTGGAGCTCGAAGACATCACCGCGCAGGTCATCGGCCTGCTGGGCCGCTGGGCCGACAGGATGCGCCAGGAGAAGCACCAGCTGCTGGCCCACTATCCCAGGCCCCTGCTGGCCTACTACACCATGGGCCTGGACAAGCTGGCCGCCCGCGGAGCCTCGGCTCCGGTGGGCTACGTGGTGGTGCGAGGCCGGCTAGGCTGAAGACGGATCGAGCTACTTGCGGCGAGCTTCGCGCACGCGCAGGGCGAGGACCCCGCGCTCCTGCTCGAGCTCGGCGGTCCATTCATCCAGGCCGCGGATGCTGGCCACGGCTTCTTCGGCGGTCTCCGCACCGGGGACCAGGTTGCGATGGCCTTCGGTCTCGGTCAGGGCCTCGAGGCTGGGGTAGCGCCGCACCATGCCGACCATGATGCTGCCAAAGCTACCAAACTCGAGCCTGTCGCCAGAGGAGATGAACATGTAGTCGTCGCTGGCCAGCAAGACGTACACCGTCTTGAGGCCTTCTTCCATCTCACGAAATGCCTCCTCGTACAGCGGGGCGTCGTAGGTTGCCATGGCTCCGTCCCTATCGGATGGGGGGGGTACTACGAAGGGCGAAAGGATTGCGTTGGCATCCTGTCTAGCACGATGCCGCTCACTTCGCCCGCGCGGGAGCCCGATGATCGACTGCGCGGGCGGGCGGTGGAGGGGGCCGAGGCCCCGCGGGGCGACGGCGCGCCAGTCCGGGCAGGCGATGATCGCGGGGAGATCAGCGTGGGGATGGACCGCAGGCTCGGCTCAGTACCGGGCCTGCAGCGGCAGGATCAGGATGCCGTCTTCGTGCTTGGGTCCCGCGACGATCACGGTCCCGTTGCGGTTGACGCTCAGGGTGGTGTCCAGCAGCTTGTTGTCCTGCCGGCCGTAGAACTGGATGCGGAACTGGGCCCGCTGGGCATCCCGCGCCTTGAGGGCGATGGTGACCCTGCGGTTGCCCACCAGCTGGAAGGTGCTGCTGCCCCCCGGCGTGAGCTCCGCCGTGTAGGTGTCCAGCAAGCTGTAGCCGTTGTAGCGCAGGAAGCTGAGGTGGCGCTGCAGGTGCTGCAGCTGGGGATCGATGCCGCTGTGGCTGTCGGAGGCGGCCACCACGAGCATCTGGACGCTGACCTTGCCTGGAGTCTCCGCGCGGGGCGCCGGGCGGTTCTGGGCCCAGGCATCGCCGCTGGGCAGGCCCATGAAGAGCACCACCAGCGCGGTGAGCAGCCAGACGGGGAGGCGGAAGTGGTTGCGGGCAGTGGTCACAAGGTCACCCCTTCGACCGTGTCGGGCTCGAGACCTTCATCGATGAGGATCACCATGGGCGCTCCCTCTTCGAGCTGAAACACCTGGACCATGGCGTTCTCTGCGACCTCGAGCTGCTGGATCTCGATGGTGTTCACGTCGGAGATCTGGAAGATGGCCAGCGCGGTCTCGGGGCTCGGCGCGGGCTCAACGCTCGGCCCGACCCCCTTGGGATTCATGGAGTTGAGCACGAAGAGCAGCGCCACGGCCGAGACCGCGAAGCTGACCAAGGGCAGCCGACGGAACCAGGGCACAGCCGCGGGACGGGCTCGAGGCTCTGGGGCGAGCTCGGGCTCGGGCGCCGCGGTGACTTCGGGGACATCCTCAGTCGCAGCAGGCAGCGCGGCGGCTGGCACGATGCTGTCCATGACCAGATCGGCGATGTCGATTGAGCCGGCTTCGTCCTGGATGCCCGCCGCCATGGCCTGCGCCCAGGAGGCCTGGTCCTGCATCCCGAGCTGAGCCTGGACCGCTGGCCAGATGGGGCCGAGGTCGTGGCCGGCGACCTCGTGGGCCAGCGCCTGGCGCAGCTGCCGCCCCAGCTCGGCCATGCCGGTGATGGCGGCACGCCCTGCGAGGTCGGCGCCCAGCCGCGCCCCCACGGCGCGGCGCTGCTCAGCGGACAGCTCGCCGTCGACCATGGCGCACAGCTCGAGCTGCTCGGCGGCGACCTGGGAGACAGCCTGCATGACCGGCTCAGCGAGGGAAACCTCGGCGGCCTGGGCGACGAGCTCCTGAGCCATCAACTGCAACGCATGCTCGAGGGTGCGATCCCGCTCGGGCTGGAGCTGGTCGAGCACGGCGCCCGCCAGGTCGGCGGGCAGATGCAACCGCGCCTCGCGGCGCAAGCCCGCGGCCAGGGCGTCGATGTGTCGCTCGAGCTCGACGCGGGGCGCCGGCGCCACGAAGTGCATCACGGCGTCGGTGAGGTCGGCCTGCTCGGCCTCGACAGCCAGCCCGCCGCGCAAGGCGTCCATGGCCTGGCTGGCGCCCGCCTGGGCCAGATCCACCTGCCGCAGCACGGTGGGCGCCACGTCCACCAGATCGCCCTCGACCTGGAGCCCCCGCTGCAGGCCCGCACGGATGGAGCCCCAGGCCTGGCCCTGCTCCTGTTCCTGCAGCAGGACCTCGAGCGCAGCGAGATCCGCCGGCGGAGCGGCGTCCTGCTCACAGCGATGGAGCAGTTCCAGGAGCTCGGAGCTGTCGGTAGAGGAGGTCACGGTGGGGAGTCTCTGGGGCTGGAGGATTCGACCGCGGGCTCTGACGGTACCCCGGGGGGATCATTCGAGCGTAGCTACAATTATTTGCGGGGGTCGTCGGTTTCCTGGAGCAAGGCCTGGAGCTTCTTGCGAGCGTAGAACAGCCGGCTCATGACCGTGCCCTCGGGAATGCCCATGGTCTCGGCGATCTCACGGTAGGAGAAGCCCTCGATCTCACGCAGCAGCACCACCTGTCGCTGCTCCTCGCCGAGCTTCTGCATGGCGTCCATGATGCGCTGGTAGAGCCGAGACCGCTCGAGGTCCTTGCCGGGGCTGCGGTGCAGGTGGTCCGGATCCCAGCTGTCTTCGCCCTGCTCCTGGTGACCGATGCGCTCGTCGAACTCGCTGATCCGCACACGCCGGTGCTTGCGGATGAAGTCGATGGTGACGTTGGAGGCGATGCGGTACAGCCAAGTGGTGAAGCTGGCCTCGCGGCGGAACCCGCCCATGTTGCGGTACGCCTTGACGAAGGTCTCCTGGGTGAGGTCGCGGGCTTCCTCACGGTTGCGGATCATGCCGTAGATATGCGCGTAGATGCGGCCCTGGAAGCGCTCGACCAGGCCCCGGAAGGCGGTGGCGTCGCCGCCCTGGACCAGGTCCACCAGATCGGTGTCGCTGAGCTCCTGATCGGAGATCGCCCCGCCCCTGGGAGCCGAGCCCCCGCCGTGGGCGGGCCCCGCCATTGCGGCCAGGCCCTGAGCGAGGGCGGCGGACCAGGCTGGCCTGGCTCCCAAGCCGTTCGATGCCGTGAACATGGAAGGAACCTCCACGAAGGAATCATCCCGCGGACTCAGCATGGGAGCGTAGAACCCGCAGGAAGGATCACCATATCCCACCCGCCCCCTGCGGGACCCTCTCGTGACGCTCACCACCCCGTGAGACGGCAGGGTTCTAGTGCGCCTCGTCCCAGCAGCGCCCCGTCCCGGTGTCCACCACCAGGGGCACGATCAGCTCCGCCGCCGCGCTCATCTCCTCGACTACGGTCGCCCGAACAGCCTCGATCTGATCCTCGGGGACCTCGAGCAGCAGCTCATCGTGGACCTGCAGCAACATGCGGGCGCCGGGATGTTCCGCCCGGATCCGTCGCCACACCCGCACCATGGCGATCTTCATGATGTCGGCCGCCGTACCCTGGATGGGCGTGTTCACGGCGATCCGCTCGGCTGCTTCGCGCACGTGGCTGATGCGGGCACTCAGATCGGCCACCATGCGGCGGCGGCCGTAGCGCGTGGTGGCGACCCCGCGCTCTCGCGCCTGGGCGATGGCTCGCTCCACGTAGGCCTTGACCTGGGGATAGTGCAGGAAGTAGTCATCGATGATGCGCTGGGCGCGCTTGCGAGGGATGCCGAGCTCGTTGGAGAGCCTGAAGGCGGACATGCCGTAGATGATGCCGAAGTTCACGGCCTTGGCCGCCCTGCGCTGATCGGGGGTCACGAACAAGGACGCCACCCCGAAGACCTCCGCCGCGGTGCGCCGGTGGATGTCCTCACCGGCCTGGAAGGCCTCCACCAGGGCCCCGGCGCCGCAGTAGTCCGCCAACACCCGCAGCTCGATCTGGGAATAGTCCGCCGAGAGAAAGACATGCCCGGGTCGAGCGACGAAGCAAGCCCGGATCCTGCGCCCCTCGGCGGTGCGCACGGGGATGTTCTGCAGGTTGGGGTCCATGGAGGCCAGGCGCCCCGTGGCGGCCACGGCCTGGTGGAATGAGGTGTGTACTCGCCCATCCACCGGGCTGACGGCCAAGGGCAGCGCCTTGACGTAGGTGCCCTCGAGCTTGGTCAGCCCCCGGTACTCGAGCAGCGCCGAGGGGAGCCGCCGATCCGGATGGCGCGCGGCCAGCGCCTCGAGGGTGGCCGCATCGGTGGAGCGGCCGGTCTTGGTCTTCTTGACAGGCTCGAAGCCCTGCTCGTCGAAGAGCACCTCGGCCAACTGCTTGGGAGATGCGACGTTGAAGGACCTGCCCGCGAGCTGATGGATCTCCGCCTCCAGCGTTGCGATGGCGCCGACCAGCTCCAGCTCCAGCTCCCCCAGGGACTCCACGTCCAGGCCGATGCCCGCCAGCTCCATGTCGGCGAGCACGGGGATGACCGGCAGCTCGACCTCCCGGTAGAGCTCGACCAGCCCTTCCTTGGCCAGCCGCTCCTCGAAGCCGCGGTCCAACAGCCAGGCCACGTGGGCATCCTCTGCCGCGTAGGCGGTGGCATCCTCGATGGCCACCGCGGCGAACCCCTGCCCCTCACCCAGGCCGTCGGTGACCTCCTTGTAGGAGATCATGCGGTGGCCGAGCACCCGCATGGCGATGTCATCCAGCTTGCGGCTCGTGCGGCCCGTCTCGAGCAGGTAGTCCGCCAGCATGGTGTCGCCATCGATGCCCTCGAGGCCAAGCCCCAGGGCGCGCAGGACCTGCAGATCGTACTTGAGGTTCTGGCCCGTCTTGCCCACCGACGCGTCCTCGAGCAGGGGCCGGAGCAAGGCCAGGGCCGCCTCGACGGAGAGCTGTTCGCCCTCGAGGTGCCCCACGGGGACATAGACGGCGTCGTCCTCAGACCAGCACAAGGCGAAGCCCACCAGGGAGGCCTGGAGCGGATCCAGGGAGGTGGTCTCGAGATCGAAGGCGAAGCGCCCGGCCCCGCGGCAGCTGGCGACCACCTGGTTCAGCTCCGCCTCGGTGCGCACCGTGCGGTACCGGCTGCGATCGATGCCCGAGCTGTTCACTCGCCCCGCCTCTTCTTGCAGCTCCTTCGAGTGACTGCGCAGCTGGTACTGCAGGAAGAGCCGGTGGAGCTGCTCGACGTCGCGCTCCCGGCGCGCGAGGTCCTCCAGGCCCAGGCCCAGGTCCATGTCGGTCACGATGGTGACCAGGGTGCGCGACAGGCGGGCCTGGTCCGCGAAGGTGCGGAGGTTTTCACCCAGCTTGCCCTTGATGCCCGGCGCGGCCGCCAGCACCGCCTCCAGGTCTCCGTGCTCCTGCACCAGCTTGGTGGCCTTCTTCTCGCCGATTCCGGGGACGCCCGGGACGTTGTCCGAGCTGTCGCCCCACAGGCCCATGACGTCGATGACCCGGTCCGGAGAGACCCCAAAGCGGTCCTGCACGGCCTGGCGGTCCACCACCTTGGGGACGCCGCCCTTGAGGTCCAGGATGCGGACGTGCTCACCCACCAGCTGGGCGAAGTCCTTGTCACCGGAGACGATCCAGACCTCGAGCTCGGGCCCGGCCAGGCTGTGGGCCAGGGTGCCGATGACGTCGTCCGCCTCGAAGCCGTCGGGGGTGATCACGGTGTAGCCCCAGGCCTCGATGAGCTCCGGCAGCTTGACCCACTGCTCGCGGAGCTCATCGGGCATGGAGGGACGATGCCCCTTGTAGTCGGGAAAGAGATCGACCCGGAAGCTGGGGCCCTTGTCGAAGACCACCGCGCAGAAGTCGGGCTCGACCTCGCGATCGAGCCAGCGCAGCAGGTTGGCGAAGCCCGTCAGCGCCCCGGTGTGCTGCCCCGCGGCGGTGAGCCGAGGCATGGCGTGGAACACCCGAAATGCGTGGTTGGAACCATCGACGAGGTAGAGCTTACGAGTCACGGAGGCCTCACTTTTGCTGTGATGCTATCTTCCCACCGCCTCGAACCCCAGTCCCCTGCCGCCGGGGCCGCGCCCTGGCGACCACTCGATACTTCCCGACAGGAGTACGCCATGCAGATCGGCCCAGACACGCTGTTCAACCCCACCGACGAGCACCGCATGCTGCGGGAGATGGTGGCCGACTTCACCACCAACGAGATCGAGCCCCAGGCCGAAGAGGGCGACCGTCGCGGCACCCTGAACCTGGATCTCTTCAGGCAGGTGGCCGAGCTCGGCCTGCTGGGCATCACCGTGCCCGCAGAGCACGGCGGCGCCGGCATGGACGCCACCGCCGCGGTGATCGTGCTGCACGAGATGTCCAAGGGCGATCCCGGCTTCGGCCTGGCCTATCTGGCCCACTCCATGCTCTTCGTGAACAACTTCTTCCACTGCTCCAACGACGAGCAGAAGGAGCGCTACCTCGAAAAGGTGCTCACGGGTGAATGGATCGGCGGCATGGGCATGACCGAGCCCGCCATCGGCACCGACGTGCTGGGCATGGCCACCACCGCCAAGCGCACCGACGACGGCTACGTGCTCAACGGCCGCAAGATGTTCATCACCAACGGCGTCGAGGGCGACGTCTTCCTGATCTACGCCAAGCTCGACGGCCGCATCACCGCCTTCGTGGTGGACACCACCTGCCCCGGCTTCGAGAAGGGTCAGGTCATCCACAAGATGGGCATGCGCGGATCCACCATGTCCGAGCTGGTCCTGGACGACTGCCAGATCCCCGCCGCCAACCTGCTGGGCGAAGAGGGCCAGGGCATGGTCCACATGATGCGCAACCTCGAGATCGAGCGCCTCACCCTGGCCGCCCAGAGCCTGGGCATCGCCGACAAGTGCATGGAGATCATGGTCACCTACGCCCAGGAGCGCGGCGCCTTCGGCCAGCCCCTGAACCGCTTCGGCCAGATCCAGAAGTACATCGGCGAGTCCTACGCCAAGACCGAGGCCATGCGCTGCCTGGTCTACAACGTGGCCGGCAACGTGGGCGCCGACATCCAGAACCGCATCGGTTCCGACGCGGCCAAGCTGTTCTGCGCCACCGCGGGCAAGGAGGTCGCCGACGCCGCCATCCAGGTGCTGGGCGGCTACGGCTACTGCGAGGAGTACAAGGTGGAGCGCCTGTATCGCGACGCCAAGCTCATCGAGATCGGCGGCGGCACCATCGAGAGCCACCAGAAGAACCTCACCAAGGACCTCACCCGGTTCGTCTACGGCTAGAACGACGTCCGACGCCCCACCCAGGCTGTCCAGCTCCGTGGGCCGCGCCCTCCAGCGCGGCCCACGCGTCGTTCCAGGGGCGCACCATGGACACAGAGAGTCCAAATTCATTCCATACCGGTCATTCTTCTTACCTTTTCACCTCATTTGTGCCCTTTCCATGTCAAGGGCCACCCTTCGATTTCGTCATAACTTCAAGTGCTTTTATGCCCGGTTCCCTTGACGTGGCCGCCGTACCATGCAAGATCGCCGACACCGGCTCGGATCCCAAAACAGGTGGGGAACCACCGGTCACTCACCCCCCCCCCCTCTCGGGAGATACAGATGAAGCGCCTTTCCTTCCTGCTGGCCCT